>Ga0209075_1001718_pt1 | contig 20319 bp, 20 predicted proteins | sample Stecom2011_FD_187523 | JGI IMG/M metagenome (GOLD analysis project Ga0209075, IMG submission 187523) | Agricultural soil microbial communities from Utah to study Nitrogen management - Steer compost 2011 (SPAdes) (version 2) | ecosystem: Environmental > Terrestrial > Soil > Agricultural land...
CAGTTGAATAACCATCTCGATTTTATCGAAGCCCATCTTGGTAAAAATCAGTGGTTTTTGGGTGATGAAATTAGTGCTGCTGACTTCCAGATGAGCTTCCCATTGGAAGCCGCTTTAGCGCGTGGCATCGTCGGTCGCAATCGGCCCAACATCGCAAATTACGTTAAGCGCTATCAGGCACGTCCTGCTTATCAGCGAGCGTTAGAAAAAGGCGGCGAGTATGACTATGCCTGAGGTAGGTTATTGAAGCCTGAGCTCAAAGGTTGATGAAGCGGCGGATCGTGACTGAGTTGCGGTTGAGGCTGTTAAAATTGATTGCGACCCGATTGCTAAACTGTGCGACTGTCCGTGTGTCCTGATACGACTGCTTTACTATTGATGTGAGGTTCGTTTTGTCGAGATAGATGTAGCTCTACAAAACTGAACACAAGGATACTGGCAAGCTAACTTGACAGTATCCTTGTCCGAAAGAACTACTTTTGTTTCAGCTTTCGAGGCTCTGTTAGCTCCCGAGGACTGGATAGATCTAGGGAGTTCGGTAGCACACGCGATTTAGGTAGCACGGGGGAATTCGATAGCACACCTCTCAGGCCTGGTATCGTGGATTCGCCGTCTGGGCATGGCGGAAAATAACCACCGGGACAAAGTGGTACAGGGCAATTGTGGCAGCCTGGAGGACCGCAATCAGTACCGTGGCATACGCACAAACAATGCTCAGGGGGCGGGTTAGGGTCATCAGGATCATTAAGTTTCCCGAACTGGATGCCTGCTTTAGGTAGCTTCGATAGGTCTATGATTCTGATCAGCTTGCGCCCATCTTTTGGTAGTATCATGCCCTCCTTTATACCGTACTTGGATAAGACTTCAGCGTCAGTCACGGAGTATTTGGATATTTCAGTAGCCCTCTTTGTATCAGCAGCGTTACTGATTTGTGAAAATCCAGCTATCAATAGAAGTGAAAATATAAAAAACATATATGAGTGAGTAAGTGTTCTTATTCTAAGCTTAGTATTCATGGACAGTCTCCTTACCATGAGCAGAGTGCAAAACTAATCTGCTAAATTAAAGGCTAAGTTAAATTAGGCAGATTAGACCCATAATTAAGCGTAGCAGGCTTTTTTTAAAGCGCCATTATATTTTAAAATGTATTTTATCTGGATTTGTTTAAAGAATATTTTTAAATAAATTGATTAGCTAATCTTTAATTACAGATCTGGCAGTTAATATTATTTTTTTATGAAAACTTTAGATTTAATACACTACAAAACTAATTTTTAAGCTCAGCACTTTTTCTCAGAATCGGTTGCTGATCTGTTTTCTACAGCAGTCAGTACACTTGCTTCGTTTTTGATTATTTTGACAGTCCAGCAGGAAATAAGAATATCTTGTGTGATAGAAAGGGCTGGGCTCTATAGATTTAGCATATGACCCTCTGCCGTTCTAAAATGACTTTTGAGTTTTGTACTCAACTATAAATTGCGCGCTAAATATAATTTCATAAAGTTTGCGTCGAGTAATCAAGGGTGTCTTTAACTTGGCTTTGTTGCTCATGATCAGCACAGTGGGCGATAACCGTCCACTGACCGGCATTGGCCGCGGCTCGAGTTTTTCCAATCAAGGGATCATGATCGGGCCGCATGGATATGAAGCCGGCGAGTAGTAAGCCTAAAAATGTGAACAGAAATCCCGATGCAATAAATGTGAACATTGGGCTTGAACTGGTGAGAGCAGGGCCGATAACAATTAGAACTGCTGCGAGTAATAGGCCGAAGATGAGGCCTCCTACACCAAGCACAACATGGGTTTTAGCAAAGGTTCTAGCAATGCCTTTTACTTCAGGTTCAATTTTAAGTGCCATGTTGGGATCGTGCGGTTGCACGACAAGAATTTGGTTGCGCGGTAAGTTTGTTTTATCCACCAGTAGCTGTACGGCTCGATCAGCCGCCTGCTTACTGCTGTATTCTGCGCTGACTTTGTGTGGGAAGTTTTCTCCCAGTAATAGATCATGCTCAGACATTTTCTGTACCTCACATCATTGATAAACGACATCATGACCACAGTTATGCTAACGAGCGAATATGCTAACTGAGCCATGACTTCAGAGCTTGCTTAATCAAGGGTGCCCGCTAAGACACCCTCTGTGTTTTAGCTTTTGAGGGTGGCATCCAAGGTGATTTTTGCATTGAGCAGCTTGGATATCGGACAGCCGGATTTAGCTTTGTCGGCAATCTCATCAAATTTGCTTTGTTCAATACCTGGAATGCGGGCTTGCATCTCAAGGTGCACAGCCGTAACGGCAAAGCCATCACTTTGCTTTTCTAGCGTGACAGTTGCTTGCGTGTCGATACTGTCTGGGGTGAAGTTTTCTTCGCCCAGTAGCATGGCAAAAGCCATCGAAAAGCAACCAGCATGGGCTGCGCCGATGAGTTCTTCGGGGTTGGTGCCGGGTTGGTTTTCAAAGCGTGTATTAAAACCGTAAGGGTTATCTTTCAGAGCGCCGCTTTCGGTTGAGATCGTGCCTTTACCCTGTTTAAGGTTGCCGGCCCAATGGGCTGATGCAGTCTTATTCATGATCTATCCTCTGTGCAAGTGTCCAAATAAAAAGTCGACCAGTTGGTCAGCTTTCCTGTCTTATTGGGACAATGCGAAACTGAGTTAGGTTCAGTTGAGAGGTTTGCCGCGGTGAGTGTGTTGCTAGGTACAGCGTCAGAGTAAAGGTGAGAAGTTACTTAGCACTCGCGCTCAACCAACTCCGGTAACACATGCCGCCACTCTTCAAAACCGCCATCCATGCTGTACAGATCGCTAAAGTCTTGGCTGTGTAAATAAGCTGCAGCGCTTTGACTGGAGTGGCCGTGGTAGCAGATGACTATTGTTGGTTTATCTAAATCTGCTTGAGCAATAAACTCAGCTAACGATTGGTTATCGAGATGAATAGCGCCGCTAGGATGTCCGCTGGCAAAGCTTTCTGGGTCGCGAATATCGATCATCACTGCGCCCTCGGCACAGAGTTGTTGGGCTTGTTTCACACTGATTCGTTTAAAAGCGTCCATTACAACCTCATACAATGGCAGTGATTATTTGACAGAAGGGCAGTCGCAGCGTTCAAAGTGTTGAGTGTCGACGTTATACAGCGACATTTTTCCACCCCAAACGCAGCCGGTATCCAGTGCAATCGTATTGGGCGCCGGACAGCGACCTTCAAGGGCCGCCCAATGACCGAATAAAATCGTGTCATTGCGGGTTAAGCGTTGTGGATGGCTGAACCAGGGTGCAAAGCCTTTAGGCGCAGAGCTGATGCCTTCTTTAGTATCCAGATCAAGTTCCCCGTCTGCACTGCAAAAACGCATGCGGGTGAAGTAGTTGGTAATCACGCGTAAGCGCTCAATGCCGTGCAGTTGGTCATTCCAAACGGTGGGATGGTCGCCATACATGCCGTCTAAATAGGGCAGAAATAAACTGTCATCGCGCAGCACACGGTGCATTTCTTCGGCGCGAGCGAGAGCGTCCTGAATGCTCCACTGCGGTGGAATGCCGGCGTGAACCATACTGATCTTGCGCTCGGCATCATGATGCATCAGCGGCAGCTGACGCAGCCAGAACAGCAGGTCAGCACAGTCTGGCGCACTGAGCACCTCACGCAAGGTGTCTTTCTTTTTTAGCCGTGCAGTGTGATTGGCAATCGCCAATAAATGTAAATCATGGTTACCCAATACGCTGATGACAGAGTCGCGCATGGCATAGAGAAAACGCAATGTCTCTAATGACTGTGGGCCGCGATTAACCAAATCGCCCACCAGCCATAGTTTGTCTTGGCTGGGATCAAACTTGACCCGATCAAGCAGACATTTAAGCGGCTCTAAACAGCCTTGCACATCGCCAACAGCGTAGGTCGCCATTAATGTAAAACTCCTGGTACGGCTAAGCTGAAGGGTGCGATGGATGCTTCAAACTCTTCGCCATCTTCAGCGCGCATGGTGAAGCTGCCTTGCATACTGCCAACCGCTGTGGCCATCAAAGTGCCGCTGCTGTAGCTGTACTCATCGTCAGCATCAATCACCGGCTGTTCGCCAACCACACCAGAGCCACGCACTTCTTGGGTTTTGCCATCACCGTCGGTAATGATCCAGTGGCGGCTCAACAGCTGTGCTGAGTACTCACCGTTGTTACGGATGGTGATGTCATAGGCGAACACATAGCGGTCGTCTTTAGGGTTGGAATGTTCAGCTAAATAACGTGTAGTGACGCTGACATCAATGGTATTGCACAAATCATTCATAGTGTTTCTCAAGATAATTCTGCAGCTTGCTGCGCAGACAGTTGGTCAGCTAAGCGAACAAATGCGGCAATATCCAGTTGCTCAGGACGTAAGCTGCCATCCACGCCAGCGGCTTCAATGGCTTCGGCAGATAAGATGTTTTTTAAGGTATTGCGCAGAGTTTTACGACGCTGATTAAAAGCTTCGCGCACAACACGATCGAGTGCACGTGCATCTTTGGCTGGGTGCGGTAACTGCGCATAAGGCGTTAAGCGAACAATCGCTGAGTCAACTTTTGGTGGCGGACTAAACGAGCCTGGCCCGACGTTAAATAAATGCTCTACACGGCAGTGGTATTGCACCATGATGGATAAACGGCCCCAATCACCACCGCCTGGCTTAGCAGCCATACGCTCGACCACTTCTTTTTGCAGCATAAAGTGCATGTCGCGCACTAAATGAGCATTGTTTAACAGGTGAAAAATCAGTGGTGTAGAAATATTATAGGGCAGGTTGCCGACCACACGCAGACTGCTTGGCTCGGCATTGAGACGGGCGAAGTCAAACTTCAGCGCATCGCCTTCATGCAGAGTGAAGTTAGTATTCAGCGCAAATCTCTCAGTGAGTATCTGGACTAAATCACGATCAATTTCGATCACGTCAAGCTGGGCAGCGCTATTGACTAAACTGTCAGTTAAAGCACCTTGGCCTGGGCCGATTTCTAAGAGGCGCTCGCCTGCTTTAGGAGAGATAGCACGAATAATACGGTCAATCACGCCTGAGTCGTGTAAGAAGTTTTGACCAAAACGCTTGCGCGCACGGTGTTGATAGATGTCCGACATTCGGCTGCTCCGATAAACAAGCTGATTAGTTTAGCAAAAAAGTGCTCAAGCTTCGCCTGCTATCCACTACAGACCCGGGAGAGTGGGTAAGCGAACGCCTGCCATGCGAGCGATAAGTGAGGTCATACCCAACCATGGGCTGCCGATGGCTTGGCCTTTGCTCTGCTCATCAATCAACTGCGCCTCTTTGAGGAGCAGTTGCCATTGCTGACCGCTGAGACGTTTGAGTGCTTTGCTGAATAAAGGTTTGCGCGGCGCTGGCCATATTTTTGATAGTGCACGATCCATTGGCACACCTGCGCTGACCTGCTGCGCAAGCGTCGCCAGCTGACGTATATCGCGAGCGACAGCCCAAAGAATAATAGGGATTTCTACACCTTCGCTGCGCAAGCCAGCTAACACACGCAAGCTGCGCTCGGCATCACCGCTGAGCGCAGCATCGACTAAGCCAAACACATCGTAACGGGCGCTATCGGCAATGCTGGCTTGGATGCTGTCTAAGTCAAGGTGAGTGCCGCTGCTGATTAATTTGAGCTTTTCGATTTCTTGTACGGCAGCCAGTAAATTGCCTTCAGTGCGTGCGACGATTAAATCAATCGCGTCAGGATCAGCGCTAAGGCCTTGCTGAGCAAGACGCTGGTTAATCCACTGCGGCAGTTGCTCAATACTGATAGTCGGCAGCTGAATAAAAGCGCATAACGGGCTGTCCATTAGCGCTTTAACCCATTTGGTTTTTAAGGTGCTGCTGTCGAGGCGAGGCACATTAATAATCAGCACTGTGTCTTCAGCAGGGCGGGCTAAATATTCCAAGAGCACGGCGCTGCCTTGGTCGCCTGGCTTGCCTGAGTTAATGCGTAATTCTAATAAGCGCTTTTCTGCGAACAAGGACAGACTCGCATTGGCCTCGCGAATGATATTCCAATCGAAACCACGTTCGACATGAAACACTTGCCGCTCTGAATAATCGGCTTGACGGCAGGCACTACGGATCGCATCGCTGGCTTCTTGGGCCAATAATGGATCATCGCTACTGACGACATAAATAGGCTGTAAAGCCTGCTTCAGTTGAGCGGGGAGTTTTTCAGGATAAATGCGCATGAGAGCAAGATATGGGCCTTAGCTAGGCAAGGCCCATTATCATTAAGGCAAAGAGATCGGTGATTGTTGTGGCTCATCGAACTGCTGCGCACGAATCGCTGCTTCACGCGCATCGGCTTCTGCTTGTGCTTTGCGCTGTGCTTGTTCTTTTAAGGCTTCGAGCTGAGTTGGCGTGACGGCTTGCAAACGCATCATCAGTTGCATGACTAAGTCACGGCGCATTTCTTCGCGCAACAAGGACTCTTCTTGGCCTGAGCCGGTGACGTTGTTCTGGTTATGCGCATAGGTACGCTGTACTTCAATGCGGTCTTGCAACAGCGTCGGAAGCTTGCCAGAGCGTAGCTCATAGCTGACTGCAGTGGTCAGGGTGTACTCAGCGCTGCGCGTGCCAGCGGTGAAACTAGCGGTACGTTGTGTGGTTTCTTCAGGGCCGACGTAGAGCGTAAAAGGAGCGCTACTAGAAACCTGTACTTTATTATTGACCAGACTTTCTTTGACCATCTTACCCAGAGGACTAAGTGCATCACGGGCAGTGAAGTTCAGCTCGTTGAGGGCCATTTGTGTGGTACCGGTGCCGCGTAAGTGGAAGCCGCAAGCGGTCATTAAAAAAGCCAGACCCAGTACAGTAATAGAACGTTTCAGCATGGTATGTCCTCTGTGTCTAACCTCGTTGTGAGGTTAGACAGGGGTGAGTAAAAAGCATAACTCAATCAGTTGGCAACAATATTAACCAACTTATTGGGAACAACAATCACTTTTCGAATGGTTAAGTCGCCAACATAGCGCAAGACATTTTCATTGGCTCGTGCCGCTGTTTCAATTTCTTCACGACTAGCAGTGGCAGGCACATCAATATGGCCACGCAATTTACCATTGACTTGAATCACGATGCTTAGCGTATCTTGCACCAATGCAGTCTCATCAAAGTGTGGCCAAGTTGCATCAATCACTGGCGTGCTGTGGCCTAATTGCTGCCATAACTCATGACAAATGTGCGGCGTGATCGGCGCTAACAACAACACGACGGTTTCTAAGCCTTCATGCAGTAAGGCGCGGTCTTGCGCAGTTTCAACAGGTGCTTTTTCCAAAACATTCATCAAGGTCATCACTTGCGCGATAGCGGTGTTGAATTTCTGGTGTTGGCCGACATCATTGCTGGCATGTTTAATTACGGCATGGATCGCGCGACGAATTTCTTTCTGCTCATCGGTTAAAGAGGCAATATCTAAACCATCATGCTCGCCTGCATTAACGTGCTTATAGGCTAAGCGCCAAACGCGCTTCATAAAGCGGCTCGCGCCTTCAATACCAGAATCTGACCATTCCAGACTCATGTCCGGTGGCGAAGCAAACATCATAAACAAACGGCAGGTATCGGCACCGTACTCGTCGATCATCACTTGTGGATCAACACCGTTGTTTTTTGATTTGGACATTTTCTCAATGCCGCCAATCACTACGGGCTGACCATCACTGATCAAAGTTGCTGACAGCGCTTTGCCTTTGCTGTCGTGTTCAACCGTGACTTGATCAGGGTTAAACCACTCACGACCACCGTTAGGGCGCATACGGTAATAGGTTTCGGCAATCACCATGCCTTGGGTCAGCAGCTTAGTGAAAGGTTCGTTACTGTTGACCAAACCTTCATCACGCATCAGCTTATGGAAGAAGCGCGCATAGAGTAAGTGCAGAATTGCGTGCTCAATACCACCGATGTATTGATCAACCGGTAACCAATGATCTGCTGCGCCTTTTTCGACTAAGCCGCCTTCATAATGCGGTGAGGCATAGCGTGCGTAGTACCAAGACGACTCAACAAAGGTGTCCATGGTGTCGGTTTCACGACGGGCATCCGCGCCACAAGATGGGCATTTGCACTGATAGAACTCGGGCATTTTGTTCAGGGGATTACCTGAACCATCAGGGATGACGTTTTCCGGTAACACCACAGGCAGCTGATCTTCAGGTACCGAGACATCGCCACAGCTTGGGCAATGAATAATTGGAATTGGGCAACCCCAATAGCGCTGACGGCTGATGCCCCAGTCACGTAAGCGGAACTGAGTTTTGCGCTCGCCGTGCTGCTGGGCTTCTAGGTCAGCAACGATGCCATCAAAAGCATCTTGCACGTTTAAACCGTTGTATTTGCCGCTGTTCACTGCGCTGACGTGAGCTTTGTCGGCGTACCAGTCACTCCAGGTCTGCGCATCAAAGCTGTTGTCAGGATTGCTTGAGGCAAACACTTGCTGAATCGGCAGTTGGTACTTGTTAGCAAAAGCAAAGTCGCGCTCATCGTGGGCAGGCACCGCCATCACTGCGCCTTCACCATAGCCCCAGAGGACATAGTTGGCGACATACACCGGTAGTTTGTCACCAGTTAATGGATGAATGACAAACTGGCCAGTGGGCAGACCTTTTTTCTCCATGGTCGCCATATCGGCTTCAGCCACAGAGCCGCCTTTGCACTCAGCAATAAAGGCAGTCAGTTCGGCGTTGTTCGTTGCGGCACGTTGTGCCAACGGGTGCTCGGCTGCCACGGCAACATAGGTTGCACCCATTAAAGTGTCGGGACGCGTGGTGTAAACCTTGAGTTGGCCATCGATACCGACTGAATCAACATCGTAATCAAACAGAATATCGGCACCGAAGCTTTTACCGATCCAGTTACGCTGCATGGTTTTAACTTGCTCAGGCCAGCCGTGCATATCATCTAGGCTAGTGAGCAACTCATCGGCGTAAGCGGTGATTTTGAAGTAGTACATCGGGATTTCGCGCTTTTCTACCAGCGCATCTGAACGCCAGCCGCGACCATCAATCACTTGCTCATTAGCCAGTACGGTTTGATCGACTGGATCCCAGTTGACTGTGCCGACTTTCTTATAAATGATGCCTTTCTTGTACAGTTGCGTGAACAGCCACTGCTCCCAACGGTAGTAGTCAGGCTTGCAGGTGGTAATCTCGCGCGACCAATCAATCGCCAGGCCCAGCTGAGTGAACTGCGCCTTCATATAGGCCATGTTCTCGTAGGTCCACGCCGCTGGCGCAACCTTATGCTGAATCGCTGCGTTCTCTGCAGGCATGCCGAACGCATCCCAACCCATCGGCTGCAGCACATTCTTACCCAGCATGCGCTGGTAACGGGCAATCACATCACCAATGGTGTAGTTGCGCACGTGACCCATATGCAGGCGACCGCTGGGGTAAGGGAACATCGATAAGCAGTAATAGGTTTCTTTACCGGCTTGTTCGGTCACTTCAAAGGATTTTTGCTCGGCCCAATGGCGCTGAGCGGCGGCTTCAATGTCGCGAGGTTGATACTGTTCGTGCATGATTTTATGTGTTTATCGTCAAGAAAGTCAGAAGAATGATGCGCCGCAGCCCATCAATGAAAAATATCTGCCTAGCATACATGAGGCGAGCGCAAGGAGGGAAACGCCATCTAAATTTGTATGAACAGCTGATACTTGCAGTCTGCAACCTGAGCGCTTCTACTTGTTGTACTAGGGTGTGCTATAAAATAAAGGATAAAGTGTTGCGCCAATGGCTTCATTAAGTAGTGTGGTGTTTTGCCACATCGCTTTGCTTTCGGGCAACCAGCCGTTTAATGGGCGGCCGTTGGCGACGCTTAAAAAGCCAACCGGTGCGCTGACAACCTCAAAATCAAACTGCTCAAAACTCCAGCGCGAGCGCGGCATGTGCCAAGCATTAGTAACCAGTACTACGCGATTAATGCCTTGCGCTTGCAGGATCTTGGCACTGAGTTCGGCATTTTCCCAAGTGGTGCGGCTTTCACCTTCAAGCCAGTCTGCGCGTACGCCAAAGTCCTGCTGCAAGCTATCGGCCATCAGTTGAGCTTCGCTGGGTGGTTGGCCAAAGTGTAAGCCGCCACTGATCAGTACAGGTAATTTCGAGGCTTTGGCTAAACGTGCGGCGTAACGTAGACGTTGCATGGCCATTAAGGAAGGTTGATCGCCTTGCCACGCAGGATCATTGACCTCACGGCCACCACCAAGCACGACAATCACGTCGGCATGTTGTTGCAAGGTTGGCCATTGCTCTATGGTTAGGGCTGCTTCCGTTTCCAGAGTACGCGCGGCATACTCAACAGTAATCGGCAGGCTCATTATATAAAGCCCACTGATAGCAATGCCAAAGCAGGTTATTGCGAGCTTTGGTGAGCGTTTACGTAGGGCAACACCCAATAGTAGTAACAGCAGTAAGCTGCTGGGCGGTAAAGCCAGTTGCTTGATAATGTAACGCCAAGTCATGTCCGCGCTCTAAGTTATTGTGGTAAGAATAGGTATTGTGCACAGATCTTGTTTTAGAAGACATCTAGCGGTGTTGTGCTTGACCCTGCTCGGTTGGCTGGGCATGCTTTGCACCAACGTTTTTAACCCGTATTGAGTAAGAGTAATGAAACCAGAAACGATTGCGATCCACGTCGGTTACAAATCTGATCCGACCACTAAATCAGCTGCTGTACCTATTTATCAAACCACTTCTTACACTTTTGACGATACTCAGCACGGTGCTGACTTATTTGATTTGAAAGTGCCAGGTAATATCTATACCCGTATCACTAACCCAACCAACGATATTTTAGAGAAGCGTGTGGCTGCTTTAGAGGGCGGTGTTGCGGCGCTGGCTATGGCATCTGGCATGGCCGCCATTACCGCGACCATTCAAACCATTGCTGAAGCGGGCGATAACATTGTTTCAGTGGCGAAGTTGTATGGCGGGACTTACAACCTGTTTGCCCATACCTTGCCGCGCCAAGGCCTCGAAGTACGTTTTGCTCCACACGATGACATTGCTGCATTGGAAAAGCTAATTGATAGCAAAACCAAAGCGGTATTTTGTGAAAGTATTGGTAACCCAGCCGGCAATATCGTTGATATTCAAGCGCTGGCCGATGCCGCACACCGCCATGGCGTGCCGTTGATTGTCGATAACACTGTGGCAACGCCAGTATTGTGTCGTCCATTTGATTATGGTGCAGACATTGTTGTGCATGCGCTGACTAAGTACATGGGCGGTCACGGCACCACCATCGCTGGCGCGATTGTTGATTCAGGTAAATTCCCATGGGCTGAGCATAAAGAACGTTTTCCATTATTAAACACGCCTGATGTGTCGTATCACGGCGTGGTGTATACCGAAGCCTTTGGCCCTGCCGCCTTTATTGGCCGCTGCCGCGTCGTGCCGTTACGTAACATGGGCGCAGCGCTATCACCTTTTAATGCGTTTTTAATTATGCAAGGCATGGAAACATTGTCTTTGCGTATGGAGCGTCATTGTGAGAATGCACAAAAAGTCGCTGAGTTTTTAGATGCGCATGAACAAGTTGAGTGGGTGCAGTACGCGGGTTTGCCGAGTCACCCAGATCACGCTTTAGCGCAAAAATACATGGGCGGTAAACCGTCATCAATTTTGTGCTTTGGCATTAAAGGTGGCCAAGCGGCTGGCGCTAAGTTTATTGATGCGCTGCAATTGCTCTACCGATTAGTCAATATTGGTGATGCAAAATCATTGGCGTGCCACCCAGCGACCACGACGCACCGCCAACTGACTGAAGATGAAATGGCTAAGGCTGGAGTGAGCTTAGATTTGATTCGTCTATCGATTGGTATTGAGCACATTGATGATATTTTGGCTGACTTAACTCAAGCGCTCGACGCTGCTCGTTAACGGCTCCCAGTACGCCAACGAATGTGCCGTTGGCGTACTGTTTTTTGGTCTTTAAAAGGAATGCACATTTATGCAACATATTATGGTTGCCCACGACCTTAGTGCAGAAGCTGCACTCGCCCTGCAACGAGGCGTGCAGTTGGCCAAGCAGCACCAAGCGCGCTTGAGTGTCCTCTACGTTTTAGAAAATCATTTGCCAATGGCTGTTTTAGAAAAGCAGATGCTGGCCGCAGATGCTTTGCTCACTCAACAGTTGGAAGACTGTCATGCTGAAAACGCACAGATTTTGATTAAAGTGGGGCGTCCTGCGCAGACGATTGTTGCAGCGCAGCAAGCGCACAGTGTCGACTTTCTCGTGATGGGTGATCATCACCAAGAATCGGCTGAGTATTTTTCAGGCACAACCTTAGAGCGTGTTTTACAGCGCAGTGCAGTGCCGGTGCTGTTAGCGGTTGAACCCATAGTGACTGATTATCAGCACGCTTTGGTGCCGCTCGATTTTTCTTTGTGTGCATGTCATGCATTGCATCATGTCTTTAAGCTGCTGCCGCATCGAGCAACAATTCATGCCTTACATGTTTTGGAAATGGCGGAAGTGCATGGTGGCGATAGCGACTCAGAAATCACTTGGCAAACTTCGTTGTTTGATCAGTTAGTGCTGGATGAACGTGCAAAGTTGCCCGAGATAGGCCCGAAAATCAGCCATGAATTGCGCCAAGGTGAACTGCATAATTGTTTGACTCAAGTGATTACTGAGCAAAAGCCACAGATCTTAGCCATCGGCAAACATGGTCGCGGCATTTTGGCAGATGCACTGCTTGGCAGTTTGGCGCAATACTTCCTAGAACACCCGCCTTGCGATGTGTTGGTAGTGAAGTAAAGCGTGGTATTGCAGTACTATTGTGCAAGACAAAATAATTCTAAAATAACAATATGATTTACCCGCGGCTGACTCGGTTAATATCAGTAAAGAGGTCTTCTATGTACAGTAAAATTCTTATCGCCCACGATTTAAGCAAGGAAGCTGATGTTGCTTTGCAGCGCGCCGTTCAGCTAGCAGAGCAGCATCAAGCTGAGCTCAGTATTTTGCATGTAGTTGAAGACTCACCATCTAGGCAGGCCTTTATTGATATACAAAAAAAGCTTGAGCCGCAGTTGCGAGCAAGTGTGCCTGAAGCCTTAGCCTCACAAGTGTCTGTGTATTTTCAGCACGGTAAAGCAGCTGATGCTGTGTTGAGCTTCTTGCAAGAACAAACCTACAGTTTGCTGGTGCTTGGACAGCACCATAAAGCGCGTCCAGAGTTGTTTAAAGGCAGTAATCTTGAACGTATTGCTCGCGATTGTACGATTCCTGTTTTATTAGCAGTCAATTCTGATGTGCGTGCTTATCGTGAGGCTGTGGTGGCTTTAGATTCGTCACTGATTTCATGCCAAGCTTTGCATGCTGCCTATCACTTGCTGCCCGCTGATGCAGGCTTGCATGCGGTTAATATTTTTAACCCAGGGCCTAAGCTTAAGCTTGATCGTGTAGCTGAGTACTTAGAGACGCAGCGCAGTTTAATCGGGCAGTTGCTTGAAGATGAAGTTGCACAACTGCCTAAAGGCGGGCCAAAGGTATCGCATGAAGTTGTGCATGGAGTGTTGGCGGGTAGCTTAGATAAAGAGCTGGTGGCGCGTCGTCGTAGCCCATTATTATTAGCTTTAGGTCGTCATAATCGTAGTTTGCTCGCGCAGAAGTTGCTCGGCAGTCTGGCAATACACTACTTGCGCAAGCCGCCTTGTGATGTGCTTGTGGTTGCCTAATTATTATTACAACGAGAAGAATCCGAGTACTTAGTTGCTGATTGTAGAGCCCAGCACTTTGCTTACTGATAATCCTTGAGCATTTTGTTTATCGCTTCGCGTAGCGCTGTTTCAGAAGTTTGTGCATGCTGATTGCTAGTGATTTGGCTTTGAGTTTGCCAGATTGTTTGGCCGCTCTCAGCATCTGTAAAGGTCAGCGTTAGCTGCTGGAAATGCTCGGTGTATGTGCGTGGAATAATCGGGAAGTCCATGCCGATTCCTGAGTAACGGTAGCGATCATGGTAACCATGGCTTCGCCCGTATCCGTAGCCATAGTGAGCTGATGGGTAATTACTATAATCACGGCGAGTTTGCTGACCGTACTGGCTATTGATGGTTATTTTCAGCTCGCATGGATTGCTGCTGGAAGCTGGTCGAAAAGCGTATTGTTCCAGTTGCTCTGCTAAAGCTTGGCGCTCTACAGATTGTGTTGCATCACTGTATAAAGACTGTGTTGAGAGTTCGTTCCAGCACCAGTAAGTATAGGTTTTTTTATCAGTGACTGCGGGGTAGGCGCTTTTGTCAAAATGCGTTGCCGCCGCTGCAGGCGCAGCGGGTAAAGGCAGGCCTTGCGCTTGATAAGGATTGTTGGCTTGGCAGCCAAACAACAGAATAGCTCCTGTACTAAGTAGCAGATAACGCAGCATGCAATGCCTCCAAAGAGACTGGGTTCAGTTGCAGTCTACTGCCATCGAGCGTGGCTGGCAAAGCCAATGCAGATAGCGGCCTAAGCCCGCTAATGCAGGATGGCGGCGATAGCTTAATTCGGTACTGAGCAATTCTTCTGGAGCAATTTTTTGACGAAATTGCGGTGGCATATAGTCATGAAAGACGCGAATGCCGCTGCGCTGCTGAATCTTCCAGAGAGGTTCGACGATAGCGGCCAGTTCGCGAGGATCCAGCGGTTGCTGCGGAGTTAAACCGCCTGCATCACCAGTGAAGCGCTGCTGGCTGAGTTTACGCAGATTGCCTTTAATCAGATTTTGTAAGATCAAGCCATCTTTATTGTAAAAAGCCAGAGAGAGCCAGCCGTCTGTAGCAGTGAGGCGGTGTAGAGCAGTTAAAATAGCGCTTGGTTCAGCCAGCCATTCAAGCACGGCATGGCATAAAACCAAATCATAAGGGCGATGTTCTTGCTCAGCAAAGTTTTGCCAGTCGGCATGGACAAAGGTTGCTTGGCACTGCGCCTCGCTGAAACGCTGTTGCGCCGCTTCTAGCATTGCCAGCGCAGGCTCAACTAAAGTGACCTGATGCCCTTGCTGTGCCAGCCATAAGGCCATGTGACCAAGACCTGCGCCGATGTCGAGCACTCGCAATGGCCGTTGTGGCAGTACTTCATTGAGATCAGTCTGCAATACGGCTAAACGTATGGCACCTTTATTACTGCCATAAATTTTCTGCGCAAAACGAATCGCAAGATCGTCAAAATGTTGGTCGTGCATAGCCGTTCTCTTTAATAAATGCCGCGCACTGTAGCAAGGAGGATTGCAGCGCAGCAAATAAAAGGTTTCTGCTGACTGTGCATCTGCCAATCAGTTGCTCATTAAAGCCCCAAGAAAGGAATCAGCGAGCGCTTTTCTTTTGGTTTGTCTTTGAGTGGGCATTCTGGGCGCACACCGTAATCATCTTTTTCGCACGGACGTACACGGCGCTTATCATTTAAGGTAATTTGCCGTAAATGAAAAGGCTGCGAGGGTGTGCGTTCCAGGACTGCGCCCTTCTCATTGATAATTTCAACGGCCAGTTGGTGGGTGCCGCGATCAATCTCACTTAGAGGGAACACTGGGCTGCGACTTGGATCACCGACCGGCTCGCCATCTAAAATCAAGCGGTAATGGTGACCAGCAAGCAACGCCGGCTCACTGCTGACAGTAACGATCAGTTGGCGGTCGTTAGCACGCAGGGTGGCGTTAGGTTCTGGTACTAAAATGCGCAGCACCTGGTACTGCACAGCTAAGGGCTCAGGGTCGGCTTGATATACAGGCGGTGGTTTCATCGCTGGCGGTGGGGCTATTTGATTGGGTGGAGCGATGTGGATGATTTCAGTACGCTGGTTTTTGGGCGGTTTGTCAGTAAAAACTCGCTCACCATTGGCATCAATGTAGGTGTACACCGCTGCCGAGACCAGTTGTGCGGCGCACAAGAACAGTGCGCCTAATAAATAGTTCAGTTTCATGGTGCGGGGCGAGGTGTAGGTTTAGGACGTAAAGCGGGGCTGCCAGTGTGGACGCGTTGCACAGTGATGGTTTGCTCGGCACTGCTTTGCACGACTTGATCATTAGCCAGTACTTGTACCGCTAGGCGATGCTCGCCGCGCTCTAAGTTATCAACTTGCAGGCTGGTTGATGTGCTCGCTGGGCCATAAGCCTGACCATCAATTAGCAGTTGTAAACTATGCTGTTTAGCCAGCTTTGGAGTGATCTCGACTTGTATGCTGAAAGTGCCATTATTGGCGCGCAAAGCTTCCTCGTCCGGTAGGCCTACTAGCTGAAGGACGCTATAAGGTGTAGCACCTTCTGCATTACCTTCGTCGTCTACAGTAATATCTGTAGTAGCTGTGCTTTTTTGTGGCGGGGGCAGACTATTGGTCGGGGCTAGTTCAACGCTACTAGCATCCACGCCTAAAGGCGGCTGATCAGTAAAAACACGGTTACCCTTGGCATCGGTGTACTGAAAGATTTGGGCCGCAGCAGGTAATGCTGCGATGAGCAAAACTGTGGCAAATATAAGGCGCATGATCGACTCCTTCTAATGATTGATTAAGCGTTACATGCTCTGCATGGTTAGGCAAGTGTTTCGCAGGCGAGCTGTGCAAAAGCGCACGCAATCAGTACTTGTTGAAAAATTAACAGCGCATAATAAAAACTAAACTGCGTAGAATACAAAACCTGATGATTTACTCATTGACTTGCTACTTTATCGAGCTTTTATGCTGTTGTTTTTTCAATAGTGTGCATTAAGGGCTAGCGTTGGCGGCAGGCAACAGTCAAAATAGGCACTGAATTTATATTACGCGTCTCGCCCTTGGTTTTGACATCTATATTGTCTTGCTGAGACAGGAATGTGGCGAGCGCACTGCCCGGAAGCCTGTTGCTGGGTGGGTACCTCGTTTATGAAGTCCCGGAGACCATGATGTCAAAGTCGCTCGAACTGATACAAGCACACAATGCAAAATGGATTGATTTGCGTTTCACTGATATTGGTGGGCAACAGCACCATATCACTATGCCAGCGCGTGATGCTGATGATGATTTTTTCGAGCAAGGAAAGATGTTTGACGGCTCCTCTATGGCAGGCTGGAAAGGCATTGAAGCTTCAGACATGATTTTGCTGCCTGATGACAGTACTGCAGTCATGGATCCTTTTACTCAAGAGCCTACGCTGATTTTAGTCTGCGACGTGATTGAGCCTTCTACCATGCAGGGTTACGACCGTGATCCACGTGCGATCGCCTCGCGTGCTGAGGAGTATTTAAAATCCACGGGGATTGGTGATACCGTCTTTGTTGGGCCTGAGCCTGAATTTTTCATTTTTGATCAGGTCAAATTTAAATCAGATATGTCAGGCTCAATGTTCAAAATCTATTCTGAGCAAGCGGCTTGGAACAGTGATGCGGACATTGAGGGCGGCAATAAAGGCCATCGCGTTGGCGTAAAAGGCGGTTATATGCCAACTCCGCCAAATGATTATGACCATGAAATTCGTACAGCAATGTGTAATGCGCTGGAAGAAATGGGTCAATTTGTTGAAGTGCATCACCATGAAGTAGCGACTGCTGGCCAGAACGAAATTGGTACTCGCTTCAATACATTAGTTGCTAAAGCCGACGAAGTGCAGGCGTTAAAATACGTTGTGCATAACGTGGCTGATGCCTATGGCCGTACGGCAACCTTTATGCCTAAACCGCTGTTTGGTGATAATGGTTCTGGTATGCACGTGCATATGTCGATTGCGGCGGGTGGCAAAAACACGTTCTCTGGTGAAGGCTATGCCGGTTTGTCTGATAATGCCCTGTATTTTGTTGGCGGTATTATTAAGCACGGTAAAGCACTGAATGCCATTACTAACCCGTCAACCAACTCATACAAGCGCTTAGTGCCAGGTTTTGAAGCGCCGGTCATGCTCGCCTATTCAGCGCGTAACCGTTCAGCCTCGATTCGTATTCCTTACGTCACTAGTCCTAAAGCGCGCCGTATTGAAGCGCGTTTCCCTGATCCGTCGGCAAACCCGTACTTGGCTTTTGCGGCACTGTTGATGGCGGGTTTAGATGGTATTCAAAACCGCATTCACCCAGGTGATGCAGCTGATAAAAACCTCTATGACTTGCCTCCAGAAGAGTCTAAGCAGATCCCGCAAGTATGTGGCAGCTTAAAAGAAGCGCTAGAAGCTCTGGATGCAGACCGTGACTTCTTGCTGCGCGGTGGTGTGTTCAGTAATGAGTTTTTAGATGCCTTTATTGCTCTGAAAGCCGAGGAAGAGTTGCGTGTGCGTACCTTTGTACATCCTCTAGAGTATGAGTTGTACTACAGCTGCTAAGGCAACAAATCATCTGACGGGTAGAGTAATGCGCTGATCAGGGTGCAGTGCTCTGCTCGTTTTTTGAGCATCTTTTAGAAAAAGCTGCTATCATTTGCGCCCATTTTTGCGGTTGCTTTGGTAACCCTTCTTAGCGACCTGTTTGCACAATGAAATTAATTCTAAAATCTTTTGCTGAAATCACCATTAAAAGTCGACCTGTGCGTCGGCAGTTTATGCGTCAGTTGGGCAAAAATATCCGTACCGTACTGCGCGATCTTGATCCTGATGTGAAAGTGATCGGTGAGTGGGATAATTTAGAGTTATTCACTGCAATTGAAGATCCTGCACAGCTACAAGAACTGTATGCGCGCTTACGTTGCACGCCCGGTATTTCACACTTTTTCCAAGTCTTAGAATATCCGCTGGGTGATTTTGATCAGATTGTGCAGCACTGCAAAGCACACTATGCGGATCTTTTAAAAGGCCGTGTATTTTCTGTGCGCTGCAAACGAGCAGGTAAACATCCTTTTTCTTCAATGGATGTTGAGCGCTATGTGGGCAGTCAATTGCGTCAGCAATGTGGCGCTGCAGGCATTGACTTGCGCAACCCCGACGTTGAAGTGCGCTTTGAAATTCGCCACGATAAATTATTTATTGAATACGAACGTCACCAAGGCATTGGTGGTTATCCGCTCGGTACCGTGGAGCAGGCGCTGGTATTAATGTCTGGTGGTTTTGACTCTACTGTGGCGGCCTATCAAATGATGCGTCGTGGTTTGTTAACTCATTTTTGTTTTTTCAATTTGGGTGGCCGTGCTCACGAGCTAGGCGTAAAAGAAGTCGCGCATTACTTGTGGAAAAAGTATGGCAGCTCGCATCGAGTACTCTTTATCAGCGTACCCTTTGAAGAAGTGCTCGGTGATATTTTAGAAAATGTCGATGATAGTCACATGGGCGTTGTGCTCAAACGTATGATGCTGAAGGCGGCTGATGTCATCGCTGAAGATTTGCAATTGGACACTTTGGTCACTGGCGAAGCGATTTCACAGGTTGCCAGTCAAACACTAACTAATCTGGCAGTGATTGATAAAGCCACTGATAAGCTGGTTTTGCGTCCTCTAATTACCGAACATAAACAAGATATTATTCGAACGGCTGTTGAAATTGGTACAGCTGAGTTTGCTGAGAATATGCCGGAATATTGCGGTGTAATTTCGGTAAACCCTAAGACCAAAGCTAAGCTGGGTCGTGTTGTGCATGAAGAGACGCGTTTAGATCCAAGTATTTTGCAGCGTGCAATTGAGCGCACGTCCATGGTCACTATGGACAAGGTTCTGAATGAGCTGGGTAAAGATCTTCAGGTGGAACACTTGAATCAGGCGCTGCCAGGACAGATTGTTATAGATATTCGTCATCCTGACCAAGCCGAAGAACAGCCATTAATCTTGGACGGTATTGAGCAGTTAACTGTACCTTTTTATGCGATTAATAGCCGTTTTAAAGAATTTGATCCAAATCGCCAATATCTACTGTATTGCGATCAAGGTATGATGAGTAAATTACATGCTCATCACTTGTTGCATGAAGGTTATGCAAATGTCCGCGTGTACCGTCCTGACCCTGTGCAGCGGCCGCGCGCAAGCAGTCACGCATGATTAGATACTTGTTATGGGTGTGTTTGTGGAGCTGTGTGGCCATGCCGCAGCAGTTACGCCCACCAGACTGATAAACCCTTGTTACTTACGATACATCTGACGCGCTTTGCGTGCAGCCTACATATTTTACTCGAGATAAGCTTGTGATTGAGAATTTACGCAACATTGCCATTATCGCCCACGTTGACCATGGTAAAACGACCTTGGTTGACGCCCTTTTACGTGCGTCGGGTACCCTTGACCGTAAAGAGCTCGACTCTGACCGCGTCATGGATTCCAATGACCAAGAAAAAGAGCGTGGAATTACTATTCTGGCTAAAAACACTGCCATTAAATGGCACGACTACAACATTAATATCGTGGACACCCCAGGCCACGCCGACTTCGGTGGTGAAGTTGAGCGCGTAATGAGCATGGT
>Ga0209075_1001719_pt1 | contig 20305 bp, 21 predicted proteins | sample Stecom2011_FD_187523 | JGI IMG/M metagenome (GOLD analysis project Ga0209075, IMG submission 187523) | Agricultural soil microbial communities from Utah to study Nitrogen management - Steer compost 2011 (SPAdes) (version 2) | ecosystem: Environmental > Terrestrial > Soil > Agricultural land...
AACTCGTAGGCAATTTCCAACTCGTCTGTAAACTCTTTAGCTTCTTCGTACTCTAAAATCCAGCTTTTTTTGTTGCGCAGTTGGCGCATAAAAGCTTCTGCAGCTGTGGAGTCATCCCAAAAGTTAGGGTCGAAGGTTTTTTCTTCGTCGTTTGCTACTTCTATTTCCTTGGCAGCAATGTCAAAGATAGGCGTATAGTGCCTTTAGGCGATTTCTAAGTTGGTCTAGGTTATCTGATGTAAACATAGTTTTTGATTTTAATATTATAGTAAACCGTCTAAGCCAGGAATGTTAGGCATGCCATCTTTTGCCACTGCAGCAATTTCGGTTTCATGCACCTTAGATGCTTTCTCTATGGCCTTATTTAAGGTTAAAACCAAGTAGTCTTCTAGTTGTTCTTTGTCCTCTAGCAAGCTAGGGTCTATCTCTATAGATTTTATTTCTCTGTTAGCGGTAAGCGTAACTTGCAAAAGACCGTCCGATGTTTTTTCATCTACATAAACACTGTCCAATCGTTTCTTCGTTTCTTCTACTTTCTTTTGGGTTTCTTTTATTTTCCCCATCATTCCCATTAAGTCTCCAAACATATCGTGCGTATTATTTTTTTAAATTTGTACAAAACTACTACATTGTAAAGGTATTAAACAAGCTTTTATTAACGAATGAGAAAACATCTTTATATATGGGTTTTATGCTGTATTTTTGCGACCTCTTGTAAACAAAAAGATACCATGATAAAATCGAATGCTAAAGAAGCCCCACGAGCAGATAAAATAGATAAAGTTTTGGAGAAACACGAAGACATCCGTGTAGACCCATATTACTGGATGAACGATAGAGAAAATCCAGAAGTGATAGATTACCTAGAGCGCGAGAATGCTTATTTTGAATCCGTAATGGAGAAAACAAAAGGCTTGCAAGAGGATCTTTTTAAAGAAATGAAAGCGCGCATAAAAGAAGACGACACTTCTGTGCCATATTTCTTTAACGGCTACTATTACATTACTCGTTACGAGACAGGAAAAGATTATCCTGTGTATACCCGACGTAAAGAAACAATGGAGGCAACCGAAGAAGTTTTGTTCGATGTAAACCAAATGGCAGAAGGATATGCTTACTATCACTTAGGAGGTATCAGTATTAGTCCAGATAATAAATGGGCTGCTTATGCGGTAGATACCTTAAGCCGAAGAAATTATATCATTTATATAAAAAACTTAGAAACCGGTGATATATTAGAAGAGGCTATTACTCAAACTACGGGAAGTAGCACTTGGGGGAACGACAATAAAACACTGTTTTACTCAAGAAAAGACTTACAAAGCCTACGTCCAAATCAAATCTTCCGACACAACATAGGAGGGAAACTCGAAGAGGATGAGTTGTTGTATACCGAAGAGGACGATACCTATGTTACGTTTGTATATAAAACAAGATCTAGAAAATATATAGTAATCGGTAGTTCCAGCACCTTGTCAGACGAATATCGGATTTTAGATGCAAATACGCCTTTAGAGGAATTTACTGTTTTCCAAGAACGCACGCCTGATTTAGAATACCAAATAGAACACTACGAAGACCATTTCTATATTCTAACAAATAAAGACAAGGCTAAAAACTTCAAAATAATGAAGACTAGTCTAGACCAAACTTCTCAAGAGAATTGGCTGGATGTAATTCCTCATAGAAAGGATGTGCTAGTAGAGGGTTTGGATTTGTTTAAGGACTATATGGTAATCAGCGAGCGAAACAATGGTTTGAATGAAATACGTGTTATTGATTGGAAGGGAAATAAGGATTTCTACTTGCCTTTTGAGAGTGAAACCTATCAGGCAAACACTATGCAAAACCCAGAGTTCAACACCACCAAGTTTCGTTATGCGTATACTTCCTTAACCACACCTGCTTCTATTATAGAGTTCGATATGGCAACAAAGGAAATCGAGGTGCTAAAAGAGCAAGAAGTGCTGGGTGGCAGTTTCGATAAAAACAATTATATCTCCGAACGTCTTTGGGCCACTGCAAGAGATGGAAAGAGAATTCCTCTTTCTATGGTCTACCATAAGGATACAAGAATCAATAAGGATACGCCTTTATTGCAATATGGCTATGGTTCGTATGGCGTTACCATAGATCCTTCTTTCTCAAGTATCCGATTAAGTCTTTTAGATCGAGGCTTTGTCTATGTGATTGCCCATGTTCGAGGAAGTGAATATTTAGGTAGAGAATGGTATGAAGGGGGCAAAATGCTTAACAAGAAAAACACATTTACGGATTTTATAGATGTTTCAAAGTATTTGATAGAGGGAGGCTACACTTCTAGCGAACATCTATATGCGATGGGTGGTTCGGCAGGAGGATTACTGATGGGGGCAATAATGAATATGGAGCCTAAACTGTATAAAGGAATTGTAGCACAAGTACCGTTTGTAGATGTCCTTACTACTATGCTGGATGATAGTATTCCGCTAACTACAGGAGAGTATGATGAGTGGGGAAATCCGAATGACGAATCCTATTATAACTATATAAAATCCTATTCGCCATACGACAATGTGGAGAAGAAAGAATACCCAAATACTCTAATAACCACTGGATTTCACGATTCACAGGTACAGTATTGGGAGCCAGCAAAATGGCTGTCCAAATTGCGTGACAACCAAGTTGGGAAGGGAGTTTTGTTGATGAAAACCGATATGGACACTGGTCATAGCGGAGGTTCTGGAAGGTTTGAGTCGATAAAAGAAGTAGCTTTAGAATACAGCTTTATCCTGAATTTAGAAGGAATTGAGGACTAATAAGTATTTTTCGATTATCTTTGCCAAAAGATTGGTTTAGCAAATCGATCCAATGAAATTAAAACTTTATGGAAAACACAAGAATAAAAGCACACGAAAGCATACTAGAGTTAATTGGTGATACTCCGTTAATCCGTTTAAGCCGAATAACAGAATCTATACCAGGAAATTTCTACGCTAAAGTAGAGGCTTTTAACCCAGGTCATTCCGCTAAAGATAGAATAGCACTATATATAATAGAAAAAGCAGAGCGTGAAGGCATCCTAAAGCCAGGAAGCACCATTATAGAAACCACTAGTGGGAATACTGGGTTTAGCGTGGCTATGGTAAGTATACTAAAAGGCTACAAATGTATTTTGTCGGTAAGCTCCAAGTCTTCGCCAGACAAGATTGATATGCTTCGAGCTATGGGAGCAGAGGTGTATGTTTGTCCAGCAAACGTAGATGCCGATGACCCAAGGTCGTACTACGAAGTGGCAAAGCAATTACAAAAGGAGTTACCTGGATCGGTCTATATCAACCAATATTTTAACGAGTTAAATATAGACGCCCATTACCACACTACTGGCCCAGAGATTTGGGAGCAAACCGCAGGGCAGATTACCCACCTTATCGCTTGCAGCGGAACGGGTGGAACCATATCGGGTGTAGCACGTTATTTAAAAGAACAAAATCCAGAGGTGCAGATTATAGGAATCGATGCCTATGGATCCATCTTAAAAAAATACCACGAAACTAAAGAGATAGATCCTAACGAGATTTATCCTTATCGCATAGAAGGGTTAGGTAAGAATTTAATCCCATCTGCTACAGACTTTGAGGTAATCGATAGATTCATTAAGGTAGCGGACGACACAAGTGCTCATGCTGCAAGAGAATTAGCTAAAATCGAAGGTGTTTTTGCAGGATATACCAGTGGTGCCGCAATACAAGGTATGAGACAACTTGCCGAAGAAGGAGTTTTTGACGAAAACAGCAATGTAGTACTGATTTTCCCAGATCACGGATCTAGATACATGAGTAAAGTGTTTAGCGATAAGTGGATGGAAGAGCAAGGCTTCTTTGATGAAGAAGAGTTCAAGAAAATAAAGCAAATTACTTACGTTAAGTAATACATACATATAGAGGATAAAAAAATCGGCGTCTAAATTTAGATGCCGATTTTTTTATGGAATTATCTAAAAATATTTTTTAGCAAAGCACTACTTTTTCTATTAGCTCTCTATCCAACTCTTCGTTCATCATTACACGAATTTTCTCTTTTCCATAGCTCAATTCTTGGCGTAGTGGTGCCGAGCTAAGCTTTACATACATGGTTCCCCTATCTAAATATACATCGGTGGTATACTTCTCAATGGTTTTGCCCATTACTTTGTACCAAGCATCCCGTACTTGTACTTTATCCAATCCAGTTTTTAACTTCTTGGAAGAGGCAACGTAGTCTTTTAGGAAATCGCTAATTGGTGCAACCTCTCTTTTTCTTCTTTTATACATTAATCTTCTAAGTTAAATGGTTTAAATTTTTTATACTCGTATTGTATGCCCTCTTCATTGCGAACTATTAACTCTTCTTTGGTAGCACGTATCACTGTTTCTTTCCATTCATCAAAAGGAGTGGAATAGTACATATTTAGGCTATCGTTTTCTACTTTTAATAGGAAGCTCTCAGCGGTTTTACTACCAACAAAACTTCCGTCAATATTAGGCTGAAGCTTAGTTCTTACGCCAGCGTTGTCTTCCACTTCGATGTAGTCAATAGTATTGCTAAAAGTGAAATCCATTTCCTCAATATGTTCACTTTGTACATTGTTTATCTCCCAATATCCAGAAAGATGTGTTTTCATGTCCTCAGGGCTTTGTTGTTGGCATCCCCATAAGGTGATACACGCAACGAATAGGTATAAGCTTCTCATAAATTTATCATTTTGTACGATTGGTGTACTTGTTTTATAACGTTCTCTGTACGCTCTGCATGCGTGTCGCTTATGAATAGCTGCCCAAAATCCTGTGCATCTACTAGTTTTATAAGTTGTGCTACTCGCATTTCATCCAATTTATCAAAAATATCATCTAATAACAAGATAGGATTGATATTTGTGTCACTTTTTATAAAATCAAACTGTGCTAGTTTTAAAGCGATCAAATAGGACTTCTTTTGCCCTTGTGAGCCAAACTTACGAATGTGATGGCCGTTGAGGTTAAAAACCAAATCGTCTCTATGAATTCCATAATTGGTATACGTAGCCCGTCGGTCTCGCTCTTCGTTTTGCTGTAGTAAATCTAATAAATTGCTTTCCGCTAGCTGCGAGTTGTACTTTAAACTTACCTCTTCTTTTTCATTTATAGATCGATAACGACTTTCGAAAATAGGAGTGAAAATTTCTAAAAACTCCACTCGTTTCTTAAATATTGGTGCTGCCAGACCAGCTAACTGTTCGTTATAAACCTGAAGCGTGGTTCGATTGAAGTTATTACTTGCTGCAAAATGTTTTAATAGCGCATTGCGTTGTGCTAAAACACGATTGTAATTTAGTAGGTTTTCTAGATAAACCGCATTGCTTTGCGAGATGACTCCATCTATAAAACGGCGACGGGTTTCGCTTCCCTCCATGATTAAATCATTGTCTGCAGGTGAGATTATAACCAGAGGGATTAGCCCAATATGGTCGCTAATTCTACTATATAACTTCCCATTTCGCTTTATATTCTTCTTTTGTCCTTTTTTTACGCTAAGAATAACACGCTCTTCTAAATCGTTTTTTTGGTAGGTAGCATCCAAGACAAAGAAGTCGGTACCATGGCGTATGTTCTGACTGGTAATAGGATTGAAATAGCTTTTCCCAAAGGATAAATGATAGATGGCATCCAATACATTTGACTTGCCAACCCCATTGGGACCGACCAAGCAGTTTATCTTTGCATCAAATTCAAAGCTTTCACTCTCTAGATTTTTATAATTTATTACTGCCAGCTTTTCTAACCTCATAGACCTATAGTATACATAATTTTATAGGATTTCATTCCCTATTAATAGAAGGTACAAAAGTAAACTATCTATCAGTAAAAAAAATAGAAATACGAATCCTTTTAAATATGAATAAATGTTATATTTTTGCAACACTTAAAACCAAGTGTTATGGCAACGTACAAAAGAAGAGGATATAAACCTAAGAAAAATAAAGAACAACAAATAGAAGACGACAGCACAACAGCTGAAGTATTTAGCACGCTGGATGAAGGTGCACATAAAACCGAGGCTTGGTTAGAAAAGAACCAAAAGAAGGTATTTGGTATTGTTGGTGCTATCGCTGCAATAGTAATACTTGTATTGTTGTATCAGAATTTCATTAGCAAACCAAAGGAGAAGGATGCGATGAACGATATGTTCCAAGCACAACTGTACTTTGAAAGAGCAGTAGATGGAGAAGATCCAAGTGAAAATTACAATCTAGCATTGAATGGAGGAGATGGGAATTTTGGGTTCTTAGATATATTGCAAAACTATAAGAGCACAAAAGCTGGAAACCTTGCTAATTATTATGCAGGAATGGCCTACTTACACACAAAGGATTATCAAAATGCGGTAAGGCACTTAGATAAGTTCAAAAGTAAAGACGAGCTGTTAGCGCCATTGGCTACAGGAGCAATAGGCGATGCTTTTGTTCAGTTAGAGCAATACAATGATGCTTTAGATTATTACGAGAAAGCGGCGAATATGCGCGAAAACAATGTTACTACCCCTGTATATTTATTAAAAGCAGGAACCATTGCATTGGAATTGGATAAAGTAAGTCTTGCAAATAAGTATTTAGAAAAGCTTACAGAGCAGTATCCAGAAACCAACGAAGCTAAGAAAGCACTTACTTACTTAGGAACGGCACAAGCACGTAACTAAAAAGTTAAAAAAATGTCAAAAAAGAGAAATCTTTCCGATTACGATAAAACCACACTTCCAGATGCTTCAAAATACAAGTTTGGAATTGTAGTATCGGAGTGGAACGAAGTGATTACAGAAGGAATGTATGAAGGAGCAAAGCAAGCGTTGCTAGACAATGGCGTGCCATTAGATCAAATGATACGATGGAATGTCCCAGGAAGCTTTGAGTTGGTTTATGGTTGCAAAAGAATGCAGCAAACGATGGATACGCTAGATGCAATTATTGCCATTGGATGTGTAATCCAAGGAGAAACAAAACATTTTGATTTTGTGTCGGAGGCAGTGTCTCACGGAATAAAAGACCTAAACGTTCATAGTAATATACCAGTAATTTTCTGTGTGCTTACCGATGATACCTATCAGCAGTCTTTAGATAGAAGTGGAGGGAAGCATGGGAATAAAGGTACAGAAGCTGCGATAGCTGCTATTAAAATGGCAGACCTACGTTTTACTTCCAAACCGATATAAGTTTAAAAGCGCTATAATTAGAATTTTAGTTGTAGTTATATATTAGAAAAACCTTGATTAGAAAACTAGTCAGGGTTTTTTGTTTATTGTATATGGGAAAGCCTAAAGACAATTAATAAAACACTAAGAGAGCTTTTAAGTTTATATATTTAAAAAAGGGAAGGTTTTAGTGTAAGTAGCTCTTTATTAGTGCGTTGTTGTTTTGTTAAGAAGCTGTGTATATGCCTATTCCTATTGGTAATATGCATTCTATTAATTTTTATAGCACTTCATAAATGCGTATTTTTGAAGTATTGAAAAATCATTGTGTTTAGAAGAAGACGGAAAAATAAAAAGTTTAATTACCAATCTCGTTACTATAAAAGTAGGCGAGAGCAGGGACCTTTTAAGATAGAGTATAAATTTGATGAGTTCCGCACTACGGTTGGAAGTAATAGGGGACTTAAGAACAAATTTAGGGCTGCTATAGAGGATTTTAAAGAAAGCAAAGGGACGCCAACCAATAGAATCATCTTAATAGTTATATTAATTTTAGTACTTATTTTTCTGTATATTATTGACTTTGACCTATCCATATTTAGACAACCTTTATAAATGACAGACGTAATTAAATTGTTGCCCGATCACGTAGCCAATCAAATCGCGGCAGGCGAGGTAGTACAAAGACCTGCTTCTGTGGTGAAAGAGCTTCTAGAAAATGCTATCGACGCAAAGGCAACAGAGATTACTTTAGTGATTAAAGATGCTGGTAAAACGCTGATTCAAGTAATCGACGATGGAATAGGTATGTCAAGTACCGACGCACGATTAAGTTTAGAGCGGCATGCTACCTCAAAAATCTCTAAAGCCGAAGATTTATTTGCACTTAGCACCAAAGGTTTTCGTGGCGAAGCGCTTGCCTCTATTGCTGCTATTGCACATCTTGAAGTACAAACGCGTACAGACGAGCTAGAGATAGGTACAAAGATTCAAGTGGAAGGTAGCGAAGTGAAGAGTCAAGAGAGTGTAGTGACTCCCAAGGGAACTATCATTCGAGTACGAAATCTCTTTTACAATATACCTGCCAGAAGAAACTTCTTAAAAAGCGATGCGGTAGAAAGGCGACATATCATCGATGAATTTCAGCGTGTAGCTTTGGCGCACCCTGATATAGCTTTTACTTTTTTGGATAATGACACCACTATTTTCTCTTTACCAAAGTCTAAATTAAGACAACGCATAGTGAATGTTTTTGGTAATAAACTAAAAGAGCGTTTGGTGCCAGTTACCGAAGAAACAGATATTGTACGTGTCTCTGGATTTGTTCAAAAACCAGAATTTGCAAGGAAAAGCAGAAACGAACAGTTTTTCTTTGTAAACGATAGGTATATAAGAAGCAGCTACCTTCATCATGCGGTTGTCGCTGCGTTTGAAGGGCTTCTAAGGACAGATACGCAGCCGGGATATTTTTTATTTCTGTCTATCGACCCTAAGTCGATAGACATCAATATTCATCCAACAAAAACCGAAATTAAGTTCGACGACGAACATGCTATTTATACTTTGCTTAGAGCCACTATAAAGCATAGTTTGGGACAATTTAGCATTACTCCAGCAATGGACTTCTCCTTGGATTCCGAAATGACCACACCATACGATTACGATAAAAAGAAACCAACTCCGCCTACAATCGAAGTAGATAGAGATTTTAATCCTTTTAAGGAAGAGGCAAAACGCATGCAACAACATAGAAGTCAAGGTGGATTTGTGCCAAAAAGAGAGGCGCCTTGGGAAGCATTGTATACAGGGTTGGAAAAAGAAACTACGTTCGAGTCTTCAAAGTTTTCCAACACCCATTCTTCCGAGCAAAAGCGAACTATAGAAGGGTTACAAGACGTTGAGTTTGAGGTAGATCACGTTATTGGAACCTTGTTCGAAGATGTGCATTCAAAGCCTAGTTCCAACGCTTTTCAGTTGCAAAAGAAATATATTGTTACTTCGATAAAAAGTGGTGTAGTGATTATTCATCAGCATTTAGCACATCAAAGAGTTTTGTATGAGAGCTTATTGCGAAATATTTCGGTAAAGGAAGCAGTAAGTCAGCAATTATTATTTCCTTTATCTTTATCCTTTTCAGCACAGGATATCGCTTTGCTTTCCAATTTACGTGATCAGTTGAAAGCAACAGGTTTTGTCATTGAAAAACTAGAGCAGGAGACGATGGAAATAAGTGGTATTCCAGTGCATATAAATGAAAGTAGTGTGCAGGAAATTATGGAGCGCTTGCTAGATGATATGAAGCAGGATGTTCCAGGACAGAGCTTTAGTCAGTTCGATGTGCTGGCAAAATCTCTTGCAAAAACCATGGCTATAAAAGTAGGAGCTACGCTTACCGAAGAAGAACAAGAACATCTTATCAACCAGCTTTTCGCTTGTAAGGAGCCTACATTATCTCCTACCAATCGTAGATTGCTAATAACTTTAGATATAGATTATCTAGATAATAAATTTATATAACGAATGGGTAGAATCTCAGAGACTATAAAGTCGCTTATCATTGCCAATGTAATTTTCTTTGCAGGCACTTATTTTGTAGGCGAAGTCGTATTTAGATTATTTTCACTGTACTATTTCGAAAGTCCAAACTTTCATTTTTGGCAACCTATCACCCACATGTTTATGCATGGTGGGCTGATGCATATTTTGTTCAATATGTATGCGCTCTGGGCGTTTGGGTCACCAGTGGAGCACCATTTGGGCTCTAAACGATTCTTGTTTTTTTACTTTACAGCAGGATTAGGTGCGGCCTTTATACATACAGGGTTTAATTATTATCAAGTGCATACTATATCCGAGCAAATACTACAAGCTGGTTGGAGTGCAGAGGATATCCATAGTATTCTAATTACAGGACAGTATGATACCAGTATCTTGGAAACGGTTTCTAAAGGAGATTTAAATGCCTTATACGCTTCATTTAACACACCCGCCGTAGGTGCTTCAGGAGCAGTTTACGGCGTTTTGGTGGCATTTGGTGTACTGTATCCGAACGCAGAGTTAATGTTAATATTCTTGCCTGTTCCGGTTAAAGCTAAATACTTTATTCCTGGATTAATCCTAATAGATATATTCTTTGGTATAAGTGGAACCTCTACTGGGGTTGCGCATTGGGCACATATTGGAGGAGCGTTGATCGGATTCCTAATGATACGTCAGTGGAAGCGAAATCAATTTGAGAAAAACAGGTGGAATTAGTGGTAGATTAGTATGGATTATCAGACACTTAAATACAAATACAAGGCTTCGTCTATAGTCATTAAGCTTATCGTAATAAACGTTGCGATATTCTTGGTGGTTACGTTGGGTTCCTTTTTTTTGGATATGCCCCAATCTATGCTTACCAAATGGTTTGTTTTACCAAGTAACTTAACCAAGCTTATCCTACAACCATGGGGTCTATTAAGCTATAGTTTTCTACATGCAGGCTTAAGCCATATTCTGTGGAATATGTTGTTTTTATATTGGTTTGGGCCTATGGTGCTAAACCTATTTAATACAAAACGATTTCTAACGCTCTATCTCCTAGGCGCCCTAAGTGGAGGAGTGTTATTTGTAGTGGCATATAATGTGTTTCCTGTTTTTACAAAAAGCATGGCAACTCAATATCTCATTGGAGCATCGGCAAGTGTAAGAGCCGTTATGATTTTTATGGCTGCTTTTAGTCCAAATTCTGAGATTCGTTTTTTCTTTTTTAAGATAAAGCTGTGGCATATTGCGGTGTTTGTAGTTGGACTCGATTTAATCCAAATTCCAATTTCCAACGCTGGCGGAAATATAGCGCATTTGGGCGGCGCATTGTTTGGCTATTTATATGCGACCCAACTGCAAAAGGGGAACGACATCGGTCGGTGGTGGGATAAAAGCATGGGTACCATTTTAGCAATATTTCAGCGAAAGCCTAAAACGCCATTTAAGAAGGTGTATAAAAATCCTAAACAAAAACCTCGAGAAGCTAATGCAACGCAAGACGACGCCAAGAACCAAGAAAAAATAAATCTCATCTTAGAAAAAATATCTAAGAGTGGTTATGATAGTTTGACGAAAGCGGAAAAAGATTTTCTTTTTAAAGCCAGTAATAAATAGCAGTATGAAGCGATTAGGATGTCTAGGTAGCTTGATTTTTTATGCAAACTCTTTGGTAGCATTTCTACTCTTGCTCTCTTTTGTACTGCCCTATTTGCCGCCTAGTAAATTTCCAACCATTTCCGTATTAAGTCTCGGTGTATCGCCACTTATTCTAATCAATGGCGTCTTTATGCTTTATTGGATTATTCGGATGCGTAAACAGTTTTTGCTGTCGTTGATAGTCTTGGTATTGGCATCTATAAACTTTACTTATTTCATAAAGTTTAATAATACAAACTCCGAACTGCGTGGCGAAGAGACCCTTCGTGTACTATCTTATAATGTTCGCTTGTTTAACCAATATGAATCAAAAGAAAAACACAAGGAAGCTCCTGTTGCATTTGAAAAAATCATAGCCGAAGTAAAGCCAGATATATTGTTTTTACAAGCCTTTTATCATGATAAAAGCATGGACTTTTCAGCGTATCCATATAGTTATATAGATTATAATGACTCAAAGAAAATATTTGGACATGCCATCTATTCTAAATATCCAATAATAAATAAAGGAACCTTCTCTTTTAAAGAATCTAATAACAATGCTTTGTGGTCCGATGTAAAGGTTGGTGCAGATACATTACGCATATATAACGTGCATCTGCAGTCCATGCGAATTACTGCAAGCGTTGCCTATATACAAGAAACAGGTACCGATTTTATAAAAAATAAAATATCCCATGCATTTGTAAAACAAGAAGCCCAATTGAAAGAGCTTCGTGCGCATATGGAGGCATCGTCACATAAGACACAGATAGTGGCGGGAGATTTTAATAACACTTCGTTTTCTTATAACTATAAGGCATTAAAAGGGAAGATGAAAGATGCCTACCAAAAGAAAGGTAGTGGCATTGGCGCAACATTTTACTTTGATGGTTTTCCGCTACGTATCGACTACATCTTGGTTTCCCCTGATATTAAGGTAAAGCATTTTCATACCGAAGAGGAGACTTTCTCCGATCACCGGGCTATATGGGCAGATGTGATTATAAACACTCCGTAGAGTTGTTTCTTTTATCAATGCCATTGTAAAGTGGTAGGTAGAGAAGTGTTCTATTGCTTTACGGAGATCTCTCTAAAGTCAATGGATTCTTTTCTTAAGTAGGATAAGGTGCTTGGGCCAAGATTGAAAAGCAGATCCAGTACGCTCAAGTTAGGAAGAAATCCATTAGTTTCGTCAAAGACCTGTATGTAGGGAGTAAAGGAGTGCTTTGTTTTCTTTTTAGCATTGATTAGGTTTCGCAGGTCCAATCCGTCAAAATCTTTCTGGTATTTAGTGGTTGTAGTCACCTCAATATCCCACTCCAATACTTCGCAGAGGATATGAAATATTTTAAGATTGTGCTGTTGTAAACCGTCCACCGGATTTGTAAAAAGCACCTTCAAATCATCTATATAAAAGTCATAGAAAGGCGAGGATCGATAAGCAGACTCCAAAGACTTAAAGTGATGTTGTTGCCATGGTGCATTTAAACAAGTTTGGATGTCCCGTGTTTTCCTAAATGCTTCTGTAGTCTTGTGTTTTATAATAGGCGTATTCAGCACCATTGTGCCGTTGCTATGTGCTATATAGGCTCTGTTTCTATAGGTTTGCTTCTGGTAATTATCATCCAATTCAAAAACAATTGAATTCGATTGCGCCATAGCGGCCATTTGCAGTATAGAAGGGAAATATGCCGGATATACGAGTACTTTGTCTATAGGATCTAAAAACACTGTGTAGCTTATTTCTTTTTTCGTTTTCTAAATTCTCCAAATCCAATCAGCAATACAATTCCTGCAATGACATAGTACAGATAGGACACTGGTTCGCCCTTACCATGGACGGTAGTGAACAAGCGTTTTGTACGGATTTTGTTTGTAAAGCCTTGTGCGCGGTTATTGATACTCATAAACACCATGACAGGTTTTCCTACTACGTGATTAAATGGTACGTACCCCCAGTTTCTAGCATCTTGAGAGTTGTGACGGTTATCTCCCATCATCCAATAATAATCTTGTAGGAAAGTGTATTCTGTAATAGGCTCTCCATTAAGAAGAACATTGCCGTAGTCTACTTGTATCTTGTTGTTTAGTCCCATTTCTCTACCTTCATACACTTCTATGATAGCTTTATAGAATGGAATGGTCTCTGGAGTGATGGCGACGGTGGCTCCTTTTTCGGGAATGTAAATAGGTCCAAAGTTATCTACGTTCCATCCGTAACGACTATCTTGAGGAAAAATGCTGTTGTCTACCTTTCCTTTTTCATTTTTGATTGGCGTAATGCTTTTTATATCTGGATAGTTCTTAAGATGTTCGTATGCCTCATCGGTCATATAAGCTTGGAAACCAGTGAACTCTCGGTTTAACGGGAATATGTCGGTTATATCGAATCGTTCTGCTATGTAGTTTAAGTTTAGGGGTTTGGTGCTGGTAACTACATAAGAAAATTGAAGTTTTGCACGATCTGGAAGTTCCAGTGCTTCTCCATTTATAAACATTTGCTGATCTACAATAGCAAGGGAGTCACCAGGAATTCCAACGGCACGCTTTACGTAGTTAGACTTTTTGTCTATAGGTTTTATCTTGCTTCCTTTTGCAGGGTTGTTTATGTCTATTAAGGTGTCTACTGGCCAGTTAAACACAACAATATCATTGCGCTTAATTTTCTGGAACCCAGGGATTCTAACGTAGGGTAATTGTGGTTTATTAAAATACGATTTGCTTTTTGCTATAGGCAAGGTGTCATGAACCATTGGTAGGCTAAGGGCTGTCATAGGAGCGCGCGCACCATAATGCAACTTGCTTACAAATAAGTAATCGCCAACAAGTAATGTTTTTTCTAAAGAAGAAGTTGGAATGGTAAATGGCTGAATAAAATACGTGTGTATAATACTCGCGGCTACCACAGCGAATAGGATAGAACTAACCCATTCTCCAGATTTGGATTTAGGATGTAAGCTTCTGTCTTTAATGTGGGTTAGAGGTTGTGTGTAGTTTACATAACCGATGTAAAGACCAAGTGTAATAATGACTAGAAAGGTATCTTTGTAGGTGTTTTTCCCAAAGCTTCGTAATGTTTCTACCCAAATTACTGGCAACATGATGAGGTTTATAATCGGTAAAAAAAGTAAAATGACCCACCATCTAGGACGGTGAATAATTTTCATAAGTACAACAGCGTTATATACTGGCACGATTGCCTCCCACGCTTTTCTATCTGCTGCTACATAAAGTTTCCAAGTACATGCGAAATGCACCAACTGGATAAAAAAGAATAAACCTAACCAAGCTATTATTGTCATAATCTGTATCTTATAGTATTATTTCAGTTGGAGTACATCGTTCATATTATACACTCCTTCTTTATCTTTTAGCCATGTTGCCGCTAAAATAGCTCCTTGAGCGAAGCCTTCGCGACTATGTGCTTCGTGTCTTATACTTAATGTGTCTATTTCCGAAGGATATGTTACAGTATGCGTACCCTTAACTTCCGACTCGCGATACGCATAAATAGGAATACTGTCTTCTGTTTCTTTGTTTAAACTCCAATGAGATTTATCTCTAAAAGGTAAAATATCCTTAGCGAGAGAAATGGCAGTACCACTAGGCGCATCCAGTTTTTCTATATGATGGGTTTCTTCTATCTTTACTTTATATTCGGGAAAGCTCTCTATTGCTTTGGCCAAGACTTTATTGATATGAAAAAAAATATTAACGCCCAAACTAAAGTTTGAGGCATATAGAAAAGCTCCCTTTTTTTGATTGCATATCTGTGTGATTTCCTCGTAACTATCCAACCATCCAGTAGTGCCACATACCACGGGTATTCCTAGATCAAAACAGTCTTTTAAGTTTTTAAAAACCGAATCAGGTGTACTGAATTCTATAGCAACTTCGGCATCCTTTAAGCTACCTTCCTTCCAATCTGCTGTAGATTTATAAACTATTTTATGGCCTTTATCTATCGCTAACCTTTCAATGGTTTTACCCATTTTTCCATATCCTATAAGTGCTATTTTCATAATCTAAAATTTAAAGATAGGGTATAGGTAGATTGGTGATGAACTGGGTCGATGCCAATGTTTGGGTGTAGCGATAAGTCTTCACTGATATTAAACTGTTGTAAATGTGCATCCACGTTTGCATCGATGATGTTTATCAAGTAGAATCCAATGGCAACTGCTATACTCATATCTTTATTTCGTTGTGCTGTGCGTTGTGCATCGCGCAGACGTTGATTTGAAACCCTAGGAGTATCGCCATCTCCGTAGTATTCATCATCGGTATAACCTTCTAAGCGTCTTTTATAAATTCCTCGAAAGCGTTTATAATCTTTTTTGTTTTCTAGATGGTAGTAAATACCTGCACCTATGCCAGCGTATACTAAGGGAATTTTCCAATATCTTTTGTTGTAAGCCTGTCCCAAACCTGGCAGCACAGCAGAATAGAAAGCAGCAGTGGCAGGCGCTAATGGGTTGTATTCCCCAGCGACAATGTTCTTGTTGCTTTTCTTTACTCTTAGGCTATCTGATTCTTGTGCAGTAGATGCAAATGTAGCGATTAGTAAGAGTGCAAATAACATTACCACCCTACTCACCTCTTATCAGCTTTAGTATTCTATTCAAGTCCTCTTCATTATTAAACGGAACTACCATTTGACCTTTTCCAGATTTGCTAACACGTACATTTACTTTGCTATTCAAATAAGAAGATAATTCGGTTTTCGCTTCTTTGGCAAAGGATGGTAGGCTAGGGGTCTTAGGCTTTTTATCCGTTGGATTTTTATACTCGCGTACCAGTGCTTCTGTTTGGCGTACAGATAAGGATTGGTCTATTATTTTTGTATAAATATCCAGTTGCGTTTGCATATCCTTAATATTTATCAAAGCTCTTCCGTGTCCCATGGAGATAAAAGAATCTCGCATCCCGGTTTGTATAATAGGGTCCAATTTGAGTAAACGCAAATAGTTTGCTATAGTAGAGCGGTTTTTTCCTACGCGCTCGCTTAGTGCTTCTTGTGTTAGCTCTATTTCATTTATAAGTCTTTCGTAGGATAAAGCAATTTCTATGGGATCTAAGTCTTGGCGTTGGATATTTTCTACCAAAGCCATTTCCAATGACTCCTGGTCGTTGGCTAGTCGTACATACGCAGGGATGGTTTCTAACCCAATCAGTTTCGATGCGCGAAAACGTCTTTCACCACTTACTAATTGAAATTTATTTCGGGATAGTTTACGTACGGTTATAGGCTGAATTATTCCTAATTCTTGAATGGACGAGGCTAACTCTTTTAAGCTGTCTTCGTTGAAACTTGTTCTTGGTTGGAAAGGGTTTACTTCAATGTTCTCTATCTCCAATTCAATAATAGTTCCTACTATTTTATCGGCGTTTTTATCCTTTGCAGATACTATTTCTTCTTTCGGATCATTTAATAATGCCGACAATCCTCTTCCTAATGCCTGTTTTCTTGTTGCCTTTGCCATTGCTGTATTAACTGTTTTTTCTGATTAATTCTTCTGCTAAGCTCAAATAATTATCTGCGCCTACACTGCTTGCATCGTAAGTAATAATGCTTTCTCCATAACTTGGAGCTTCGCTTAATCGAACATTTCGTCGAATAATCGTATCAAAAACCATCTCCTTAAAGTGCTTTTGTACTTCATCTACCACTTGATTGGATAAACGTAAACGAGAATCATACATGGTTAGAAGTAGCCCTTCTATATCCAAGGATGGGTTGTGAATTCGCTGTACACTTTTAATGGTGTTCAATAGTTTTCCTAATCCTTCCAACGCAAAATACTCACATTGGATAGGTATAATAACCGAATCGGCTGCGGTAAGTGCATTTAAGGTAAGTAGTCCTAACGATGGTGCACAGTCCAATATTATATAATCATACTGCTCTTTAATTTTATTAAGAGCTGCTTGCATGCGATATTCTCTGTTGGACACATCTACCAATTCAATTTCTATTGCAACCAAATCAATATGTGCTGGCACGATCTCCAAATTTGGGGAGTCGGTAGCTTGAATCGCATCAAAGATTAACTCTGGCGACTCTAGTATACGGTATGTGCCTATTTCGACTGTATCGGTATTTACACCCAATCCAGAAGTAGCATTTGCTTGAGGGTCTGCATCGATCAAGAGTACTTTCTTTTCCAATACGCCCAAAGCGGCTGCTAAATTTATAGCGGTAGTCGTTTTTCCAACGCCGCCTTTTTGATTTGCAATTGCAATTATTTTACCCATAAAAACCATTGGTATATTAAGGCACAAAAGTACTACTATTTATGTAGATATAAAATAGTGTGCCGTCTATGTCTTTACATTTCCGATACTTTTGTACTCCCATTTTTTTCCTTCACAATATACTAATCGCAAAGGGGAATAGTATTGGTGTTTTACTATTTCTTTCTCATTTGTTCCAAAGCATCCCACATCTCTTTGGGTATTTGCTGTAACATATTAAATTGTCCAGCACCTTGTAGCCATTCACCACCATCTAGAGTAATAACCTCTCCATTTAGGAAACTGGCATAATCCGAAATTACGTACGATGCTAAGTTACCCAACTCTTCATGTTTGCCAACCCGACCTAAAGGAATTTTCTTGCTCATATCCGTTAGGTGTTGTAATTCAGGAGGAAGTAAGCGTTCCATAGCTCCTTTGGTAGGAAATACACCTGGTGCTATTGCATTACTGCGAATTCCATACTTTGCCCACTCTACAGCAAGAGAACGAGTTAGTGCTAAAACACCCGCTTTTGCTGCTGCGCTTGGCACAACATAAGCCGAACCTGTCCATGCGTAAGTGGTAACGATATTTAGGATCGATTTATTTTGCTCCTTGTTTGCAATCCATCGTTTGCCTAATGCTAAAGTACAGTTGCTAGTCCCTTTCAATACAATATCTACCACCGTATTAAAAGCATTCGGACTCAGTCTTTCCGTTGGAGAAATAAAGTTCCCAGCTGCATTATTTAAAAGTACGTCTATTTTACCAGCAGCTTCTATCGCTTGGTCTAGCATATTCTCTACACTTTCGTAATCTCTTACATCGCAAGAAAACACGAATACTTTTCCGTTTGTTGCCGATTCCAGTTCTTTCTTGGCGAGTTCTAATTTCTCTAAATTTCTAGAGGTAATAATTAAGGTGGCTCCCAATAACAAAAATCGCTTAGCCATAGCCTTGCCTAATCCGCTACCACCACCGGTGATTAATACGGTTTTATCTTTAAGTGCACCTTCATGCATCATTGGATTTGTTTCTATCATAGTATCTAAAACAGTTTTATTTTCTGTAATGAACTAAAATACACTTTTGCATCGAAATAGCCTAGGCGAACTTTAAAATATAGGTTGGATAAGGAGGAACTAATAAGCCGCTTGGTATTTTCGACAATAAATCATATCCTTATTGACAAACTATTTTGCTCTTGATTCTAAACTATTAAAAAGAGAGAATAAGTCTTTTTGGAGAAGGTAAAGCAAAATAAGTGCCTAGTAAATGTTAATTTTAGATTAAAATACATTAGTATCTGCTAACAATAATGGCTTGCATAGTAGAAACTATTATATTTGTGCCATAACCAAAAAAACAAACTTGATTATGTACAGATTTGCAATATTAGCTTTAGCGCTCGTTATGATGAGCTGTGGAGGAGACTCTAAGAAAAAAGAAGAGAAGAAAGAACAACCTATGTCTATTGGAACTTCTACACAACAAACCGAAAAGGTTGAAAAAGCACAGAAAGGTGTTACAGTTAGTGAAGATGGGAAGTCAGTTACCATCGATATTGAAGGAGACGATGCGATGAAGTTTAACTTGAAAGAGTTGAAAGTAAAAGAAGGACAAAAAATTACGCTTAATTTACACCATGTTGGTAAAATGAGCGTACAAGTTATGGGTCATAACTGGGTACTTCTTAAGCCAGGAGTGGATATGATGAAGTTTGGTGCAGATGCAGCAGCAGCAGAAGCTAACGATTATATTCCTGAGGGTTCTACAGATTTTATCGTTCACACGGATATGATTGGTGGTGGTGAAAAAACCTCGATTACTTTTGATGCACCTGCAAAAGGGACCTACGACTTTATTTGTTCGTTCCCAGGTCACGTAGCATTGATGAAAGGAAAGTTTATTGTTGAGTAATATAAACTAACCAGCATACTTAATAAAAAAGCCTATGAAATAAATCTCATAGGCTTTTTTTGTAGTATAAAGTCAGTGTTTTTATTCTTCAATCAAGTCGTCCTCTCCGTAGACTAGATCTTCGAAATCTTCTTTGGGCAGCGTATTAAAATAGTTGTTCAAGTCGACCTCTTTTAGTGCGTTATGAACGTCTTCTTTGGTATATCGCACCCCAGTAAGAATATCTTCTAATTCGCTAATCGGTTGACTATTAAAGAAATCGCCAAAAATCTTGACCGTAGCAATATGACCTTTCTCTATCCAAAGACGTAAATCGATACTCCCGATTGGGAATCGTTTTTCACGTTGGATGTTGGATTTAGGGGAACGCCCATAGTTCCAATCCCATTGGTCGTATTTGGATTCCTTTAGCTCATAAACAGCTTTCCAATCTTCTTCGGTTAGGGTGTAGGTTTCAAAATCACCAGCAGCATCTAAGCCTTTTAAAATAAGTTCGCGAAACTCAAGTATATCTAGTGGTTCCTCTAGGAACTCTTGAATATTAGCCACTCTAGAGCGAACGGATTTATGTCCTTTACTAGCAATTTTACTCATCTTTACTTGTAGTGCACGAGTGACTTCTTCTAAATCGCTATTAAGCAAAAGCGTACCGTGAGTAAACATTCTTTTTCCAGTAGAGAACTGTGCGTTGCCCGATATTTTTCTATCGTTTACCACCACGTCATTTCTGCCTTTCATCTCTGCTTTTACTCCCATATCGTTCAAGACCTTCACAATAGGCGCCGTCACTTTCTTGAAG
>Ga0209075_1001720_pt1 | contig 20303 bp, 14 predicted proteins | sample Stecom2011_FD_187523 | JGI IMG/M metagenome (GOLD analysis project Ga0209075, IMG submission 187523) | Agricultural soil microbial communities from Utah to study Nitrogen management - Steer compost 2011 (SPAdes) (version 2) | ecosystem: Environmental > Terrestrial > Soil > Agricultural land...
TATGAAAACACCAATATAGGAGGTACTTTTATAGGTCCTTTAGCTAATGGTGCACGAAGCTATCAGTTGTTAATTCATGAAGACCAATTAACAGATATGATAGACCAGAATATTAACGGTATTTCATTCCGATCTGCTGGTGGAGCATCAACCACTTGGCCTGCGAATCTAACCACCTATAATGATTATGACATTTACCTTAGCGAAGGTGTTGCGCCTGCCAATAAAAGTTTAATTTTTGCAAATAATGTTGTCGGAACACAAACTCAAGTCCGTTCTGGCAGCCTTGCTATTGAACCCGACACTTATGATGTAAGTAGTGCAGTAAACTTTGGTCCTACCATAACTTTTACGAATCCCTATACATATACTGGAGGACATTTACTTCTCGAAATCAGACATTCTGGAAGTGACGGGACGAGTAAATCAGTAGATGCAGTCTTAACCTCAAATTCGCTATACGGAAGTGCAGTCGGTGCTAACTGGGTATCGAGTATGACACCTCCTGAAGGAAATGCTTCTCAAGGAAACGCTGCTGTAGTTCGCTTTTCGCATGAGCCTTCGGTTATTATACCTGTGGTTTCGGTAGAAGTAGATACACAAGATGGAGTTCCTGCTGAAATTACAACAGATGACGGAACGCTTCAATTAGTGGCTACAATAAACCCTACGGATGCAGTTCAAACTGTTGCTTGGACTATCGAATCGGGAACAGGATTAGCGACAGTTGATTCAGACGGACTGGTAACTGCTATCGACAACGGAACTGTAACAGTTCGGGCAACTTCAACAGAAGACAATACGCTATATGACGAAATATCCATAACAATTACCAATCAGATTCCTCCAGTGGCTTCGGTAGAAATCGAAACCCAAAGTGGAGTTCCTGCTGAAATTACAACAGATGACGGAACGCTTCAACTAGTAGCAACAGTAAGTCCTACTAATGCTGTTCAGACTGTTGTTTGGAGCATCGAATCGGGAACAGGATTAGCAACTGTTGATACAGACGGACTGGTTACTGCCATCGACAACGGAACTGTAACAGTTCGGGCAACTTCAACAGAAGACAATACGCTATATGACGAACTATCTATTACCATTACCAATCAGGTTCTGCCTGTAGCTTCGGTCGAAGTTGAAACACAAGGCGGAGTTCCTGCTGAAATTACCACATTTGGAGGAACGCTTCAATTAATAGCAATAGTAAATCCGTCCAATTCACAACAGACTGTTACTTGGTCAATCGAAGCAGGTGCTGACTCTGCCAGTGTGGACAATGACGGATTGGTAACTGCCATTGACGACGGAAGCGTAACAATTCGGGCTACTTCAACAGAAGACGGTAATATATTTGGAGAAATTATCGTTACAATTACCAATCAAACTCCTGACGTAGAATCCGTTGCTGTATCTACTTTGGACGATGTAGAGGCTCTTATTACTACAATCGGAGATACACTGCAATTAGTGGCAACAGTAAGCCCTACAGATGCTATTCAGACTGTTATCTGGTCGGTTGAATCAGGAGCAAATGTTGTCTGGGTTGATGAAGATGGCTTAATAACCGCCTTAGAAAATGGAGAAGTATGGATAAGAGCCACTTCGACCGAAGACGATACTGTTTTCGGAGAATTGTTAGTGATTGTTGATACAACAGCATCTGTAGATAATCTCGTGATGGATTCTGTTAAAATCTATCCGAATCCGACAAACGGGATAGTATTTATTTTAACCAATCAGGATATAAGTTCTTTGGAAGTATATAATCTTATAGGTCAAAGGGTAATCGCCGCTAACAATACCGACCAAATTGACCTAAGCCAATTAAACACAGGAACCTACATCATAAAGATAAATACAGAAAAAGGCACTGTTAGTCATAGGATTGTAAAAAATTAATCCCACACTATTTCGGATAGCCTTATAAAGGCAGAAATTAGAATGGAACAAAAAAAGGTCGGAAATTTTCCCGACCTTTTAATTTTTATACAGTACAAAAATTATTTTTTAGACATCTGAGATGCCATAATAAGTGCATTGTAAGCATTTACGATTCCTCCTGATTTAGAGAATTCGGTAAAAGACTTAGTCACTGCTTTACCAGATGTTCCGTCTGTTATTACAACATCGTGAGTTGGCTTAACCGACGAATCCATTAAGATTTGTTTTACTTGGTTTGCGGTCAAATTCGGATAGTACGAACGAATTAGCGCTGCAACTCCAGCTACGTTAGGCGAAGCCATTGAAGTTCCTTGCAGGTATTCGTACGAATTATTCGGAGTCGTTGCATAGATTTTTACTCCAGGGGCAAACACATCTACATTTGTTTTTCCGTAATTAGTGAAATTTGCCAACAATCTGTTGTCATAACTGTGATTCAAAGCACCAACAATTACCACATTGTCTGAATATTCTTCATCTCCTCCATAAGAATCATTAGGAAACTTATCTACTACATCTAAGTCATAAGCATCATTACCTGCTGCAATTACGATAAGTACATCTTTCTCTGCTGCGTATTTCATTGCGTCAATTACCCATTCTCTGTGAGGAGAATAGTATTTTCCGAAGCTTCCGTTAACAACTTTTGCTCCGTTATCCGCAGCATAACGAATAGCAAGTGCGATATCTTTGTCATATTCATCTCCATCAGGCACTGCTCTTAAAGTCATAATTTCGACATTATTAGCTACTCCGTCACCTCCTAATCCGTTGTGACGTACCTGAGCTACAATTCCCGCTACGTGTGTTCCGTGTTTTGCCTCATCTTTATCCAAACCGACAACATCATTGTTTCCGTATTTGATATCGGTAATGTCGTCCGGATTATCTCCCACTACTTTTCTTCCGTCAAAATCCTTGTTAAAATGGTATTTTAACTGCGAATTAGAATAATTGGTCCAACTTACCATTCGTTTTTTGAAGTCTTCAAGGGTTTCAGTAGCCATCACTCTCTCCATCATCTCTTTTGCAGAAACTACTTTTTCGTCCTCCGAATCAATTGCCTGAAGCTCTTCAATCGTAAATTCTTCTTTTTTAAGTTCCTTCTGAACAGTTCCTATCATTTCCTGGAAAAAGTCAATTCTTTGTTTAAAAGATTTGGCTTCTGCCATTTTTTCTTCGTATTCATTTTCTGCTCTTTTATAGTCAGTAGACCCATCATTTGGTTTTTTCAGTAAACGGATAAATTCATAATTTTCGTGAATTGCATCTCCTAGAAAATTCCATCCGTTTAGGTCGTCAACATATCCGTTTTTGTCGTCGTCTTTACCATTTCCTTTAATTTCTTTAGGATTTGTCCAGATAACAGGAGCCAAATCAGGGTGTTCGATATCAATTCCTGAATCGATAATTCCTACAATAACTTTTTTTCCTTTTACTCCTTTAATAAGCTCTGTATAAGCTCTGTCTACACTCATTCCGGGAATACTATCTTGAACCAAGTCCAGATGACTCCATCTTTGTAGGTCGTGTTCTTCGATTTTGGATTGTTTTTTGACTGCTCCTTCAATGGTAATAGGTGTCGCCTCACTGAGGTTTAACACACTACTTGTTGTACTACATCCTGCAAGAGCCAAGGTCATTACAGAAGATATAAATAATGATGGTTTAATAAGTTTCATTTGATTTTGATTTATTAAAAGTTTAATGCAAATATGTCTATAATTTTTCAGATTTGTTACAAAAATTGGGATTTTTAGAAAACTTTAAAATACGTCTTCGCACTTTAAGTTATCTTTAAGACGTACTCCTTTTTCAGTATGCTGCACCGTTATAATCTGATTATGAGCGTCGTGCTCTAGAAATAAATAGAAGTTTTTATCTGCTGCCCTGTTCAAGAATTTTTGTTTTTCACCTAAGGTCAGCAAAGGACGAGTATCATATCCCATAACATAAGGCAAAGGCAAATGCCCTGCTGTTGGCAATAAATCTGCTGCAAAAGCGATGGTTTTGTCTTGGTATTTAATCAGTGGAATCATTTGTTTTTCGGTATGTCCGTCTGCAAAGAAAATTCCGAATCCGAGTTCCGAGCTTTCCTGAAAATCTGTTCCAGCTCTTTTGATGAATTGTAGTTGTCCTGCCTCTTGCATCGGTAAAATATTTTCTGATAAAAATGAAGCTTTTTCTCTTGCGTTGGGTTGAGTTGCCCATTCCCAATGACTCTCATTCGTCCAATATACGGCGTTTTTAAAAGCTGGGACATATCCTGTTTTGTCTTTATTCCAATCCACACTTCCTCCACAATGATCAAAATGTAAGTGCGTCATAAAAACATCGGTAATATCTTCTTTTGAAAATCCGTGTTTTTTTAGCGAATTTTGGAGCGAAAAATCTCCGTACTGATAATAATAACTAAAGAACTTCTCCGATTGTTTATCGCCCATTCCCGTATCAATTAGAATCAGTCGGTTTCCGTGTTCAATCAGTAAACAACGGGTGGCCAAATCAATCATATTGTTATTGTCTGCAGGATTGGTTCTGTTCCAGATGCTCTTCGGAACCACTCCAAACATAGCACCTCCGTCCAGTTTAAAGTTCCCACCTTCTATCGGGTATAGTTTCATTTTTTGTATTGAATTAACGGGTTAAAAATTAGAATTCGTGTTTGTTTAATATTGAAAAACCGCTATTCTTTTTTTTCTGGGTCTTTTTGTCCTGAGAATTTTTTGAGAACAAAAAAGTCAAACACCATCATAAATGCTCCGAAGAAGGCCGTTTGTCCCAAAGATCTGCTCAAGCATTGCCATTCTTTCAGGTTGTCGTAACACATATTCGGAAGTTTAAAAAAATAGCCAACTATAAAGTACAAAAAAGAGTAAATCAAAAATCCGGTAAGGAATTTAATAAGTTTTTCCTTATTCATCTTACATCAGGTATTTTTTGATTAAAAACAACATTCCGATAAAAGCTAAAAAGCTTATCAGAACCCAGATTCTTCCTTTATAAAAATGATCGTGCATTTTTCTATCTTTAGTATAAGAATAAATCATTACTCCTATAAATACTACAAGAAAACACGCTGCAAAAATTAATTGATTGGTTGAAAACATTTTTTGAATACTAAATTATTAACTAAATAATGAACGTTTAAATCTGAAGCTAAAACTATTTAGCCGTCAGTCCAAGCGGAATCAGAACTTCTCCTTTTTCGTAAATGTTTAGATAAACAATAAGGGGTTTTGTATTCCCTTCCCAAGTGATGATATATACATCAAACATTCCCACTCCGAGTTCACTTTTATCTGTCGGAAACGGACAGCAATTTCCATCGTGCGTATAAGTTATTTGTTCACCGTTAGGTCCTTGAAGTGCATTGAGAAATTTCTCTTTGTTTGACTCCCTCTGGTGCAATAGCCCAAAACCTAAATTCACAGGATAATCCTGATGAAATCCATATTTTGTATCGGTTGCTTTCGACACGAGCTTATAGGTTATTTCATCAAGCATACTAGGCTGTATCGCACTATCATTAATATTTTTGATAGTGAGTTTTGTACTGACACAAGAAGTCATTCCTAGAACCAAAACCGCTAAACAAAAAACCTTACGCAACATGACTTTTTTTTGAAGAGTAAAAGTACAAATTTGTTTTCACAAAAAAAGGCAAAACTGCAATAAGCTTGTTTTGCCTGATGAATTTGTCATCTATTTTTGTTGGTTTATCGGGTCAGCCATCCTCTTTTGTTGGCTGTAGCAATTGCGTACGGAGTAATCCAAAAAAGTGTGAAGGTATAAAAAATACTATATGGATATGCCCATATCGATTCTAAAATACTTTTTTGTCTTTTGTTGTAAAAAAACACCTGGATACTCGAAAATACGAAAATACTCAACAAAACAGAACTCACAAACAATATGGGATGCGTTAGAGCAAAGAACAACATCAATAACAAAAGCGGATAAGCCATGATTACTTTAAGCCATTGGTTTAGCAATAAAATTCTTGGACCGCTTTTAGCTCCTTCTCTAAAGTCTTTAAAGGCAAATTTGGTCATCATAATATTTTCACGAACATTGCTTCGTTCCCATCTAATAAACATCTTATATAGGTTTTTATACCCTTCGGGAGTGTTGGTAAACACATAAGCATTTCTCTGAAACATCACATGAAATCCTTGTTTTAGAATCATATTGGTCATGGCTCTGTCTTCTCCGATGTCTGAAGGTTGCCCCATAAAAGTCTGGTTTATCCATTCCGGGAGGCAGTTCAACACAGCCTCTCTCCTATAGGCAGCCAAAGCTCCGGGAGTACATAAAACCGAACCTAGAACACTTTGAGCAGAACGAATAAATTCAAAACTGAAAACAAAGCTTACATTGAGCATTCTCGGAATAATGGCATTTGTATTGTTTAGCACTCTTACATTTCCTGCAACTGCACCACACTTTGGATTCCGAACAAAAGGGCTTACCAAATTTCTCAAAGTATCATTTTTAACAATCGAATCACTATCAACCGTTACAAAAACATCTCCCTTGGCCAATTCAAAACCAAGATACAAGGCATGTCTTTTACCTTTGTTCTCAGGTTGTTGGTAAATCGATAGTCGTTCTCCTAATTCTTTTTTAGCCTTTTGCATCCAATACCACGTGTCGTCAGCACTTCCGTCATCAACCGATATGATCTGAAGTTTTTCTAAAGGATAATTGCTGTTGACCAAACTCAACAAGGTTTTATAAACCAACTCCCCTTCGTTATAAGCAGGAACAATAACCGAAACTTCTGGCAATTCTTGATCCGTAACCGATTTTACAGAACGATATTTCAGGTACAGAAAAAGAATGTATAACAGAAAACAAACTTTAATTGCCATCAAAATCAAAGTAATAGTCAAAATAATAGGCCCCCAAGTGGTTTCCATTCGCTCCAGGTGAACCTTATGAAAATAAGGTTGTAACTGATATACTAAAAACATAGCTCCGAACATCAACAGAAAAGTTGCCGAAAGCAAAAGCAACTCAGAACGCTTAAGCATTAATTCATCAATACGTTTTAAAAATTTATTATTTATAGTTCTTGATTGAGAAACTCGTAATGGTATTTCTAATCCTAATTGGCTGTTTTTTCGATTTAATCTTCTCATAATACTTTGGCTTATATTTTTATTTATTGGTTCTTATATTTATTTGATATTGGTTGAAAACAAATTATATAAGAGGAGTTAGGTAGACTGTAATTTCAAACAATTTCGACAAAGGTGTTTTCAACTATTATGCCAGCCAGATTTAGCCCTAAAAAAGAGAGTTTTATGTGGATATGGTGTTTATCACAATGTGGATTCCACATAAAAACGGGGAACTATGTGTCTTTTCACCAAAAAATAAGGGGAGCATCGCTCCCCTTATTTTTATTATAGTATCAATTCAATCAGTTTACAATATCAACCGAATTTGCCTTTCCAATTCCTATAATTCGGTCATATCGGTCGGTGGTTCCTTTATAATAAACCAACACATAATAATCGTTTTCGGTTTGATAAAAATTTCCGTCAATGGCATCCTTCGAATTGATTTTCTTCTGATTATTAGCCAATACGTAGTGATAGTTTGTAAAGCCTTGCTTTATGAGTAAAGCCTTGCTATAAGCGCCCTCTTTAGCATCATAATCCATTTTATATTCATCGGTCAGCGCATAATTATTAAACATCCCGCTTATGTAAACATTGTCTTTACCAAAATAATTAGGAGCTCTCAGAGTAAAAAATACCCAAGAGTAATCAGCTTCCAGATTTGGGTTGTCTCTCATAACATTAGAAGGAACAAAGTTCCCGTTTACATCTGGAAAGTAGGTATAAGGCTCGGTTGCTCTTTCTTGATTAGGATACAAATAGGTCATATAAATTTCTCCCGAAGTTATTTTATAAACAGTGTTGTTCGCAGATCTTATGTCTTTGGTTTCTAAATACAAATATTCGTTAGAAGCATAAAAACTTGTCTCTTTATCGTACTTATAAATCAAGTCTGTACCGATATTATATTGCGGTTTTATATTTTTGATAGCAGTGTGCCATACCCCATTTTGAAGCAAAACCACGCGTACATTTCGATTTGGATTTTGCAAAATCTGATTCCCGGGCTTTATCGAAAAATCGAGATTGTGCATGTGATTTATGTTTTCGATATTTCTCGATCGCTTGATTTGTAGCGGAACTCCGACTGAATTTTCGTACATCACAAAACGCCTTGACAAAACAAGTTCGTTCTGGCTGTTAAAAATCTTGAGAATGTAATTTCCTGATAATTTTATCTGTTGGGTCTGAAAATTTGGAATCGAAAGTCTATAATGAGAATACCCTTGAAGTGTATTTTGAGAGTTTACATAATCCTGAATTCTTACGTTATCAAAACCTTGTATGTATTCGGTTTTCGAAAGAGATGAAGGCTTCCAGTCATAATCACAATGCGTAATCGTATAAATATAATCTTGTTCCGAAGCATACAAATCATCAAATTTAAACTGAAAATTGTCACCTAATCGAAAAAACGGAACTACATTTTGCCCCTGCTGAACAAATGAAGCCGTCTTAATATTAAAAGCAGGAGCAACTTCTTCTTCAACTTGCGAAGAAACGGAAAATAACCCCGCTAAAAATAAAACAAAAACACTATAAATTTTTCTCATCATACTTTTTTTAGAACTGTAAATTTAGGAATCTTTCTGTAAAAACAGAAACTTGATGTCGGTTTGCCAAAAAGTATACCAAAAATGAAACTAAATTTTTCTCCTCAAAACTTTAATTTTTAGGTTCAAAACTTTAAACAAATTAACTATTTTTGCATCCATGCAACACAACGTACTTATTTTAGATTTCGGGTCACAATACACACAGCTTATTGCCCGCAGAGTCAGAGAATTAAATATTTTCTGTGAGATTTTTCCGTATAACAACCCACCAAAAGATTTGTCTTCATATAAGGCAGTTATCTTGTCGGGCAGTCCGTTTTCGGTACGAGCCGAAGATGCACCTCATCCAGATTTGTCAGAAATAAGAGGCAAAAAACCGCTTTTGGCTGTTTGTTACGGAGCTCAATATTTAGCCCACTTTTCAGGTGGAGAGGTAACTCCGTCGAACATCAGAGAATACGGAAGAGCTAATCTTTCGTACATCAACTCAAATGAATTGTTTTTTGAAGGAATAACTACCGGAAGTCAGGTTTGGATGAGTCATTCTGACACCATTAAACAACTTCCGACTGGTGGAATTCGATTGGCTTCGACCAAAGATGTTGAAAATGCAGCCTATAAAATCGGGGGAGAAAACACGTATGCTATTCAATTTCACCCTGAAGTATACCATTCAACAGACGGAAAAAAAATGTTGGAAAACTTTTTGGTAAAAATTGCAGAAGTTCCGCAAATCTGGACTTCCGATTCGTTTGTAGATAATACCGTAAAAGAACTGAAAGAAAAAATTCAAAACGACAAAGTGGTTTTAGGACTTTCGGGAGGAGTGGATTCGACCGTTGCTGCGGTGCTTCTGAACAAAGCTATCGGAAAAAATTTATACTGCATCTTCGTCAATAACGGACTTTTGCGTAAAAATGAATTTGAAAATGTTTTGAACCAATACAAAGGAATGGGTCTGAATGTCAAAGGTGTTGATGCTTCAGATAGATTCCTTTCTCAGCTGGCAGGAATTGATGATCCTGAGACAAAACGCAAAACCATCGGAAGGGTTTTTATCGAAGTATTTGATGATGAAGCACATTTGATAGAAGACGTAAAATGGCTCGCTCAAGGAACGATTTATCCGGACGTAATCGAATCGGTTTCGGTCAAAGGACCTTCGGCTACCATAAAATCACATCACAACGTAGGAGGACTTCCCGATTATATGAAACTCAAAATCGTAGAACCGCTTCGAATGTTATTCAAAGATGAAGTTCGCAGAGTAGGTAAAGCCATGGGTATTGACGAGGCACTTCTCGGAAGACACCCATTTCCGGGACCTGGATTGGCAATCCGAATTCTGGGAGATATCACTCCCGAAAAAGTTCGTATATTACAAGATGTTGATGCCATCTTTATCAACGGACTTAAAGAAAATGGATTATACGATAAGGTATGGCAAGCAGGGGCAATATTGTTGCCAATTAATAGCGTGGGAGTAATGGGAGATGAACGCACTTATGAGAAAGTTGTTGCACTTAGAGCTGTAGAATCTACAGACGGGATGACAGCAGACTGGGTACACCTTCCATATGAGTTCTTAATGAAAATATCAAATGAAATCATCAATAAGGTTAAGGGAGTGAATCGAGTAGTATATGATATCAGCTCCAAACCACCTGCTACTATAGAATGGGAATAGTTTTTGCAGTAGTGCGAAGACGTTAGAATAAAGATATGAAAAAAATAATTTTTTCGATGCTACTTTTGTTAGCGTCTATTGGAGTTTTTGCACAAAACTACATCCAACATACAGTTGTCAAAGACGACACCGTTACGAGTTTAGCCAGAAAATATAGTGTAACCGTACACGATATATACACGCTGAATGCGGATGCCAAAAACGGAATCAAGTTAGGAGAAGTTATTCGTATTCCTAAAAATGAAAAAAATATAAAATTTGCAAAAACAAACGGAACCTACCATATTGTAGAACCCAAAGAAACTTTTTTCGGGATAGCCCAAAAATACGGAGTTACTATTCAGGCTATACAAGAAGCAAATAAAAATACCTTGCAAAATGGACTGCAACCCGGGTTAGAATTATTGATTCCGTCGGGAAAAATGGCCGAGAGCACAAGTACAATAATACAAAATGATAAAATTGTTCATGTGGTTCAGCCCAAGGAAACCAAATTTGCTCTTATCCAAAAATATGGTACTTCGGAAGAAGAACTTCTGACACAAAATCCACAACTAAAAGAAGGTCTCAAAGCAGGAGATACATTGAGAATTTCTATAAACAAACAAGTAGCCGACGACAAAGAAGACACCGAATTTTTGTCTAAAGCGCTCGGAAAAAAAAGTTTTAAAAAACTTGTAATAAATAATCCGGAGAAAAAAGAAGTAGTGGTAATGATTCCGTTTAGAGCCTCGAGAATAGGAAATGCACAGGAGTCATTTAAAACCGACCGATTTTTGAATATAACAGTGGATTTTTATTCCGGAATGCTAATGGCAATTGAGGAAATTCAAAAAATGGGAGGAAATTTCAACATTACCATTTATGATTCGGAAGAACTAAACTCAACTACTTCATCGGTTGAGCACCTAATTAAAACCAACGATTTCTCAAATGTAGATTTGGTTATAGGTCCATTTTTTCAGTCGCATTCCGAAAAAGCAGCTGCACTTTTAGAACCAAAAGGTGTGTTAGTAGTTTCTCCACTTTCGGCAGAAGGAACAGCACGTTACAAAAATCTTTACCTCGCTACGCCTTCGTCTGATATTTCGAAAAAAATCATGTTGCACTACCTCAAAGAAAAAAATCAAAATACAATTGCCGTAGTAGATCACAGAAAGTCAAGCTCAAAAGAGTTTATAAACCAAAATTATCAAGATATTCGTTTTGTAGAGCTTGATGAGAAAGGACTAATAAAGCCTGAAAGCCTAAAAGCCCTGCTTGATGAAAACAAAGAAAATTACATCATCCTCGAAACAGAATCAACTGCTACCGTATTAAATACTGTAAACAATTTATCTAAACTAAAAGAGACCTACAGCATAACAATGGTTGCTCTTGATAAAAATGACGCTTTTGAATCTGACGAAATAAGATCACAGGCATTGGCTGACCTCAACCTGCATTATCCTTCAGCATTAAATGAAGCCACAACCGAACAGTTAAGCCCGTTTTATGTCGATTACCGAGCTCAAAATAATGTTTTGCCGAGTGTTTCTGCCCTAAAAGGATATGACGTAACTTACGATGTGTTATTGCGACTTTCGCAGGATGATGATTTTGAAAAAACAGCCGAAAAAGTTGCCACCCAACAACAACAAAACAAATTTATTTATACAAAATCTCCTGACGGAGGATATTATAATACGGGAGTTTATATTTTGTTTTATGACAAAGATTTAACCATTAAAGAAGCTAAATAATGACTTCAAAAGTAACTTATACAGGAAGTTTAAGAACAGAATCCGTTCATTTGCAATCAGGCAGTAAGATTATAACCGATGCACCAACAGACAATAACGGAAAAGGGGAAGCTTTTTCTCCTACCGATATGGTTGCTAATTCGTTAGCCACTTGTATGTTTACTATCATGGGAATTAAGGCCAATGCAATGGATATAAATTTTGACGGCTCAACTGCTTCGGTTACCAAAATTATGAAGTCCGAACCTCGCATGATTTCAAAAATCATCATCGCGTTTGACATGAACCTTCAGGCAGACGAAAAAACAAAAACTATTTTAGAAAAATCCGCATTTACCTGCCCAGTTTATTTAAGCCTGCATCCTGATATTCTTAAAGAAGTTACTTTTAATTGGAGATGAATCTCGAAGAGCAACGGAAATTATTTTTAGAATTGGCTCAAGCCAAAATGCCTTTCGGGAAATACAAAGGAAAACTTCTTGTAGATGTACCCGAATATTATTTGGTTTGGTACAAAAGTAAAGGCTTTCCTAAAGGAAAACTCGGGGAACAACTTCAATTGATGTACGAAATCAAACTCAACGGATTGGAATATCTGATTCGGGATATTTTAAAGAAATAAAGGCGTATTTATTTTATATAATAAACCAAAAGGCGTACTTTTGCGTAGCTTTAATCAAAATTTTATAAGATGAGTGTTTTAGTAAATAAAAATTCGAAAATTATTGTTCAGGGATTTACTGGAAGTGAAGGAACTTTCCACGCTTCCCAAATGATTGAATACGGAACTAACGTAGTTGGTGGAGTAACTCCGGGTAAAGGAGGAACGACACACTTGGACAGACCCGTTTTTAACACTGTGAAAGATGCAGTAGAAAAAACAGAAGCTGATACGAGTATTATTTTTGTTCCACCTGCTTTTGCAGCAGATGCAATTATGGAAGCGGCAGATGCAGGAATTAAAGTTATCATTACTATTACAGAAGGAATTCCTGTAGCAGATATGATTAAAGCGTATGATTACGTAAAAGGAAGAGAGTGTAGACTCATTGGTCCAAACTGTCCGGGTGTAATCACAGCAGACGAAGCAAAAGTGGGAATTATGCCTGGATTTGTCTTCAAAAAAGGAAATGTAGGAATTGTTTCTAAATCTGGAACCTTGACCTATGAAGCTGCAGACCAAGTTGCAAAACAAGGATTAGGAATTACAACAGCTATCGGAATTGGAGGAGATCCAATCATCGGAACTACAACTAAAGAAGCTGTAGAATTGTTGATGAACGACCCTGAAACCAAATGCATCGTTATGATCGGAGAAATTGGAGGTCAACTAGAAGCTGATGCTGCAAAGTGGGTAAAAGCTGATGGAAATCGCAAACCAGTTGTAGGTTTTATTGCTGGTGAAACTGCTCCAAAAGGACGTACGATGGGCCATGCTGGTGCTATTGTAGGCGGAGCAGACGATACTGCAGAAGCGAAAAAACGCATCATGAGAGAAAACGGAATTCACGTAGTGGACTCTCCTGCTGAAATTGGTAAAAAAGTAAAAGAAGTTTTAGGATAATCTTTCTAAAAAAATGACGATAAAAAAAGAGGCTGTTCCAAAAAACAGCCTCTTTTTTATTTATTAAAAACCTCGATACTTTGGGTAGGTAATTTGATGTTTTCTTTTTCAATAGTGTTTTTCAATTCTAATAAAACCTCCGAAGTCATAGCCGAAAAATTGATTCGTAACGCCCAAGGTCTGATATTGAAAGTAGCTGTATCTCCGACTAGATTCGAAAGAACAACAGTGGGTACAGGTGTATCTAACACTTTGTCGTTGTTTTTCAGAATCTCCAAAAAAATCTGATTGACTGTGGCTAAATCATTGGCTGTCGAAATCACAATCTGAATATTTGCTCTTCTGTTGGTTTCTTTAGAGAAGTTGACCACAGTTCCATTCGAAAGGATGCCATTTGGAATAAAAATCGCTTGATTGTTATCGTTGTTGATTTGCGTGTTAAACACTTGAATCTGTCTTACGGTTCCTTCAACACCTTGAGCTTGGATATAATCTCCAACCCTAAAAGGTTTGAACATTATGATTAAAAGTCCTCCCGTAAAATTAGAAAGCGAACCCTGAAGCGAGAGCCCGATTGCCAATCCCATTGCACCTAAAACCGCTACAAAAGAAGAAGTTTCTATACCTAATTTTGATACTACAGCAATGAACAATATCAGCTTTAAAAGCCATGAAATCATATTGAGCAAAAAACCTGAAACCGTAGGATCTAAATCGCGTTTTTCGGTAATCCTTTTGATAAAATACCTTAGCATTCGTATAATCAGAATACCAATGATCAATACGATTAAAGCTGAAATAATTTTAAGGGAAAAATTAAACGCGTTTTCTAATAACCGTTCTATTGCCAGCTCAATTCTTGTCAACTCATCTTCCATAAAATCAATGTTTCAATTTATTTAAAACTTCATCCATATCCTGCAAAGGTAAATCACAAACTTTATTCTGACATACGAAATAATGCAAAAAACCATCCGTGTATCTGTTTTTCAAGAAAGGAAGGTTACTCGGCTTTTCAGTGGCTGAAACGGTTAGATTCGGAAGATAATTTTGATTGATTATTTTTAGATTCTCAAAAGCATTTTCTCCGCAAATAGCTAACTCTTTTTGAGAAGCATCAAAATTCATAAACACATTCAACCAATTCGAAAAAGCGCTTGGATAATCTATATTAGAAATCACAATTTGCAACATTCTGTGAGAAATATCTTCATAATGTATTAGCCCAAAATAAACCGAAAGCGTATAAAGATTCTGAGCCATAACCGAATTAGAACTGTCAATTACATTATCTTCTATTTCATAATTTTCACTTACTAAAGAAGCATCTTCAATAGATTTGAAGCGAAACAATCCTTTTTCGGAATTGTAAAAACTATCTAAAGTATAATCGGTGAGTTGTTTAGCATCAAGCAAATAACTTTCGTTTGCGGTCACTTCATAAAGCCCGATAAGAGCATCAATTACAAAGGCATAATCTTCTAAAAACCCATTGATTTTGGCTGTTTTATTTTTATAAGTTCGGTAGAGATTTCCGTCTTCGCTCCAAAGATTTCTTTTGATGAATTCCATATTATTTTGAGCCATTTCTAGGTGCTTCACTTCTCCCAAAGCTTTGTACGCATCGGTATAACCTCGGTTCATTATTGCATTCCACGAAGTGATAATTTTGTCGTCAAGTGCTGGTTTAGGTCTTTTTTCACGAATTTCGAAAAGTGTTTTTTCAAAGGATTCTTTTTTGGATTGCAATTCCTCTGCTGAAATTCCAAAGTCGTTTGCAATAATTTCAGGTGGTTTTTCTTGAATTAAAACATAATTATCATGTTCCCAATAACCAAAATCGTTAATGCTAAATACAGCGGAAAACAACTCAAAGTCCTCTTTGAAAATGGTTTGTAATTCGCTTTTTTTCCAAATATAAAAAGCTCCTTCCTCTTTTTTTCCGTTTTCGTCTAAGCTGTCTGCATCAAAAGCCGAATAAAATCCTCCATCATTAGTAAACCATTCTCGTTCAACAAAACTCAAGGTTTTTTCAACTATTTCTCTATAAAGTGGATTCTTTGTCAGTTTATATGCATCACTATACAAGCTCACAAGCTGTCCGTTATCATAGAGCATCTTTTCGAAATGAGGCACATGCCATTTCATATCCACCGAATAACGAGAAAAACCTCCGTCAATTACATCAAAAATTCCTCCGTATGCCATTTTAGTTAACGTAAGGTTTACATATTCCAACAGTGGTTCATGTTGATTTTGATAGGCATATCGCATTAAAAAACGATAATTAGTAGGCATCATAAATTTTGGAGCTCTCGCATAACCTCCCATTTCCAAATCAAAGCTCTTGCTCCATTTTTCTAAAAATTCATCTAGAATTTGCTGTTTGTTTTCTGAAATAGGTTGTTCGATAATATGTGTCAAACTATCTAAAGCCCGTTCTAAATTATTGGCATAATCCAGCATTTTTTCGGGTTCTTCCTGCCACATCTGAGCCAGCTGTTCTAACGCACCCAACCATTGTTCTTTCCGAAAATACGTTCCTCCCCAAATGGGTTTCCCATCCGGAAGTGCCACCACATTTAATGGCCAACCTCCTTGTTTGGTCATCAGCTGAACCGCTTTCATATAAACCGCATCCACATCCGGACGCTCTTCCCTATCCACTTTGATGCTCACAAAATGCTTGTTCATCAGTTCTGCCACTTCTGTATTCTCAAATGATTCGTGTTCCATCACATGACACCAATGACAAGCTGAATAACCTACTGAAATCACAATAAGTTTATTTTCTTTTTGAGCTTCTTCCAAAGAAATGTCATTCCAACTTTTCCAAAAAATAGGATTGTTTTTGTGTTGCAACAAATACGGACTTGTTTCTTTGTATAGCTCGTTCATTTTTTTAATATTTAAATACTCCAACAGAGTTTCAATCCTCTGCTGGAGTTATTAGAAGTATTACAGACTACAAATTCCCGATAATTTTATCCTTCGGATATTTTACTTTATAGCTTATACGGAATTTCTGGATTTCGTTTGGTTTTAATTTAACGTCCCACGTTAAAATTCCGGTTTCTTCATTTACTTCTGCTTTACTTTTATCTAATAATTCGATCGTTACATCTTTGTCTGTACTTAGTGGATATTGGTCTTTTAACAACATTTCAATTACTTCTTTTTTGTTATTTCTAACGGTAATATCATACGTAAAAGTCTGTTCTTTGTAGTTTGAAAGGAATTTCGTCCCCGATTTGTCAGCTATTTTTTCGCGTTTTACGGAAACTCTTTTATCACGTCCCATACTCAATTTCAACTCTTCTGTAATTTGATTCGGGTTGATATAAGTCTTCCCGACATACATTCCTTCAAAAATAATATTGGCTTCTCCCGGAAGTAAATTATATTGCGAATAATCATTGATTTCAGCAATCAAAAAGGCTTCACTTTCCATTCTTGGAGCTGCATAATATTTGTAAACAGCCGGAAGTTTCAGCTCTTTCAACGAAACGCTATGTTGTTTTCCGTTCGACAAAATATCATACGGAATCTCAATATCAAAAGAAACATTCAATTGGTTTTCGGTTACGGTTGTATAATCATCAATTGATGCAGCCGAAGATTTTGCTCTTGGACTATAACTTGTCACAACAACTTCGTTCAGCTGAGCATCTGAATTGTTGTATCCATAATGAGTTATAGGTTGAGCATACCTCAAAAACCAAGATTGTAAAGTCGGGAATTGATTGTTTTGATTTGGAGAACCACTCGAAAGTGTGAGTTTCACTTTTTTCCAGTCGATTCCTGTATTTTGAGTAATTTGTGCTTTGTACATCAAATCAATCGGAGCAGTGACGCTTTCGGCTCTTAAATCATAAAACGGTTGCCACGAAGCATATTGCGTAAGGTAACTCACTTCAAAATCAGCTTTTTGAGCAATATCACTCATAACTTGCAAAATAAGTTTTCCGTTTGAGGTTTTCTCTTCTTTTGAAGTGTTGATTTGCAGGTTCGAATTCAGTTTTCTTAAAGTTTCGTTCAGCTTTTGTTCTTTTTCGTTGATAATGTCGATATTATCCAAAATAGTATTACGTCTGGTTGAATAATAATCTACCATTTTGGTAAGTTCAGCTACACTTAATCCTGTATTTTGACCTGATATTACTTGATTTTTATCCAAAAGTTCAATGGTTTTACTTTCAGAAGTACGCTTGTTTTGTAATTTTTTGATTTCCTTTTGAACCAAATCAATACTGTCTCTTACACGTTTGATAATAGGAGAAGTTTCGTCAATTTCATACTCCGAAATGTAGCTTGTCGTAAACTGAACCGACATAACCGTTACGTTTTTCGGAGCCGTAATTCTGACCGTACTTTCGTTTAAGTAATTAGCTACATTTTTGATAACAATCTCGCTCGTTCCTTTCGGAAGTGTAGCATTTGTAGTATGTGTAAGCTCAGCCGAATTAAAATAAACCGTTGCATTTTGGATTTTAGCATCAGTAAAAATCGGTTTTTGAGCCATAGATACAACCGAAAATCCGACTGTAAATAAATAAAATAGTTTTTTCATCTTTTTGTTTGTTTAAAGTGTAACACCTGAAATGTATCCTAACTATACAGATGTCAATTTTCCTAAAAAGGTTGGAATCATTCCCTATAAAAAACCCTTTTTACTCTATGCGAAATCCCTGCTAAAATCTCATACGGAATTGTTCCTATTGCTTTTGCGATTTCGGTTACCTTCGGATTTTCGCCAAAAACAACAACCGAATCACCTTCGCTACAATTTATTTCGGTAACGTCTACCATCAACATATCCATACAAATAACTCCAATAATCGGAGCTTTTTGATTGTTAATCATCACATAACCTTTACGGCTCAAAGCTCGGGGAATTCCGTCTGCATATCCGATGGGAATGGTAGCTGTTCGGGTAGGTTGCTGTGCTATAAATCCTCTGGAATATCCGACGCTTTCTCCGATTTCGATTTCTTTTATCTGTAAAATAACCGATTTCAGAGTTCCGACATTTTCGAGGTATTTGATCTCGTTTTCATCGTTTGAAATTCCGTACAATCCGATTCCCAAACGTACCATATCCATTTGCAGTCGAGGATAATTGGAAATTCCCGAAGTGTTGGAAATATGACAAATCGGGTTGATTTTCAGCTCTTTTTTTATAAAGTCGGACAATTTCCCAAAAACCTCAAACTGATGTAAGGTAAAATCTTTGAATTTTTCCGAATCACTTCCCGAAAGATGTGAAAAAATAGATTTCACTTCAAAAAACTCTTTATTTTCTTTCAGATAACTAACAAGCTCCTGAATGTCTTTTTCTTCAAACCCTAAACGATGCATTCCTGTATCGAGTTTGATGTGGATAGGATAATTTTTCCGAGAGTTTTCTTCAAGAGTTTTTTTGAAAAGTTTTAATTCTTTTATGGAATAAATCTCGGGCTCCAAACAATGTAAAACAATAGACGAAAAACTGTTCGGTTCGGGATTCATCACCATTATCGGAGCAGAAATATTAGCATTTCTGAGGGCAATTCCTTCGTCCGTAAAAGCAACTCCTAAATAATCCACTTTGTGATACTCTAATAAATTGGCAATTTCAAAACTGCCGCTTCCGTACCCAAAAGCTTTAATCATCACCATTATTTTGGTAGTAGGATTGAGTTTGGATTTATAATAATTCAGGTTATGAGTAATTGCATTTAGATTGATTTCTAAAACCGTTTGATGTGTTTTTTCTTCTAAAAGCGATACAATTTCTTCCAAATAAAAACTCCTTGCTCCTTTGACCAAAATAGTCTGGTTTGAAAAATGCGAACTGTCGAAGTTCTTCAAAAATTCTGCTGTATTTTCATAAGTTTCGATAGACTCAAACAAGCTCTTGTGAGCCGAAATATTTTTTCCTATTCCGATTACCTTCGAAATGTGGTTTTGCTTGAGCAATAAAGCAACTTTTTGGTATAATTCCGTTTGATTTTCGCCACTTTGCAAAATATCCGACATTATTACTGTCTTTTCAACATGCTGTTTTTGTTGTTCTAAAAAGTCGAGTGCAATTTTTACGGACTGAAAATCAGAAATATAACTATCGTCAATAATTGTTGTATTATTGATTCCGTTTTTGACTTTCAAACGCATTTCAATCGGATATAACATTTTCATCCGATTTTCGATTGTGGGTTTGTCATAATTCAAATACAACAAAACCAGCATCGCATGCGTAGCATTTTCAATCGAAGCCTCATCTAAAAACGGAATTTCCACTTCAAAATCCTGTTGATTGTAGCTAAAACGGAGTTGTGTAACATCTTCAGAAGAGGTTTTCTGAATAAATAAGGCATCTGATTCTTGTTGAAAACTCCAAACAAATTGCTTTACGTAATAACTTTCCAAAGCGTTAGAAATCGCTTCGTTTTTTCGATAAATAACCACTTCGGAATTTTTGAAGAGTTTTATTTTTTCGGATATTTTTTGGTTTTTGGAAGAAAAACCTTCATTATGAGCGTCTCCAATATTGGTTAGAATTCCGATTGTCGGTTTGATGATTTGCTCCAAATTCTGCATTTCATCAGGTTCTGAAATTCCAGCTTCAAAGATTCCGAAATTGTGATTTTCGTTGATTCCCAAAACCGAAAGCGGAACTCCCACTTGCGAATTATAACTTTT
>Ga0209075_1001721_pt1 | contig 20295 bp, 9 predicted proteins | sample Stecom2011_FD_187523 | JGI IMG/M metagenome (GOLD analysis project Ga0209075, IMG submission 187523) | Agricultural soil microbial communities from Utah to study Nitrogen management - Steer compost 2011 (SPAdes) (version 2) | ecosystem: Environmental > Terrestrial > Soil > Agricultural land...
AAGAAGGATTCACTCATCTTCTAAAAACAACCTAATTTGCATCGGTACTTCAGCTACCATGTCAAGCAGAGGTACTATTACTGAACAAAAATTAACGGTTGCCAATGTTGGAAGACAAATTTTCGACCGTGATTTTGAAACGTACCAAATTGTTGGTGAATATCTTGAAAACACAACAGTATCAGATACTATTAATTACGATGAGGTTAAAAAAGAACTTAAGGGAAAAATTGATCCAAATGAAACTCCTGATAAGTTTATATCGCACCCTTTAACAATTTGGCTTGAAAATGAAATAGCTTTATCTCGTTTAGAAGATGGTTTTATTCAGCGTGCAAAACCAATGACATTGACTGAGATGTCAGAGAAGTTAGCAAGCAATACAAATGAATCACAATCTCTTTGTCGAGAAAAAATTCAAGAACTATTAATTTGGGCGGAAGCATTAAATGAAAAAGCTTCAAAAGAGAAAAATAGAAAAAGTTATCTACCCTTTAAATTTCATCAGTTTATCGCGCAAACAGGAAATGTTTCCGTAACACTTCATTCTCCTGAGAAAAGACAAATCACCCTAGATAATACGCTCTACGTAAAAGATATTGACACATATGAAGAACTCGATGTGTTTCCTATACTATTTAGTCGTTATTCTGGGCATGAGTTCATTTGTGTTACCAAGGATTATGAGGATAATAAACTCATTCCGAGACAAACAACTAATTTACCAGAAAAAATAACCAAAAGTTCATTAAAAGGTGATAAAAAAATCGGGAGAGACAGAAGAGTTCTTTCACAAGTTGATTTCCCTGATGGCTATATTCTTTTTGAATATGATGAACCGATATGGTCTGAACAAAATATCGAAGATTTACCTGATACATGGAAAAAAAGAAATGATCAATCAAAACTCGATAATTACTACGAGTTTCAAGTACCTAAAGAAATTTGGTTTGACAGCAATGGAAACTTTTCCGATACGCAAAACGATGGCATGCTTAAAGCTTGGTTTATACCATGCCACCTTATGATAGACCCAACATCAGGTGTATTGTTTGACACTAAAACACATGAGTTTACTAAGTTGATGAAACTAGGTAACGAAGGGAGAAGCACAGCAACTACAATTACGGCCTTAAGCACTATCAAAGCGTTGAATGCACAAGGAATGGATCCTGAAATTCAGAAACTTTTGAGTTTTACGGATAACAGGCAAGATGCTTCTCTTCAATCGGGTCATTTCAACGATTTTGTTGCAACCATTCAATTGAGGTCTGCTATTTTCTATGCTCTTCAAAATAGTCCAGAGGGGCTTTCCATTAGCCATATTGCAAACAAGACTGCTGAAATGCTGAATCTCAAAGAAGAGGATTATGCACGCTACCCCTCTGAAAACCCAAAATACCCCAATGCAAAAAATCGGGAGATGTTGGAAGAGTATTTGTTTACAAGAATAGTATATGACTTGAGACGTGGTTGGAGATATACAACTCCAAACTTGGAACAATGTGCTTTATTAAATATTGAATACCTGACTTTAAACCAATTGGCTTCTGATATTGACGCATGGAAAGACATCTTTTTATTGAATCAATTAAATCTTGATGAGCGAAAAGAAATTCTAAATCAGATAATAGCATACTTCAGAACTTCTTATGCGCTTGATCACAGAAAACTAGAAGAAAGTAAACGTGCTGAGTTAGCAAACGAAATAAAAGATGTTTTAGACACTAACTCCAACTGGTGCTTGGATGAAAATGAAAAAATTCAAGCTCCCGTAACATTGATACCTCGTGGGGTTGGAAAAACATACGGTATTGAAACCGCAGGTTGTGGCCATTTGAGTGCATTAGGTAAATACATGAAACGTATGTTTCATAAGTACCAACTTGAAAATCCATTTCGAGGTGAAGAACTGACTGATTATCTTGTGCAAATTTTTGAGAAACTCAAAATGGCTAATATTTTGAAACCAGTTGAGGTGGAGGGGACAAAAGGAGTTGTAACAGGATATAGATTACGTTTGGATCAAGTTATTTGGAAGCTTGGGGATGAAAAAACAGTGGAAGTTGATCATGTGCGTATAAAGGCCATGGATGATTTATTAATTAAGCCCAACAAATACTTTCAAAACTATTATAAAGTCAATTACGCCACCTTAAATAAAAATATCGTAGGAGCAGAACATACAGGACAGTTACCATCAGCTGAAAGACAAATAAGAGAAACACTTTTCCGTGAAGGTAAAATTTCAGCTTTATTCTGTTCGCCTACCATGGAGTTAGGTATTGATATTAGCAGTATGAACGTAGTGCATATGAGAAATGTACCTCCTGGTCCTGCAAATTATGCGCAAAGAAGCGGACGTGCTGGACGTAGTGGTCAAACTGCTTTAGTAATGACCTATTGCTCCAACAGTTCTCCTCACGATCGTAACTATTTCACTAATTCTAAAGAAATGGTGGCTGGTGTTGTTGCTGCTCCAAAATTGGATCTAACCAACAAGGAGTTGATTTTTTCGCACTTCAATGCCTTCATTTATATGAACTTGGGCTTGTCAAGTATTCGGAATTCAGTGGCTGAGGTGCTTAATTTGGATGATTTAAGCAATTTGAATATTAAGGAAAACATTGAAGAACACATTAAAGAACAAATTGCTTCATACAAAGAAGATTGGATTAATCAATTTGAAAAGGCAATCTTGAATTTACTACCTGAATTAAATGAAACTACTTGGTTCAATAAAATAGTTTTAGAGAAACAAGCATCCAATTTCTTAATCAACTTTGATAATAGCTTCAATCGTTGGAGATCGCTTTACAGAAATGCAAATCGCCTAGTAGATAAGGCAAGAATGATAATGGACGACCCTACCGTAAAGTCGGGTGCTCAAGAAAAGAAAAATGCGAATAGAGACCACTTTTTGGCGCAGCGTCAAAGAGAATTGTTATTAAATGATTCGGTAAAATTCAGCTCACAATCTGAATTTTATATTTTCCGTTACCTAGCAGCAGAAGGCTTCTTCCCCGGCTATAACTTTACACGTTTACCCATTAGAACCTTCATTGGAAATCGAGACAAAGGAGAATTTATTTCTCGTCCTAGGTTTGTTGCCTTGAAAGAGTTCGGACCAAGTAATATTATTTACCACATGGGGAATAAATACCGTGTGAAACGAATGATGTTAAATGATTCAGAACACCTCTTGCACAAAATTAAAATCAGTAAAACTACAGGCTACGTATTTTTAGATGATGAAGGTACATCTGTAAATAATGACCCTATAACCAATGTTTCACTCAATTCTGAGGATAGGGTTGAAGTCCGTCCCAACGTTTTAGAATTAGCTGAGGCTGAAACTCAACTTCAAGAAAGAATTTCTTCTTTGGAAGAGGAGCGTACATCTTCAGGTTATGACATAGAGCAATACTTCTCATTTTCAGAAGGTATTGAGCACACCACAAAAGCAGAACTCTCTTTTGGTGGTGAACTATTATTAGAAATGCGTTATGGTCCTTCTGCTCGTTTATTGCAATTCAACAGAAAATGGAAACGAGCTAAAGCAGGTGATGAAAACGGTTTCAATATTGGTTTAAATACTGGTTTTTGGAAGAGTCCTTCTGAAGAAGAGAAAGACCCTGAAAAAGATCCTATCAAAAAAGTACACATTTACACCACAGATACAGCAGATGTATTGTATTTGCAACCAGTGAAAACATTAGGTATTGATGAAGAAGGAGTCATAACACTGACGTATGCAATCAAAAGAGCTATCGAACGCATTTTTCAAATAGAAGAAAATGAATTAGGTGCCTGGAATATGGGAAGTGGAGAAAATTCTAATATTCTCCTTTTTGAATCCTCTGAAGGTAGCTTAGGTGTCTTATCTGAATTGGTGAAAAACCCCGAGAAGTTTAAAGAAGTGATGGAAGAAGCGTATGAAATTTGCTACTACGACCCTGAAACAAGAAAAGACACTAATCCTGATGCGTTAAGAGCTTCTTACGATGATTTACTGTCGTATTACAATCAGCGAAACCATGGTGTTATTGATAGAACGCTCATTAAAAAGCCATTGGAGTTATTGATGGATGCTGATTTCGAAGGTGGACAAGACCGAATAACAGGCTATCATGAACAATACCAATTGTTGAAAAAAGCTTACGATAAATCTTCAGAGCTTGAATTGCGATTTATCAACTATTTATACAATAAAGGCTTAGCTCTTCCTGATTTGGCACAGTATAATTTAGAAGACTATTATATTTCAGCTGATTTTGTTTACGACAATAAAAATACAGGCATTAAAACCTTTGTTTTTGTGGATGGATCTGTGCATGATGATGCTGAGGTGAAAGCGAAAGATGCTAAACAACGTGGATTATTAGCGGATGCTGGACACGATGTAATTGTTTATTATTACAAAGACAGTTTGGATGAATTAGTCCAAAAAAGAAAAGACATCTTCATTAAAGTAATGAATTATGATTAAAGAACATAAACCAGGTACATTAGTCAATTATCGGGGCAGAGATTGGATTGTAATGCCTTCTGACGATAAAGAGGTAATGAACCTAAAGCCATTAGGTGGTTCTGACCATGAAATTACGGGCGTGTATTTGCCATTAAAAATTCACGGACAAGAAATTACAGACACCGAAATTGCTTATCCTACATCAGAAAATATAGGTGATTTTGAATCAGCAAAGTTGTTGTTTCATGCTTCAAGACTTTCATTCAGAAATGCAGCCGGTCCTTTTCGTTGTATGGGTAAACTTTCATTTCGCCCAAGGTCGTACCAAGTCATTCCTTTGGTGATGTCTTTAAAACAAGAGGTTACACGTTTGTTGATAGCTGATGATGTCGGTATTGGTAAAACAGTAGAAGCCTTAATGATTTTGAAAGAAGCCATGGAGCGTGGAGAAGTAGAACGTTTTGCTGTAATCTGTTTACCTCATCTTTGCGAACAGTGGAATTCAGAATTAAAAGACAAACTAGATATTGATGCAGAAATTATTCGCTCTTCAACAATTGCAAGATTGGAGCGAAATATTCCAGACGATAGAAGTGTTTTCCATCATTATCCGTACCAAGTTATTTCTGTTGACTATGTGAAACAGTCTTCTAAAAAGGGAATATTTTTAAATGACTGTCCTGAATTTATTATTGTGGATGAAGCACATACGTGCACAATGCCAGCTGGAGCAAAATCAAAGTCGCAGCAACAACGTTACGCTTTGCTTCACGACATTGCTGAAAATGACAAAAGACACATACTGTTACTAACAGCAACACCACATAGTGGAAAAGATGAAGAGTTTAGGTCATTGTTAGGTTTACTAAATAAAGATTTTAATAAAATTGAATTTGAAAACATAACTCAAAATCAACGTAAAGCTATATCTAAGTTTTTTGTTCAACGTAAACGTGCAAATATCAAACGTTGGTTAAATGAAGATACTCCTTTCCCTGATAGAGAAACAAAGGAAATCGGTTATAAATTGAATAACGAGTACAAACTACTCTACGATAAGGTACTGGCGTTTGCACAAGGTATTACTAAAAAAGGAGAAGAAAATAAAAAAGGTTTATCGCATTACTGGGCTGCTTTGGCTTTACTTCGTGGTGTAATGTCAAGCCCTCAAGCTGGTTTGGAGATGTTACAAGCCAGACGTGCAAAACATATTGCCACTGAATATGACGAAGAATTAAATCCGCTCTTAGAAGCAGAAAATGCCGATTCAGATGTAGCTGAAACGGATTTAATGGAATCTATTGAATTACATGACGAAGAAATTATCACCTTAGATAGTTTAATAGATGATTTACAAAATCTAAAGAATCTCAAACAAGATAAAAAAGCAGCAATTGCAGTCAACCAAGTGAAAGACTGGATAAAACAAGACGTTTACCCCATTGTTTTCTGCCGATACATAGCTACAGCAAAATATATCGGAGATTTATTAAAAGAAAATTTACCGAATAACATTGATGTGCAAACCATCACTTCTGAATTTGCCGATGAGCAAAGGCGTGAAATGATAGAATCAATGGGGAAAAGTAAAAAGAGGGTTTTAATTGCCACGGACTGTTTATCTGAAGGTATCAATTTACAGGAACATTTTACCGCAGTGCTTCATTACGATTTACCATGGAATCCTAATCGGTTAGAACAACGAGAAGGACGTGTGGATAGATACGGTCAGGCAGCTGAAAAGGTGTATGCTTATCTACTTTGGGGGGAAGACAATCCAATTGATGCAGTCGTGTTGAAAGTGCTTATCAAAAAAATCAGAGATATTCAAAAAGCAACGGGTGTTTCAATTGTGATTGGGGATGAAAACAAATCCATTGTTGATACCGTTTTAAAAGAGGTATTACTTGAACCAAGTAAAGCCCTCGCATCTGCTCAACAAATGAATTTTGATTTTGGAGAGTTATCCGATGTGGATAAAATCATTACCAACCAATTAGAAAAAGCCAAAGAAAAAGCCGAAAAATTAAGGAGTATTTTTGCACATGAATCGGTTGACCCTAAAACCATAGAAGCTGAGTTAAAAGAGGTAGATGAGGTCATTGGTGATGTAAAAACGGTTGAAAGCTTTGTAGTACAAGCCTGTCGTTCTTTGGGTGCCATCGTAAACAAAGACAAAGACGGTTATACCTTGGATAGAACCAACCTTCCTGATCATTTAAAACAGTTATTGCCTGATGTCAACCTTATTCCATTAAGTTTTGATTCTCCCACACCAAAAGGTCGGGTGTATATTGGTCGAAACAGCAAGTTTGTAGAGCAATTAGCGCAACTCACCATGGCATTGGCTTTTGAACCAAAATCAGGCTTTATGAATGTGGCACGTGCTTCTGTTATTCAAACAGAAGCTGTAACGCAGAAAACCACGATAGTTCAATTTAGAGTGCGGAACGTCATCAAAGAAGTAGGACGAAATCGGGAACTGATTGCTGAGGAAATGTACTTATGGGGTCATTCTGGTAATGAAGATAATCGTGAAATTCTGGATTACTCAACTTGTAAGTTGTTGTTATTAGAAGCACAAAGTGCCACAAACATCGCGCACGAACGTCAAACACAAATCTTTGATGAAGTAGCAGCTGCTTATGACAACCTTAAACAAGAAGTGCAAGCCCTTTCGGAAGAACGTGCCAAACATCTAGTTCAGGCACACAGCCGATTCAAAGAATTAGTTGGTGGCAGGCAATACGAAGCTGTTCATCCTGTTTTACCACCTGATGTCATGGGAATATATGTGCTTATGCCTAAACCAAAAGCAATTTAATTATGAGTTTTTCTAGCATCAACATACAAGGAAATATAATTTCTTCAGAGACACTCGATAAAATTCGCTCGGAGGAAAAGTTTAAACACCAAACGCCAGAATCCTTTGGCTTAGCTCGAAATGCATCATTGCGTGATGAAATTGGTCTTTCGTGGTCAATTCTTCGTACCCAATGGCAAGCCTTCAAAAAAAGATTGGAAACCCTGCCCAAAGGTGACACAGGTACGTCACTAACCAGAGAACGTTTTGTTATTCCGCTTTTACAAGAGTTGGGCTATGAGGTGAATTTGCAAAAAGCACAACAGATTAATGGGAAATCGTATGCCATTAGCCACGGAGCTACTAATTTGGAAAACTTCCCGTTGCACATCATGGGGTACAACGACAACTTGGATAAGCGAAGAGAAACGGGAGGACCTCGACTTTCTCCGCATGCCTTGGTGCAAGAATACCTCAACAATACAGAACATTTATTTGCACTCATCTCGAATGGTAAGCAATTACGCTTATTGAGAGATGCCACACGTTTGGTGCGCATGAGCTATTTGGAGTTTGACTTGGAGCGCATGTTTGAAGAAGAACTCTATGCAGATTTCTCCATTCTTTACCGTGTTTTGCACAGCAGTAGAATGCCTCAACGCATGGACGAAAGTTCAGATTCAGTTATTGAATACTACCACCAAGAAAGTTTGGCTTCTGGTACTCGTATTCGTGAACGATTGAGCGATGCCGTAGAAGAATCCATCAAACGCTTGGCAAATGGATTTTTAGAACACCCCCATAACACTGCCTTAATAGAAAAATTTGAACAGAACAGCTTAAATGCAAAAGACTATTACACCCACCAGTTGCGTTTAATTTACCGCATTTTGTTTTTGGTGGTCTTGGAGGAACGCAAATTAATTTACCCCGAAGAATTAACGGAAGAGCAACAGCGTTTGCGTAACGTATATTACCAATACTACAGTATTGAACGCTTAAGAAAGCTCACCGAAAACAGTGTGTTTGTTGATGCTGAAAAATACGATTTGTGGGAAAGTTTAAAAACCACCTTTTTCTTATTTGAAAAAGAAGAATACGGAAGTAAACTAGGTATTAAACCCCTTGGTAGTGGTTTGTTTGCTCCTCAAGCTTTGGGCAATTTAAAAGAACTGCGCTTAAACAACGGAGTTTTGCTCGATGTACTTAAACGCCTCACCTCTTTTGTGAACGAGCAAGGACAATTGGTTCGGGTAAACTATTCTGATTTGGATGTAGAGGAATTTGGTTCTATTTACGAAGGATTGTTAGAATACGACCCGAAAGTGGAAAAAGCAGGTACACACTACCAATTTAGCTTTGTTAAAGGAGAAGACCGTTCTTCTTCGGGTTCGCATTACACGCCTGAAGAATTGGTGAAACCCTTGATTAAACATTCCTTGGATTACATCATTGAAGATAAACTCAAAGAAGCCAATCCCGAAGCGGCTTTGTTGAGTATTAAAGTGTGTGATGTAGCCTGTGGCTCTGGTCATATTTTGCTTTCTGCTGCACGCAGAATAGCTACAGAATTGGCAAGTTTACGCGAAGGAGCTGAACAACCTTCTCCGACCTATTTTAGAGCAGCTTTGCGCGATGTAATACGCAACTGTATTTATGGTGTAGATTTAAACCCCTTAGCGGTGGAATTGTGTAAAGTAGCCATGTGGTTAGAAGCGCACAACCCCAATGAACCACTCAATTTCTTAGACCACCACATCAAATGTGGTAACGCAATTGTTGGATTGGCACATGCGGATGAATTGGAAAAAGGCATAGCGGATGAAGCGTTTAAAACCTTACCAGGAGATGAAAAAGAAGTGGCGAGTGCTTTCAAAAAACGCAATGCACAAGAACGAAAAAACAGTACCCAGCTCACTACTTTTGAAGTGGAAAAAGTAGATAATGAACTTCAAGATGTACAAACTGTTTTTGAAAAGTTTACAAATTTACCTGAAAACACACCCGAAGAAATTGCACAGAAAGAGAAAGCCTACTACGACTTAACCAATGGAAAAAAATGGTTCCGTTTAAAAAACTTAGCTGATTTGCAGGTTGCACAGTTCTTTATTCCAAAAACAACAGCCAACAAAGACAAACTCACTACTCATGCCCAATACATAACTTACCTCAAACAAGGTACACAAATCTTTGACCGTGGCGCAAGTATGGCAGTAGCCGCTGAAAAACGCTTTTTCCATTGGTTCTTGGAGTTCCCAGAGGTTTTTCAGAGTGCTAGCGCTGAGCAGAGTCAAAGTGGAGGTTTTGATTGTATTTTGGGGAATCCGCCATATAAAGGAGGTAGCAAGCTCTCCGGACTATACGGGAATGATTTTCTTAATTATTTGAAATTCAAACTTCCACCTTTTCCAGGGCAATGCGATTTAGCTGCTGCTTTTGTCAGAAGTGATTATAATTTGATAAATAATAATGGATTTATTGGACTGATAACCACCAATACTATTTGTCAAGGTGATACAAGGGTCGGAGGTCTTGACAACATCATTAAACAAGGAGGAAAAATAAATCATGCTATCAAATCTCTTGAATGGCCTGGTGCTGCTGCTGTTCACGTTAGTATAATAAACTATACAAAGTCGACAAATAACATTAACTTTTATTTGAACAGTAAAAAAGTGGCGCAAATCAACTCTTATTTAACTGATGCACTAAATATTACCCCGAAAACTTTGTTATCAAACCAACAAATTTGCTTCAAAGGAACGTCAATTAATGGGGATGGTTTTTTAGTAAAAGATTTAGTTGAAATTAAATCCCTCGAACATGAAGATCCAGATAATAAAATACATTTCAAATTCCTGATCGGAAATAATATTAATAATTTGATTTCGATTGATGATGTTTCAACTTATGCGATTAATTTTTGGAATTTAAATTTTGAACAAATCCAAAAATTTCCTTTTGCTTTTGAAATAGTTTCAAAAAGAGTGAAACCTGTAAGAGAGAAAAATAAGAATAAAAAATTGTCTGAAAAATGGTGGGTATATGAAAGGCTTCGCCCAGATCTTTATAAGGCTATTGAATCAAATAAATACGCTTTTGCTCTTTCATTGTCGAGTAAATATCTTAATTACACTCAAATTAACCAAAAAATAATTTTCTCTAATTCTACTGGAGTAGTTAGCATAAATGATATACGATTAATTGGTGTGCTACAGTCCATTTTTCATAACGAATGGGCTTGGAGGAATAGTTCAACACTGGGAAGTTCAACACTAAGTTATACAATAACCGATTCATTTGAGACTTTTCCATTTCCAAATATTTCAGAGGAAATAAATATTGAATATGTTCTTAGTTTTAGACAACAGTTATTGAAAAAATTAAAATTAGGACTTACTGATTTATATAATCAGTTCCATAACAATGATTTGAAGAAAAATGTAACCCACATCAACGAAAAATCATTCGAAAAAGAATATGGTAAAGAAACTTGGAATCTTTATAATCACTTAGAAATTAAAAAAGAAGGTGATATTTCCTTTGAAGAAGCTGTTCCACTAATTTTTAAGCTACGTGAACTTCATAGAGAAATAGATGAAGCAGTCTTAGAAGCCTACGGTTGGCATGAAGATTCAGAAAAATGGGGCAAGGCTATTCAGTTACGCCATGATTTCTTCGAAGTTGATTATTTACCTGAGAATGATCGTGTGCGCTACACCATCCACCCAGAGGCACGCAAAGAAGCCTTAAAGCGTTTGTTGCAACTCAACCACGAGCGTTACGAAGAAGAAATCAAACAAGGCTTGCACAAGAAAAAAGATGTAGAAGCCTTTTACAAGCAAAAAGGCATGGATATTCCAGAGGACGTGGAGTTTAGTGATAAAAAGACGAAAAAAACCAAGAAAAAAGAGGATATTAGTACAATTGATTTATTTAATCAAAATGAAAGTATTATGAAAGAATTTGGATTACAAGAGGGTATTTACACAACTCGTGATGTCGCATCAATTATCAATAAGCCAATTTCTAGAGTAAGAAGTTGGTTCAACAAACTTGTTGAGATTGGCTATGAAGGGATGGACAAATCAGTAAAGGAGGATGTTGATAATAAAAAAATCAGTTTTCACGGTTTAATTGAACTTGTTGTTATCGGAGAACTACTTGATAATGACTTCTCAATTCGTAAAATATTTAAAGCTCGAGAAGATTTAGCTAAGAAAACCAATAAACTCTTTCCATTTGCTACAAATAATGTCAATCAAAAAATGAAAGTTTCAGGAAGTGATATTACATGGGATTTCGATGATGGAAATATAACTTTAAATGGTAAGGGACAGTATAATATGGAATTGGTGCGTGAATTCTTTAGAGATATTGAATTTAAAAATGATATAGCTCAAAGAATAATTCCATCAAAAGGAAATAAGAGAATTGAAATAAACCCAACTGTTGCTGGAGGAAAGCCCGCTTTGTTAAACGGAAGAGGTATTCAGGTCGAGCAGATTTTCAGGATGTATAGTGATCCAGAATCAATTGAAGATATAATTTCGGATTACGATGGGATAACAAAAGAAGATATTGAAGCAGTTTTACAATATAAATCATAAACCATGACTATCTATATCGCAGCAGAATATCCAAAACCAGTCATAGAGATTATTGAAAAAATCCACAGTCTTCAAAAGAAAAAGAAGATTGTAATTAAACGGTGGGATAAGAATATGAATTCAAGTATAGATTTGAAAAATGCCGTATTCCTAGAGGTTGATTTCCAAAAAAGGGGAGTCTCAATTCCAATTAAGAAACAAGCATCTGAAGGATATAAAACTATTGTTTGTCGTTGCGTAAATGAGAGTATTGACCGTTTCGAATTCATTATGACAGTTTTTAGAGTCTGGCCATATATAATCGAAAAAACAACTTCAGAAAATGAAGAGTCTTTGTTTGCTTTTAAGTATGGAGGGAGTAGATTGAGTAAAGTTAAAATTTAATTAAGTATGTTTAGATTAATTTCTTTTGGTTTTGATGATTTCATGTTGGGACATGTTTCCTCTTCTGACTTTAATTTAGTTCCCGATATAGAAGTTAAAGAAACAGAATATCCGTACACTACTGTGCTAATTGGTGAAAATGGAACTGGTAAGAGTACAATGCTTAATTATATTTCAAAAGTATTTGGGGATTTAAATGAACTCAAAACAAATCAATCAGAATTTCAGCGTAAGGTAAAATTTCCGTATACAATTCAGTTTAGGGTTGATAATAAAATTTATGTTATTCATCAAAAGAGAGAACGTTTAGGATTTTTTTATGAAGCATTGATTGTTCAATTACCAGATGAAAAAATTATTAAAATGGTACGGGAACAAGTAGATTGGAGTAAGATTGAGTTACCTAATAAAGTCATTGCAATTAGTCATTTACCCATGGATCGTTTTGAAAAAAAAGTAAATGATGTGGATGATTTTTACACATATTTAGGAATGATGGATTCTAATAATACAGCTCGTCCATCATCAAAGATGAATAAAGCTGCAAGACAAATATTTCAAAGAATCGAGAGAGATAAAAATTTTAATTTTGTTAGATATCTATTGAGATTCATGTCTTTTGATCCTGACTACCTCAGTCTATCAACTAACTACAGATATAAAAATCAATTTTTCACTGGTCAATTAACTTCAAATGAGTTTATTGATTTAATGGAGAACTGGAATAAATTTACTGAGAGGAAAGATAGACCGTTTAGTGTAAATTACTATGAATCAAACCTTAAGAGCAATAGAAATTTAGTTGAACAACTAGTAGTGTACATGAATACTCGAGTAAAACAAGATGGGATTATATATGGCAAAAACACCCCTTTAGAGTTTAATATTTTTAATAACATTGAATTACTTGAAGAATGGAGGCTGCTTGAACATCTTCGAAGACTTGATTTAATAGAGAATTACACACTTACATTTCGAAAAAGTCGTGATTTATTTGTAGATGACACAAATTTAAGCTCTGGTGAATTTAATTATTTTTCAAACGTTGTTTCTTTAGCAGCATCAATTGATGATAATTCACTTGTTTTAATTGACGAACCTGAAACAAGCTTTCATCCTGCTTGGCAAATGAAATATGTTAATCATTTAAAAGAAATGCTTGCAGAATATAGTTCCTCACATTTTGTAATTGCTACTCATTCTCATTTTATAGTTAGTGATTTAGAAAATAAAAGCTCTGAAGTTGTTAAAATATCTGGTCAAGTACCAAATATAGAAGTTGAAGCATTGGATTTACCAACTTATGGATGGTCGGCAGATGAAATACTTTATAAAGTTTTTAAACTCCGTACTTCTAGGAATCACTTTTTTAACTACGATATCACAAGCTTAGGTGTATTGCTTTCAAAAGAACCACTTCCAATAAAAGAAATTGAATCCTACATTTCTCTTTTTGATAAATTTGTTCTTAGTGAAGAGGACCCTTTGCAGCAAATGATAACAACAGCAAAAAAAATTATTAGTAATGATAAGTCTTGATAAAAGTAAAGCTTACTTATACAAAATAAGTGAATTAAGTCATCTTAATAGCTTAAAGAGCAAATATGGTGTTGATTATAGTTTGCTTTATGGTCAAGCTAAGAAAAGAGTATGGTATGATGGTGAGATTAATACAAATACAATTCGTAATAATATTTTTAAAAGGATTTTTTTCAACTCTAAACTTCATTGCGCATATTGTAATAAACTTTTAATCCGAGAAAAAAGAGAAATTGATCATTTTATTCCGAATTCGGATCACCCTCAATTATCCTTTCATCCTTACAATTTAATTCCTTCTTGTTCTTATTGTAATGGGACTTTAAAATCAACGTTTAATCCCGAAGTTATTTACACAAAGAAGTACTCCGACTCAATATTTTTTATTTTTCACCCTTATCTGGATAAAGTAGATGAACATTTTATTCTAAACCATGACGGTATAAGTTTTGATTATGAAAGATGCTCTATTCAAGCGTTAAACTCAATAGAGCTTTTTGAACTATATACAGAGGAAGCTCATATTCAGCGGAGAAATGATTTAACAATAAGGAATATGAAATCCAAACTATCTAATGAAGAGTTAATTACTTTAATAGAAAAGATAGCGTCTTATAAATAAAATAAATGCCAAAAACAAAAATATTCATAAGCAGTGTACAAGTAGAGTTTGCCTTAGAACGGCAAGCCCTTTACGATTATATCTTAGCAGACCCTCTGTTAGGTCGCTTTTTTGAGCCGTTTTTATTTGAGCGTTTACCTGCAACAGACCAACGAGCTAATACTATTTATTTGCACGAAGTAGAACATTCTCATATATACTTGGGATTATTTGGAAAAACATACGGTTTTGAAGATGCTGAAGGTGTTTCTCCAACCGAACGTGAATTTGATAAAGCATCAGAATTACACAAAACAAGATTAATTTACTTGACTAATCATTCATCAACAGAACGTGAAGCTAAACAAAATGCGTTAATTAATAAAGCACAAGCTTATTTGGTGCGCAAACGTTTCTCAGCAATTCATGAATTAAAAGCCGCGGTTTACGCTTCTTTAGTGAATTACTTAATTGATAAAGAAATTATCCGAACAGGACCTTTTGATGCAACCATTCACCCTTCAGCAACCATTCATGATATAGATGAAGAAAAAGTGAGAGGTTTTGTTCGTGATGCTCGTTCAAAAAGAGGTTTTCCGTTCCAAGAAACAGCGCCCATACAAGATATTTTCACACACCTCAATCTTATAGATGGAGACAGGCTAACCAACGCAGCAATATTGTTATTTGGGAAAACACCACAACGCTTTTTTATCAACTCAGAAGTTCGTTGTGCTCACTTTCACGGTAATATTGTAGAAAAACCGATTCCTTCTTACAAAGTATTCAAAGGTGATGTATTTGAATTAGTTGACCAAGCAGAAAATTTTGTGTTATCCAAACTCGATTATTCAATTGGTACACGTTCAGAGGAAACTTCCATTCCTAGCAAATACGAGATTCCTAAAGAAATAGTATCAGAAGCCATTGTAAATGCAATTGCACACAGAGATTACACCCAAAACGGCAGCGTACAAATTATGCTGTTCAGAGATCGTTTAGAAATTTTAAATCCGGGAGCGTTACCCATGGGTTGGTCTATCGATAAATTAAAGAAACCGCATCCTTCTGTTCCATTCAATCCACTTTTAGCAGAACCGATGTACTTAAAAGGGTATATAGAGCGCATGGGAACAGGAACGGCAGACATCGTGAGAATTGCACGTGAAAATAAACTTAAAGAACCTGTTTTTGAACAAAGTGAAGATTTTAAAACAATCATCTTCCGACCAGACACCCACCAAGTACCCACCAAGTACCCACCAAGCACCGATGAAGTTCCGCAAGAACTCCGTAGTAGTTCCGCAGAAGTTCAACAGTTAATTAATGTACTGAATGGGGAGATGAGTAGAAAGGAAATACAAGAAAAACTCAAATTAAGTGATAAAGTTAATTTCCGAATAAACTATTTAGATCCAGCCTTAATAGCAGGACTAATCCAAATGAAATACCCCAATAGCCCAAATCACCCAAGACAGAAATATTTGTTGACAGAAGAGGGGATTAAACTTAAAAATAGGAATTAATGAGGTTTTATCGATTACAAATGAAAGCTGGGTCTGATGGTGAAAGAATAGCAGAGCATTTTCTGTCAATTGGCAGAATAACTGCAAGTTTAAATTCTTCTGGTGAAGCATTTAATAGATTAACTCCTTCAGATGTGATTTTAGTACATAAAGGCGCATTTCCATTGGCATTGGTTAAAGTAAGAAGAAAAGCTACCAAGGAGGAATTACATGAAAATAGTTTTGGAGTTGATTACTTCATTGAAAATCTCAGCAATTATGATGAGTTATCAGAAAAAGAACAAGAAGTGATCGATCTATATGGCAATTGCTCACCTACTGGAACATTTTCATCAATAAAATCAGGTAATACTTACAATAAGGTAGGAGTTTGGTATAACATAATTAAAGAACAAAAAACGATGATAGAAAAACTAGATTTATTAAAATTTAAAAATCAAATTATTCTACAAGGTCCTCCTGGAACAGGAAAAACACGCTTAGCTAAGCAAATGGCATCAGCCTTAACTATTCCAGAGGAAATTACCTTTGACGATATTATAGAACTTATTCAAGTAGGTATGGAAATCACATCTACATCTATGCGTGGGGAATATAAGGTTGTTAGAATTCACTCAGACAACCTTGAGTATCATAGAAAAAGTACAAGCAAACTGGCCAAACTTACTTTTAAAGACATCTGTAAAGCTTACCAAAATAAAATATGGTTGAACCGTGAAATCAATAACGGCAGCGATACCTACAGTGCAGCTTTTGCAAAGTACATTTATGAAAATTACAGCTCTAAACAGGTTAAGATCATACAATTTCATCCAGCATATTCGTATGAAGATTTCGTAAGAGGTATTTCCGTAAATAGCGATGATGGCAAAGTATCGTACAATACTGAAAATAGAATCTTAGGTGAATTTGCAGCTGAAGCATTGAAAAATAAAATTAATTCTCAAAAAGACCAAACAGACTATGCTCGAGAACAACTTATTGAACAGAAAATTACCGAATATTCAAATTATGTTAGAGACTTAATAGAAAGTGGTGACGAAAAGGTTAATGAAGATGTTCAGATTACACCAGCTATCAAAATAACAAAGGTTGAAGAATCAGCATTTAGATTTGAAGGAAAAGATTGGTATGATAAATTGAAGTTTGATCAGATTAAAAGGATGTTGTTGCTAGGAATAAAAACAAGTGAGGAACTAAAAGAAACCCCTGGTTTTGTCAAAACTGTTTACCATAGAATTACATATTATCTTAAAGTCATTAACAACTTAAGAGCTAAGTTTCCAGAAGTGGATGAGTTTCCCACCGATATAGAAGTAAAAGAAGAATTAAAAAAATATGTGCTTATAATTGATGAAATTAATCGCGCAAACTTACCATCCGTATTGGGGGAATTAATTTACGCATTGGAATACAGAAATGAAACTGTAAACAGTGTTTACGGCATCGAGGGGGATAATTCACTTATTCTTCCAGATAACCTTTACATAATTGGAACCATGAATACTTCAGACAGAAGTGTTGGACACATTGATTACGCCATTCGCAGAAGATTTGCGTTTGTTGATGTATTACCAGAAGTGTTGTCAATAGAAAATTTTCAAAAAGAGGCATTTAAAAAGGTTTCGTCATTATTCGTCAAGAACGTTGATCAATATGAAGTAAATCCTAATATTAAACTCGAAAAATCCGATTGTCTCAACGATGAATTTAGACCCGAAGATGTATGGTTAGGGCACAGTTATTTCATTGCAGAATCAAAAGATTTCCCAACCAGAGCCAAATATGAAATCGTTCCTATTTTAAAGGAATATGTGAAAGATGGCATTTTGAGAGACATACCTGAAACATGGCAAATAATTGATGAACTAGTCTAATGATGGAGCTTTGGGAACAATTTGGTTATAAAGAGGGTGCTACACTGGAAGATTTAATAGACCCTAATTTTCTTCCTGTAATGAAAAGTGAAGGTGTTCGGCGCTTCTCAAAGAAAAAGGAAGATGGTCTGTGCTTTAAGTTTTGGAAAGTTGATAACCAAGATTATTTTAGATTTCAAACTAGTTATTTTGTGGGAGTTGACTGGATTGAAGAAGGGAAGCCTATTTACGTTGCGCCAAAACAAAATAAATATGATGTTGAAATCGATTATCTGAAAATGCTGATGGATGCTTTGGAAGAGCATTCGGATTCTAAGCATTTGGAAGAATTGTTTGAAGTCGATTTTGAAAAACCCTTTATTCAAATTCAACAATCACAAGATTTATTAACACCATTATTAATCTATCAGTACCTCAATCTCTTAAAAAGGATAGTAAAAAAAGGTCTTCGGAAGTCTTATTACAAGGTTGACAGAAATTTAAACGCAAGAGTCAAGGGCAAAGTGCTCATCAACCAAACAATCAAACAAAATTTGGTGAAGAGTAAAATTACCAGCACCGTTTGCCGATTTGAGGAGTTTGGTATTAATTCTGTTGAAAACAAAGTACTCAAAAAAGCTTTAGAGTTTTCAAAATCAGTTCTGTCTTCTTATAAATCTCAATTACCTAATGCGTCTTCAATTTGTGCATATATAGAACCCGCATTTCAGTTGGTAAATTCAGAAGTAAATATCTTAGATTTAAAGCATATTAAACCAAATCCACTATTTCCAGAATATGAACAAGCCTTGAAATTGGCCAAAATCATACTCAAAAAGTACGGATACTCTATTTCAAAAACAACCGAAAATAAAATTGAAACACCACCATTTTGGATAGATATGAGTAAGCTTTTTGAGTTGTATGTGTATTCAAAACTTATAAAGGAATTTCCTTTACCTGGAGAGGTTTTATATCATAAAAAGTACAACCGTCAAGAACCCGATTTTATACTCAACAGCCAAGATGGGGAATTTAAGATGGTTGTTGATGCCAAATACAAGCCTAAATACGAGAATAACAACATCAGCACCGAAGATATACGTCAAATTTCAGGATACGCTCGCATGATAAAAATCTATAATGACTTAAAAATCAAAGACTACTCAAAAGTTATTTCCTGTTTAGTCATATACTCCCATCAAAGCGCTTTAGAAGATTTGAATAAAGCAACGTTTAAAGAAAATGCAGAGCAAGAATACGTAGAATTTTATAAGGTTGGTATTCGTTTGCCAGAGATTGAGTCCAAGAAAAGTCAAACCTAAATAATTACTTGAATTTATTTCCTGTTTTTTTCACTTGAAGTCTTCTCGTAATTTTTCCATTTTTAATTAACCCTCGTTCCTCACAAATTCTTAGATTTCGATAAAAGGTTGCTTTACTCATGCATTCTGCTTTTTTAAAGTCTTTTAGAGTTTTATATTGACTCAGCATGAGTAAAAATTTTCGTATTGCAGGAGATTCTTCCATTAGCCATTCTGTTGGTTGTTTTTTCTTCGCAGTATTTTTAATTCTTGGTTCTTCTAAATCATAATGTTCGTTGAATAAATTACAGGAATTATCATTTTCTAAACATTCTATTTCAACATTGTAAACCTCCAATAATATCGATCGATTTTGCAAATCAAAAAGGGAGACTTCATATTCACAGATAAGAGAATTTGCTCTTAAACGTTTTACAAAAACATGTTCATTAAGCATAAACCATTCATAATCATGAAAGTAATTTCGTTCACATAGATGACACAAAGTGAAATCAAACAAAACATCTTCATAGCTTAATTTCATTCCCGAAACAATATATTTTCTTGTTCCAGTTGGTTTGTTTTTCTTCCAATACGCTACTTTAAAATGATTCATAATTAAATTTTTCAACAAAGTTGAGAATATTGAGTGTACATGTGAAAACGTTCAAAACAACCTAGTGTCAAAATGAGACTAAACAGGGTGTTTCTAATTGATAATAAAGGAAATATTAAATTTAAATATTTTAATTAATACTTTCTTTGAAAAAGAATAATTCATGCCCTAAACTCCATTCTTCCGTTTAGCACATCTTTTTCCAAACACACAGCACCGTTTCAGCACCTTTGTCTTTTTCCGTTCCTCCAAAAGTCAAAGCAGCTTCCACTCCCCACATGCCAAATTGAGCCTGTCGAAATTCAAGCCAATAACTCCATCCGTACCTCCAGTCGCTATTCGCTTGTTACGCTTCGTGCCTTAGTTCATCGCTAAATGAAATAATCATCTCTTCGTTACTAATATTTATCAATTAAATCCTTTCTTCGTATAACAATTATCGTAAACATTCAGCAGGTTTATGGCACAGGAAATAAGGTCTTCAGTCATCACCACCTCCCTGCTCAAAAAATATAAAAACAAGCCTATACAAAGCTCCGTTGCACTACGGGCTTGTTTTTACCGTTCCATTGTGTCGTGCTCGGA
>Ga0209075_1001722_pt1 | contig 20284 bp, 19 predicted proteins | sample Stecom2011_FD_187523 | JGI IMG/M metagenome (GOLD analysis project Ga0209075, IMG submission 187523) | Agricultural soil microbial communities from Utah to study Nitrogen management - Steer compost 2011 (SPAdes) (version 2) | ecosystem: Environmental > Terrestrial > Soil > Agricultural land...
GTAAATTTTCGTGAATAAATACAGCATTCAGATTTTCTAAATTTGAAAGACAAATCAGTTGATTTATTGTTGCATAATCTCGAATATTTCCTTTTTTGTCTGAATTGGTTTCTCTCCATTGTTTGGCTGTAATTCCAAACAAAGCTACGTTCAATACATCAGCTTCGTTTGCATAAATAATAGAAACTTCTTTTGAAGTTAGTTCTTTCGGAATCAGGTTTTGTTTGATAGCATCTGTGTGAATACGATAATTTATTTTTGTTAATTCCCGTTTTGCTGACCAGCCAAGTTGTTTTTGTTCTTCTTCTTTTAAGCGTTGAAATTCAGTTATCAAATACAACTTAAACGGAACACTGATTGCAGAGCCAAATTCAAAAGCGATGTCTTTGTGTGCAAACGTACCTCCATATTTTCCTTTTTTTACTATAATTCCAATAGCATTTGTTTTCTCAATCCATTCGGAAACACTTAACGTAAAATTTGCTAATCCTGCCTGCATTTTAAAGTGGTCAGTTTCGACCACTTTAAAATTAGGGTTGTTTATTTGTTCCCAAGTGCTTAAAAACTCAATAGCATAACGTGTTCTTATCCAGTTTTTAATTATATCCGCAGCACGACTTTCGCTTTCTTTTGCATTAGCCATATCCGTAAGCGAAATGTAATCTTTTTCCCCAACTGATATAATTGTAATTTCTGTATTTTCTACACTGATTTTTGACATTTATCTTTTTTTACTATGCAAGAAAGAACATTTTGACTTAAAATTTATTTTATGAAAAAGCCAAATATGCACCTGTAAAAACTACAACGAAAGTAGTAATTGTGCCTATTAAAAGAGCATATTTGTTTTTATGGATGCAGTCTTTCAAAGGGACTTTACACCTTTTAAATAGCCATATTACGATTCCTCCTAACAATTCAAGATTATATATTCCTCCTGACATATCTCACACCTATTCTCTATATTCTGTTTTCTTTTTTAAACAGCCACAACTCCTTTGATACGTGGATGCGGGTCATAATCAACCAAAGTGAAATCCTCAAATTTGAAATCGAAAATATTTTTTATTTCGGGATTGAGTATCATTTTCGGAAGTTTTTTTGGTTCTCTGGAAAGCTGTAATTCCAACTGCTCAAAATGGTTGTTGTAAATATGGGCATCTCCAAAAGTATGAATAAATTCTCCCGGTTGTAAATCGGCAACCTGAGCAATCATCAGAACCAATAAAGCATAAGAAGCAATATTAAACGGCACTCCCAAGAAAATATCTGCACTTCGTTGGTAGAGCTGACACGAAAGTTTTCCGTCTGCTACATAAAACTGAAAAAAAGCATGGCACGGAGGCAGAGCTACTTTTCCGTTGGCTACGTTTTCTGCAAATGATTTTGAAATATCAGGCAAAACAGACGGATTCCAAGCCGAAATAAGCATTCTTCTGCTGTTCGGATTGGTTTTGAGCGTTTGGATAAGCTCCGAGATCTGATCGATTTCTTTGCTGTCCCAATTTCTCCACTGATGTCCGTAAACAGGTCCTAAATTCCCGTTTTCGTCAGCCCATTCGTCCCAAATTCGAACTCCGTTTTCTTTAAGATAAGTAATATTGGTTTCTCCTTTCAGAAACCACAAAAGTTCGTGAACAATAGATTTTAAATGGAGTTTTTTGGTGGTAACTAGCGGAAATCCCTCACTCAAATCAAAACGCATCTGATAGCCAAAAACACTTTTGGTTCCAGTTCCGGTTCGGTCGCCTTTTTGAGTTCCGTTGTCTAAAACGTGTTGTACTAAATCTAAATATTGTTTCATTTTTTTATTTTTTTATCCGAGATTACACAGATTAAAAGGATTATTTCCTTCTATCGGTTAATGTAAAATATATTTTCATCAGCAGTCCATAAACCAATCCACCTAACATCATAATCACAAAATTGATAATGAGGTATTGCCATGAGAGCATTTGCCCTTGCAATATCGCAAAAGCAACTCCTACTATCAGAAACATTAAAAACCCGAATTTTAATCCAGTTTTAATCCAGTTTTTTCCAAGAAAAAGATGTTTCATTATTTTTGTTCTCTACGAGATATTTCATCTCTTATTTTTACTGCTTTTTCGTAATCTTCGTTGTTTACCGCAAGTTCCAAAAGCTCGTGCAGTTCTTCTGTCGTATGACTGGTATAGGTTCCTTCCGTACTCACAAAACTACTTTGGTCATCTGCTAACTCTAAAGGGTCATCTTCATTCCTTTCTCCTTCCAACGGATTGACCTGAAGATAAATACCTGCTTTGTCTAAAATATTTTTATATGTAAAAATGGGTGCTTCAAATCGCAAAGCCAAAGCAATTGCATCCGAAGTTCGAGCATCAATAATTTCTTCAATTCGGTCTCTTTCACAAATAATACTCGAATAGAAAATTCCATCAACTAACTTGTGAATAATAACCTGCTTGACTACAATATCAAAACGGTCTGCAAAATTTTTGAACAAATCGTGTGTAAGCGGTCTAGGAGGTTTTATTTCTTTCTCCAAAGCAATAGCAATTGATTGAGCTTCAAAGGCTCCAATCACAATAGGCAACTTTCTCTCTCCATCAACTTCATTCAAAATCAGGGCATAAGCCCCATTTTGGGTCTGGCTATACGAAATTCCCTTTATAGATAGTTTTACTAAACTCATACCAAATCAATACATCTTGAAACATACAAAGGTAAAAAGAAATTTCGGTTTTGACACCCTAAAGAAACATCCCCTATAAATCAGAAATATGTTGACTGAAAAAAACCAATAGCACAAAATCCGCAAAAAATAAAATTAGTTCTTAAAAGGGAGTTTAAGTTGAATACTGATGCTTTTTCGATCGGGAATCTCGCTTTTGGCAGGTTCGTTATTTTTAATACTTAACCCGACAAGTCGAATTTTAGTATCAAGTGAAATCAATTCAAGTAATTCTAACGCGATTTGGTTTAATAATTCGAAATTATCTATATAAAAAGGGAGCGTCCTGCTCTTGGATATTACTTGAAAATCACTGTATTTTATTTTTAATGTAACGGTTTTTCCTTCGAATTTTGACTTTTCGATTCGTCTAAAAAGATCCTGGGTTACAATTTCTAATTTTTGTTGAAGTATATCAAGAACATCTGTATCTTCTGAAAAAGTATGTTCTGTTCCTACTGATTTTCGGATTCTGTTTGGATTAACGATACGATGATCGATTCCCCTTGCATTCAGATAATATACACTCCCGGCTTTCCCGAAATGTTCTGTTAAGAATTCTTCTGATTTTTGTTTTAAATCCAATCCAGTAAAAATTCCCATTCCGCGCATTTTTTCAGCTGTTTTTTTCCCAATTCCAAAAAAGTGCTCAATTTTTAATCCTTCGATGAACTTTTCGGCTCTTTTTGGAGTGATGACGTACATACCATTGGGTTTGTTGTAGTCTGATGCGATTTTTGCCAAGAATTTATTGAACGAAATGCCAGCAGAGGCAGTAAGGTAGGTTGTTTTCCGAATTTTATCTTTGATTTGTCTGGCTATATCCATAGCAAATTCCATATCAAAATGGTTTTCGGTAACATCCAAAAAGGCTTCATCTAACGAAAGTGGTTCGACCAAATCGGTATATTCTAAAAAAATCGCTCGGATTTGTTGTGAAACCTCCCGATAAGCCTGAAATCTGGGAGGAGCAAAAATAAGCTCAGGACATTTTCTGATGGCTATTTGCGAAGACATGGCAGAGTGAATACCAAATTTTCGAGCTTCGTAACTGGCCGCAGCAATCACTCCTCTCGGACCTGGATAACCTACGGCCAAAGGTTTTCCTCTAAAAGACGGATTGTCTCTTTGTTCAATAGATGCAAAAAACGCATCCATGTCAATATGGATGATTTTCCTCAAAATTTTCTTGGTTTCTATTTTCTTTTTTCCTGAAAAAAACGAAGCATCAGTTCAGAACATTCACTTTCTAAAACACCACTTTTCACTTCTGTTTTTGGATGAATTTTTGTATCCATAGCACGAAATCCTCTTTGAGAGTCGCCTGCTCCGAAAACAATTCGGTCAATCTGGCTCCAATACAATGCACCTGCGCACATTTGACAAGGCTCTAAAGTAACGTAAATTGTACAGCCTTTGAGGTATTTTCCTCCTAGATAATTCGCAGCAGCCGTTATAGATTGCATTTCTGCGTGTGCCGTTACGTCATTCAAAAGTTCGGTAAGGTTATGGGATTTTGAAATGACCTGATTTCCTGCCACAACAACCGCACCCACAGGAATTTCTCCTTTTTCAAAAGCAATTTGTGCCTCTGACAGGGCTTTTTTCATAAAATACTCATCTGAAAAAATATTTTCCATAAGATTAACTTCTTTCTTTTAAGATTTGATTTACAATCAACGTTTCTTTTGGACTTAAGCGTTTTGAATCCAATAATGTAAAAAGCTTTTGAGAGGAAAACTTTTCGTATTCTCTTTTGATTTCCAGAATTTCTTTTTGACTTTCAGGTGTTCCTCCCCCAATCAAATCCCTCATGAATCCGTAGCGTTTCCGTTTGGAATGCAATATAAGCGCCAGAAAAGGGAGAATAATTACCAAAAGAAGAACCGCTTTAATCATTGTCTGTTGATTGAATATAAATGAAATGAATACAAAACAAAAAAGCGAAATCTAAAACAGATTCCGCTTTTAAATATAAGACTAATTTTTTTATTTCTGCATATTTTTTGCCTCGATACTCATTGTGGCATGCGGAACGAGTCTTAGGCGTTCTTTGTTAATCAGTTTACCTGTTACTTTACAAACTCCGTAAGTTTTGTTTTCGATTCTGACAAGAGCATTTCTCAAATCACGAATAAACTTTTCCTGACGAATTGCCAATTGTGAGTTGGCCTCTTTGCTCATGGTTTCACTTCCTTCCTCAAAGGCTTTAAATGTTGGAGAAGTATCATCAGTCCCGTTATTCTGGTCATTTATATAGGCACTTTTGATAAGTTCCAAATCACTTTGAGCTTTTTCAATCTTTTGTAAAATCAATTCTTTGAATTCTGCTAATTCAGCATCTGAGTATCTTATTCTTTCATCTATCATAATGTAACTTATTTAGATATTAATATTAAACTTTTTGTTCCTTCGAACTCGATTTCTGTTCCATTTTCTAAACTTTTGACAATTTGCAAATCTTCTGTAAGAGTCTCCGCCTTAATATACTCTACATTATCTTTAATTGCTGTTGCAATTTCGTCTTCAGTCTGAATCTGAACTTTTACTTTGTCCGTAACTTCAAATCCCGAATCTTTACGGATGTTCTGAATACGGTTTACGAGTTCTCTTGCAATTCCTTCTTTTTTTAATTCTTCAGAAATGGTAACATCAAGAGCTACTGTAATCCCGTTTGCAGAAGCTACCAACCAACCCGGAATATCTTGAGAGGTAATCTCCACCTCTTCGCTTGACAAGATAATACTATTTTTGTTAATTTCTATAGAAATAGTGTTGTTTTTTTCCAATTCGTTGATTTGTTCCTGCGAAAATGCTTGAATCGTTTTGGAAATCAGCCCCATGTCTTTTCCGAATCGAGGTCCCAACACCTTGAAATTCGGTTTGATTTGCTTCACCAAAACCCCAGAAGCATCGTCTAAAAGCTCAATTTCTTTGACGTTTACTTCAGCTTTTATCAAATCGGCAACCATCTGGATGTCGTGTTTTTGACCTTCGTCTAAAACAGGAATCATCACTTTCTGCAACGGTTGACGCACCTTAATCATCTCTTTTTTACGAAGCGAAAGTACAAGTGACGATATGGTTTGAGCATTTTGCATTCTTCTCTCCAAAGCCTTGTCTATGACACTTTGCTCGTGTTTCGGAAAATCAGCCAAATGTACACTTTCGGAAGTTTCCTTTTGTGTAGCCGAGTTTAAATCTTTGTAAAGTTTTTCTGCATAAAAAGGCGCTACCGGAGCCATAAGTTTAGTAACTGTTTCCAAACAAGTATAAAGCGTTTGGTAAGCGGAAATCTTATCGGTAGAATATTCGCCTTTCCAGAAACGTCTTCTACACAATCTCACATACCAATTACTCAAATTTTCCTGAACAAAGTCCGAAATTGCTCGAGTGGCACGTGTAGGTTCATAATCGTTATACGAGTCATCTACGAATTTTATCAACGTGTTGAGTTCCGATAAAACCCAACGGTCGATTTCCGGTCTTTCAGCTAGTGGTACTTCATTTTCCGAATAGTTGAAGCCATCAATATTGGCATACAAAGCAAAGAATGAATACGTATTATATAATGTTCCGAAAAATTTTCTGCGTACTTCTGCAATTCCGTCAAGGTCAAATTTTAGGTTATCCCAAGGGTTTGCATTCGAAATCATATACCAACGAGTAGCATCAGCTCCGTATTCTTTCAGGGTTTCAAAAGGGTCAGCCGCATTTCCTAAACGCTTGGACATTTTTTGCCCGTTTTTGTCCAAAACCAATCCGTTGGAAACTACGTTTTTGTAAGCTACACTATCAAAAACCAAGGTTGCGATAGCGTGAAGCGTATAGAACCAACCACGTGTTTGGTCAACTCCTTCTGCTATGAAATCAGCAGGGTAAAAGTTGTTTTGGTCAATATATTCTTTATTTTCAAACGGATAATGCCATTGTGCATAAGGCATTGCTCCACTATCAAACCAAACGTCAATCAAATCGGCTTCTCTGTGCATTGGTTTTCCAGAAGCAGAAACCAACACAATGTTATCAACTACGTTTTTGTGTAAGTCAATCAGGTCATAATTTTCTTCAGATAAATCACCAACCGTAAAGTTTTTGAACGGATTTTCGCTCATCAAACCTTTTTCAACTGATTTGTTGATTTCGTTCATCAGTTCTTCTACCGAACCAATACAGATTTCTTCGGTTTTGTCCTCGGTTCTCCATATCGGAAGCGGAATTCCCCAATATCTAGAACGAGACAGATTCCAATCATTCGCATTTTTAAGCCAGTTCCCGAAACGACCTTCTCCGGTTGCTTTTGGCTTCCAATTGATGGTTTCGTTGAGTTCAAACATACGGTCTTTTACTTCCGTTACCTTGATAAACCAGGAATCCAACGGATAATACAAAATCGGTTTATCGGTTCTCCAGCAATGTGGGTAACTGTGAACGTACTTTTCGACCTTAAAGGCTTTATTTTCTTCTTTCAGACGAATGGCAATCTCTACATCAACCGATCTTTCGGGGACTTCATCATCGTTATAATATTCATTTTTAACATATTTTCCTGATAAATCTCCTAATCCGTCAATGAATTTCCCTTGTAGGTTGACAAGCGGAACAGCATTCCCATCTTTGTCTAAAACGAGCATCGGAGGCACTTCTGGAGTAGCTTCTTTGGCTACTTTAGCATCGTCTGCACCAAAAGTTGGAGCGGTATGCACAATTCCTGTTCCATCTTCGGTCGTTACGAAATCACCCGAAATTACTCTGAAAGCATTTTCAGGATTTTGGTACGGAAGTGCAACCGGAATGAGTTGTTCGTATTTTATGCCTACTAAATCTTTACCTTTTGCTTCGGCTATGATTTGATAAGGGATTTTCTTGTCATCTGATTTGTAATTTGCAAAATCTTCTTCAGTTTCAGCTACAAAATACTTTCCTCCAAACTGTTTTCCAACCAAGTTTTTAGCCAATATTACATTGATTGGTTCAAATGTGTATTGATTAAAAGTTTTCACTAAAACATAATCAATATTTGGTCCAACTGTAAGGGCTGTATTGCTCGGAAGCGTCCAAGGAGTGGTCGTCCAAGCTAAAAAATGAACGTCTCCCAAACTTTGTAGAAAGCTCGGAAGTGTTTCGTTTTTGGTTTTAAATTGCGCAACAACCGTAGTATCGGTTACATCTCTATAAGTTCCCGGTTGGTTGAGTTCGTGAGACGATAATCCGGTTCCTGCTTTTGGCGAATAGGGTTGAATCGTGTAACCTTTGTACAACAAATTTTTGTCGTAAATCTGTTTTAGTAACCACCAAACCGATTCCATATATTTGGATTTGTAGGTGATGTACGGGTTTTCCATATCCACCCAATAACCCATTTTTTCGGTCAAATCGTTCCACACATCGGTATAACGCATTACGGTTCTTTTACACGCTTCGTTATATTCTTCCACAGAGATTTTCACTCCGATATCTTCTTTGGTGATTCCGAGTTCTTTTTCGGTTCCGAGTTCTACCGGAAGTCCGTGTGTGTCCCATCCGGCTTTACGTTTTACCTGAAAGCCTTTTTGGGTTTTATAGCGACAAAAAATATCTTTAATAGCACGAGCCATTACGTGATGAATCCCAGGAAGTCCGTTAGCAGACGGAGGTCCTTCAAAAAAAACATACGGTATTTTCCCTTCACGGGTTTCGATACTTTTTTGAAAAATATCGTTTTCTTTCCAGTATTTTAGAATTTCATCAGCTACAACAGGCAAATCAAGACCTTTGTATTCCGTAAATTTAGTACTCATTATTATTCCTTTCAGATTAAGAGTGCGAATTTACAACTTTTTGGCAAATACCGATTTAGGAATAATTTGTTTTTGTTTGAAAAATCTGAAAATCAACTTTTTTGCTTGATACTTGATGAATTTAAGATTTCAAATCGTACTTTTGTTAGGTTAATCTTTCCTTTCTCAAAAAATGAAAAACATATTTTATACTTCGGTCAAAGTTTCTCTTATTTTAGTTTATTTAGTAATAATTGCAGGAGCTTTGGTCCGAATGACAGGTTCGGGAATGGGCTGTCCTGATTGGCCAAAATGCTTCGGATATTACATTCCCCCTACCGATGAAAAAGAATTGCTTTTTGCCGAAAATAGAGAGTTCGAAAAAGGACAAGTCATCATTCACGACGAAAAGTTATTTGTTGCCAAAAACGATTTTACTGCTTCAGAAGTTTTTCAGGATAATGATTGGGAGCTTTATACCAAACATGATTATGCGGTTTTCAATGTATATCATACTTGGACCGAATACATCAACCGACTTTGTGGAGCACTAGCAGGAATAGCTTGTTTTGTAATGGCTATTTTATCATTTTCGCATTGGAGAGAAAAGAAAAAGGTGGTTTTGCTTTCGTGGTTAGTGGTTTTTATGATGGGATTTCAGGCTTGGCTTGGAGCAACCGTTGTTTATTCGGTACTGAATCCTGTTAAGATTACGGTTCACATGGTTATGGCTTTGGTAATCGTTGCTGTGATTTTGTATATTTTACATTTGATAAAACCAAAAACAGCTCCTCTCAAAAAAGATAAATTATTTTCTGCGTTGCTTTGGATTTCAATGATTTTCAGCTTGATACAGATTGTTTTAGGAACACAAGTTCGTCAATTTGTAGATACTCAAATCACAAAGTTTGGATATGACGATATGAGTCTTATCTTGGCTGAACCTCCTATGAATTTTTACTTCCACAGAACATTCACGTTTTTGGTGGTTGGAATGGCGATTTATATGTTTATCCGCAATCGTAAATTACAACTTGGTTTCTCAAAAATGAACTGGATAATTATTCTTTTTGGATTAGAAGTGATTTCAGGAATAGCGATGTATTACTTCGATTTCCCGTTCGGAATGCAGACTGCTCATCTTGTTGTAGCTTCACTGCTTTTTGGAGTACAATTCTATATGATTTTAGAAGATAAGCGATAATTAAAAACTATAATTAAACTTACAGCTATTAAAGAACAAAACCCTGAAATTAGAAGTTTCAGGGTTTTGTTCTTTTGTTGTAATAGATATTTATTTCTTACCAAAAAGTCCTCCGAGCATACCTCCGAGTCCGCCTGATTTCTTCTTGTTTCCTGAAATAACCGTAATCACATCGTTTACATCTAGTTTTCCATCTCCATCTTGGTCAAGTAAAGAAGAAAGAATATTTCCTCCGACAGATGAAGAACCGCTTGGGCTTCCTCCCATCAATCCACCTAATAAATCTCCTAAACCTCCTCCGTTATTTACATTTTTACTTTGGGATTCTTTCCCTAAATAACCCATAACAATAGGCGCAAGCATAGCAATGATTTTAGACGTATTTGCAGAAGAAACTCCTGTTTTTTGGCTGATTACATTTTCTACCGTTTCCTTTTTAGAGCCTAGTATGTGTCCTAAAATTCCGTTTCCGTCCGCTGTATCTCCTGAAGATAAAAATCCTGAAAGATTGTCAAGAATACTTCCGTCATGTTTTGATAATGCTCCTAAAATTCCTGAAGCACCTTGTTCAGAAGCAGCATTTTTTTGTAACATTCCCATGAGAACAGGAGCTGCAGCACTTACTACCGAAGCAGTCTCTTTTTCAGAAGTTCCTGTTTGTTTTCCTATTCCATTTATGATTTGTTTTCCCAAATCACTATTTAGTAATTCTGATATATTTCCCATAACAATACTGTTTAAATTATTTAGCTAATGTATAGAAATACTTTAAAAAAAACCATAAAAGTATTTTTTATTTTGATCGTCGTTTAAAATCAATAATTGCAAATAAACTTATTGTATTTCTTCTGCTTTATAACCTATTTTTTCTAACGATTCAGCAAGCTCTTGTGGGTTGATTCTTTCTCCTTCTATGGTTAAAATCTTTTCAGGGTTTTTAGTATCTACCTCCCATTTTTCGACAGATGTATTTCCGTTTAAAACAGGAGTTACTTTGGCTACACAAGCCTCACAATTAATGTTGGTTTTGAACTTTAATGTTTTCATTTGTTATTTGTCTTAATACTTAATACTTTAAATCTTCTTCCACTTCAACCTCAAGCTATTGCTCACCACACTCACCGAACTCAATGCCATGGCTGCTCCAGCCCACATCGGGTCGAGCATAAATCCGTTTATCGGATAAAGGATTCCTGCTGCAATTGGGATTCCGATAACGTTATACACAAAAGCCCAAAATAGGTTTTGTTTAATAGCAATAGAAGTATATTTCGATAAGTGAATCGCTTTTGATATTTTAGTCAAATCAGACGAAATAATGGTCATTTTGGCTACATCCATCGCAATATCGCTTCCTTTTCCCATAGCGATGCTTACATCGGCTTGAGCAAGTGCATTACTGTCGTTGATTCCGTCACCTACCATCGCTACGACTTTTCCTTCGTTTTGTAACTTCTTGACAAAATCCGCTTTTTCAGCAGGCAAAACTCCCGCTTTAAATTTGTCAATATTCATTTGTTCAGCCACAGCTTTTGCGGTTTGATGATTATCTCCCGTAAGCATATAAACTTTGATGTTGTCTTTGTGAAGTTCTTCGATAGCTTTTTTAGAGCTTTCTTTAATTTTATCAGTAATAGCGATTATAGCTAAAATCTGTGTTTCATCCGTAAATAAAACGACCGTTTGAGCTTTATTCAGTCGTTGGTCAATTTCGGTTTGAATGGTATCCGAAATCAAAATTCCTTTATGGGTAATTAACGTCGGATTTCCGATAAAGTAATTCTGGTTGTTATAAATTCCATGAATTCCTTGACCTGAAATGTTTTCAATGGTTATATTTTCGACAAACGAACTTTCATTTTTCAGATGATTTACAATCGCATCAGCCAAGGGATGTTCTGATGATTTTTCGATACTGAATAAGATGTTTTGAAGTTCATCGGTTTTATCTACCATCCATTTCAAATCCGTTACCGAAGGTTTTCCTTCTGTAATGGTTCCGGTTTTGTCGAGAATTACTGCATTTATTTTTTTGGCAATTTCCAGACTTTCTGCATCCTTAATCAAAATTCCTTGTTCGGCTCCTTTCCCAATCCCAACCATAATCGCTGTCGGAGTAGCCAATCCTAAAGCACATGGACAAGCAATAACCAATACGGTTACAAAAGCAATCAGTCCTTGAGTAAAAGCATTGTCTCCACCTACAATCAACCATAAAACAAAACTCAAAATGGCAATCCCGATGACAATCGGAACAAAAATGGCTGCAATTTTATCGACTAATTTCTGAACTGGAGCTTTACTTCCTTGAGCCTGTTCGACCATTTTGATAATTTGAGCCAAAACCGTATCGCTTCCGACTTTTTGAGCCACAAACCTAAAACTTCCTTTTTGGTTGATGGTCCCTGCAAAAACTTTAGTTCCTTTTTCCTTCAGGACAGCTACAGGTTCTCCGCTAATCATACTTTCGTCCACATAAGAGCTGCCTTGAGTTACTTCTCCGTCCACAGCTATTCTTTCTCCGGGTTTTACCAAAACGGTATCTCCCAAATTAACCTCCGAAACAGGAATTTCTTTTTCGGAATTTCCACTAATGATTGTAACGGTTTTGGGTTGGATTCCCATTAGTTTTTTGATGGCAGAACTCGTGTTTCCTTTGGCTTTTTCTTCCAATAATTTCCCGAGAAGAATAAAAGCAATTACGATTCCTGCAGCTTCAAAATAAACGTGAGCGTGGATTCCTTTGGAATGTAAAATATGCGGAAACAACGTAACAAAAACACTGTACAGATAAGCCGTTCCGGTACTGACAGCGACCAAAGTATCCATATTTGCCGACTTGTGTTTGAGCTGTTTCCAAGCTCCTGTAAAAAACTGTTTTCCGAAAATGAACAACATCGGAGTGGACAAAATCCACATGATCCAGTTGGCATAGGGCATCTCCATAAAAAACATACCGATTACAAAAAGCGGAACGGCAAAAATCATGGCTCCAGTTACTCGTTTCTTGAGCTTCTTGTAGTTGTCTTCTTTGATTTGTTCTAACGATTCTTTAGCCTCCTCCGATTCGTCAATGATCAAATCATAACCAGCTGATTGAACGGCTTGTTTTAATTTTTCGGGAGAAGTAACCGATGATAAAAACTCTATTTTGGCAGAAGAATTGGCATAATTTACTTCCGCATTTACAACTCCGTCCTGTTCTTTAAGTACCGCTTCGGTAGTTCCTGCACACGAGGCACACGAAAGATTCGTAACAGGAAAAGTTTTTATTTGTGAAGTCATAATTCTGTTTATTTATCAGTACAAAATTACGCTTTATCCGTTATACAATTTTAGGGAAAAGTTGTAAGATTTTGGGAGAAGAAATTTTAGATGTGCCACCGATTGTATTTTTCCCAACACTCAAAATGCAATCGCTGTTATTTAAAGCAAAAAGCGAAATCCTTTGAAATCTTGAGATTTTCTATTACCGAAATCTAAAAGTTCGTTCATTCTGTTTTCCAAAGACTCTGAAATGAATTTTTGTATTAAACCCGGTTTTCTTTCGGTATATTGCCTTACAAGCATATCGTTAAAAAAAACACCTTTATTTTCATACGTAAAAAGAGGAAATCCTTCTTTCATCGTCATAAAATTGATGAGTAATCTTGCTGTTCTTTTGTTCCCATCGATAAAAGGTTGGTTCAGCCATATTTCCTGTGCTAAAAATGCCGCTTTCTCAATGACGTCTTTTTCACTGTTTTGAATACGTTGAATAAGCATTTTCATATTTATCAACACATTATCAGGAGCACTTAATGGTTCTATAAAAACTTCTTTTTTATCAGATGTAACAATCATTATCCGATTGTTTTTTATTTTGAAATCCCCATATTTTTGCCCTTTTTCCTTATAACCAAGGTAATAATCATCTTGAAAAAGAGAACCAATCGTAAGCCAATTCAATTCTTTAATTAATTCTACGGATAAAGGTTCATTTTCACTCACCGCTTTCATCATTCGGATAAGGGCTTTGTAAGTTCCTTTTTGTTCTAAAATGTCCCGGGTTTTGATATTGTCTCCCGATACTTGCCCACTTTCAATAATTGATTGTGTTTGTGCTAATGTCAGGGTATTTCCCTCTAATTTATTGGTTGAGTGAATATATTTGGCAATGAGTTCCCGTTCCTGCTCCAAAGAGAGAACAATACTTTCTTCCTTATATTTCTCTAATAAATTAAAAATACTCATCGTACCCATTTTATTTTTCAGAACAAACATAACACTTTTTTTCTGTACGAGCAAAATACCCGCTCTCACTCAAACCTTGAGGTTGGTTAGTTTTTTGTCTTCGGGATTGTCTGTGATGCTCATTGATAATAGGTACAAAATTACGCTTTATCCGTTATACAATTTTTGGGAATGTTGTAAGATTTTCAGTCTGAAATTAGGCCAAACGCATTAAAATTAGACTTAGTTACGAAGCTATTAAAGCAACTCCAATTAAGATAAATCCAAGCCCTCCTAAAAACCCTCTAAATAACATAGATTTGTCCCATATATCAGAATTTTTGTAACTTCTTCTTTTAAAAAGACTAAGCAAATATATTATTCCAATCAGGATACATAATATTCCTAAAAATAGTTTCATAATAAATTCCGTACCCCTTTTTCTATTTATTTCTTACTTCAAAGATAGAAATATTCTGTTTATTTGAAAAGAAAGGCACGGGCGAGGGAAAACTATAACTTATTTATCGGAAGTCTGTTTTGGTTTTGTTTGTATTGGGTTGGGGTTATTCCTGTTATTTTTTTGAATTGCGAACTCAAATGTGCTACACTCGAATACTGCATTTTTTCGGCTATTTCTTTAAGTAAAAGTTCGTCATAACTGATAAATTCTTTGATTCGTTCTACTTTTTGGAGGATAAAATATTTTTCGATTGAGCTGTTTTCTTCTTCCGAGAAAATGGCAGCTAAATAACTGTATTCCAACCCGATTTTATTGCTTAAATAATCCGATAAGTTTTCGGACAAACGGATTCCGTTTGGGTTGAAAACAATCGAAGTAATTTCGTTTTTTATTTTTTCGGAAATTTGAGATTTTCGGGTTTCGATGATTTCAAAACCTAATGATTTAAGGTTTTTATCGAGGGTTTCTTTTTGCTTTTCGGTTATCGGATTTATAAGCGTAACTTCTCCCAAAACCACATCAGAAAACGGAATTTCGTTTTTCCCAAAAACATCTTTCACAACCATTATACAACGGTCGCAAACCATATTTTTGATTTTGAGCGTTCTTTCTGCTTCCATTTTTATTTTTTTGCCACGGATTAAAGGATTTCATGGATTCTTTAGTGTAATGTTAAATCCTTTTAATCCGTGTAATCTGTGGCTGAAAATTATTTCTCCCTAATGTAAATATCAATCGGAACTCCCGAAAAATCGTAGTTTTCTCTTAGTTTGTTTTCCAAAAATCGCTTATACGGATCTTTTACGTATTGAGGTAAATTTGCAAAAAACACAAACTGCGGTGTCGGAGTCGGCAATTGCATACAATACTTGATTTTGATGTATTTTCCTTTGAGTGCAGGAGGAGGATAATTTTCGATTATCTTCAACATCAAATCGTTGAATTTTGAAGTGGCAATACGTTGTTTTCTGCTTTCAAAAACCTGAACAGCTGTTTCAAGAGCTTTCAGTAATCTTTGTTTGGTAAGCGCTGAAACAAACAAAATCGGAACATCGGTAAAAGGTTCAAGTTCTTTTCTAATTTTCTCTTCGTACTCTTTAGTTGACATGGTGTCTTTTTCGACTAAATCCCATTTGTTCACAAGGATTACGACACCTTTTCGGTTTTTTTCGGCCAGCCAAAATATGCTTTGGTCTTGTCCTTCAAACCCACGTGTGGCATCAATCATCAAAATACAAACATCACTGTGTTCAATGGCACGAACCGAACGCATTACTGAATAAAATTCTAAATCTTCTTTTACTTTCGATTTCTTGCGGATTCCTGCTGTATCCACCAAATTGAACTCAAAACCAAACCGATTGTACTTAGTGTCAATCGAATCACGGGTTGTTCCTGCAATATCGGTAACGATATATCTTTCTTCTCCAATTAGTGCATTTATAAAGCTTGATTTTCCTGCGTTAGGTCTCCCGACTACAGCAAATCTAGGAAGCTCGTCATCTGTGTTTTCTACTTCAGGTTTTTCAGGAAAAGCATCCATAAGAGCATCCATTAATTCTCCGGTTCCGCTTCCTGAATTTCCAGAAATGGTGTAATATTCACCCAAACCTAAATTGTAAAACTCATAAGCATCTTTCTGACGCATTGCATTATCAACCTTATTTACAGCAATCAACACAGGTTTGGTTACTTTGCGGAGTAGCTTTGCAACCTCGTCGTCCATCGGAGTGATTCCTTCTTCTACATCAACCATAAACAAAATTACATCTGCTTCTTCGATAGCGAGTTCTACTTGTTTGCGGATTTCTCCTTCAAACACGTCATCGGAACCTTTGATATAACCTCCTGTATCAATTACCGAAAACTCCTTTCCGTTCCAATCACTTTTTCCGTAATTTCGGTCACGGGTTACTCCGCTTACCGAATCTACGATTGCCTCTCTTCTTTTAATCATTCGGTTAAAAAGCGTTGATTTTCCTACATTCGGACGTCCTACTATGGCTACTATATTACTCATTTCTTGATTTCAAGTTTAAAGTTTCAGGCATAAAGTTGTTCCCAAAACTATCTGTTTTCTATTAACTGTTTTCTGTTATCTTATTTATTATTATACCCAAACCGTTTGAGCTGTCTTGCATCGGTTCTCCAATCTTTATTGACTTTTACATACGTTTCTAGATAAACTTGTTTTCCGAAGAATTTTTCTAATTCTTGTCTTGCCTGAATTCCTACCTTTTTGAGTGCAGCACCTTTATGTCCGATGATGATTCCTTTTTGGGTATCACGTTCGACCATAATTACCGAGCGGATTCGGATGATATTTTCGTCTTCTACAAACTCTTCGGTTTCAATTTCAACAGCGTAAGGAATTTCTTTGTCATAATTCAAAAGGATTTTTTCTCTGATGATTTCGTTTACAAAAAAACGTTCGGGTTTGTCAGTTAAAGCATCTTTCGGATAATACGGAGGCGATTCGGGCAAAAGTTCAATAATCCTATCGAAAACTGTTTTTACATTAAAATTTTCTAATGCCGAAATTGGATAAATCTCTGCATTAGGCACTTTTTCTTTCCAAAAAGCAACTTGTTCTTCTAATTGTTCCTGTGTCGATTTATCGATTTTGTTCAGCAAAAGTAAAATGGGAATTTCAGAAAAAATGATTCTTTTAAAAAAAGCTTCATCTTTCAGTTCTTTTTCGCCTATCTCAACCATATAGATCAAAACATCTGCATCTTCGAAAGCAGATTTTACAAAATCCATCATCGAAGATTGTAATTCATAAGCTGGTTTAATGATTCCGGGTGTATCCGATAAAATCATTTGGAAATCCTCTCCGTTGACAATCCCTAAAATTCGATGTCGTGTAGTCTGTGCTTTTGAAGTAATAATAGAGAGTCTTTCCCCTACAAAAGCATTCATAAGAGTTGATTTTCCGACATTCGGATTTCCAATAATATTTACAAAACCTGCTTTGTGCATCGCTTAAATTTTTGCAAAGGTAGTTATTTCTGAACCTTTATTTGTTTATTTGGACTGCTTTCGATGATTTTTTCAAATATTTTATTGGAAGTTTTCAGAATTGTATTACATTTGCAATCCCAAAACAATCAAAATACTGGTTGTTTTCCTTGAAATCGCGAAAATAGCTCAGCTGGTAGAGCGCAACCTTGCCAAGGTTGAGGTCGCGGGTTCGAGCCCCGTTTTTCGCTCAAGCTACCAAAATATAATGCTCGAGTGGTGGAATTGGTAGACACGCTGGACTTAAAATCCAGTGGGCAGTAATGTCCGTACGGGTTCAAGTCCCGTCTTGAGTACAAAAGCCGGAATTCAAATGAATTCCGGCTTTTTTGTTTTATTATACTAACCCAAAAGTATAACAAACGAAGTGCTATATATTACAATTCTATTTTCTCAAGTTCTTTGTAGTTTTTATATAATCGCCTTAATAGAATTCCATAAATAACTCGATAAAACAACCATAAGAAACCACAGATTAAAAAAGCCATTATTATCAAGGATAATCCTACTCCAAACCATACTCCTATTTCTGTTCCAGAATCCGTAGCCTTTTTAAATATTTTGCCTAAATTTTCATCATAAAAAAACATAGAAATCCACACAGCAACAAATATAAGAAAGGTTACTATCACGTTATACCAAACATAATATTGCACAATTTTCCTTACATTTAAAATACTGCTCATTAGTGATTTAGTAGAAGAGATGTTGGATATGTTTCTGAAGTTTTTGTAAAATAGAAACACAAATACCACCAATACTGCCCAATGTATAACAGTAGTAATCTCCATGAATATATTTAGATGGTATAAATTGACCATCTCTTTTTGTTTTTCATCCGAAAGCAAAAAATTTAATCCTATCCAGAAACTGATTTCTAAAACACTGATAACCAAAATCCATTTCACTATTGAAGATGATCTTTTGTGTATCATTGTATAAATTTCGTGTTCGGTAATTTTTGGGAAATTCCGTTCTTTTTGCCAATCCTTTTTTAATAAATCTAACCCTTCCATATTTTCAAACTCCTCTTACGGATTTATTATTTGTTTTAATTTTGTTTTTACCCGATTCATTTTTACTCTTGCATTTACTTCGCTAATACCTAAAGTTTCTGAAATTTCTTTATAATTTTTATCTTCTAGGTACATAAAAACTAAAGCTTTTTCGATGTCACCAAGCTGATGAATTGCCTTGTACATGATTTTTAATTGTTCTTCTTCTTCAAAATCGTACTCTTCAAAATCAATTTTATGAATGTCATCATTAATTTCGAAAGTATTGATGTCTCTTTTTTTCTTCCTAAAAAGTGTAATGGCAGTATTCAGAGCAACTCTATAAGCCCAAGTCGTAAATTTGGAATCTCCTCTGAATTGAGGATAAGCCTTCCAAAGTTGAATGGTGATTTCCTGAAACAAATCATTGTGATCATCTCCACAAGATGTATAAATCCTGCAAACCTTGTGAATAAGGTTTTGGTGCTCTTTTATTTGCTGTACGAATGATAGCTCCAGTTTTTGTTCCATACCAATCTATAAGTAGAAGAAATGTTTTATTTGTTACATTCTTAAGAGATATTTTTTTCTTTTTGTAAAAATAAGAATCTATTGCCTATCTTTTCTTCAGATTAGGCAAGAAATAAGCAACCAGTCCGATAAGAGGTAAAAACGAACAGATTTTGTAGACGTATTCAATAGTGGTTTGATCAGCAATATAGCCTAAAATAGCAGAAGCCAGACCTCCCATCCCGAAAGCAAAGCCATAGAAGAGGCCTGAAACCATTCCAATTTTTTTTGGTAATAATTCTTGTGCAAAAACCAAAATTGCGGGAAAGGCAGACGAAATTATCAAACCAATTAAGACAATCAATACGGCTGTCCAATGTTGATCCATATACGGAAGCATCAGAGCAAACGGAGCGGCTCCCAAAATCGAAAACCAAATCACGAATTTTCTGCCGAATTTATCTCCAAAAACTCCTCCTAAAAGTGTTCCGACAGCAGCAGCTCCCAAAAAGTAAAACAAATATACTTGTGCCTGAACCTCTGAAAGATCGAATTTTTTCATCGTATAAAACTGAAAATAACTGGTGATTCCGGCTGTGTAGAAATATTTTGAGAAAATCAGAACTAATAAAATAACGACTGAAGTAGTGATTTGTTTTTGAGTTAAATCAGGCAAAATAATCGGTTTTTTGATACCATTAGCAGTGATTTTTAGCTCATTACTTCTCCATTTCCCGACATACACCAAAATAATTTTAGCCAAAACAGCAAACAATACAAACCATAGTATATGTCTTTTCCCGTTCGGGATTACAATCCAGGCGACTAAAAGTGGAGCAAGTGCTGTTCCTGTATTTCCTCCGAGCTGAAAAATAGCTTGTGCCAGACTTCGTCTTCCTCCCGAAGCTAAAAAAGCTACTCTAGAGCTCTCTGGATGAAAAACCGAAGAACCGATTCCAACCAAGGTTACAGCTACCAAAATCCAATGATAACTCGGTGCATAAGCCAAAGTTGCTATTCCTACCCCTGTAAAAAACATTCCAAAAACTTGTGCATACGGCTTTGGATTTTTATCCGTATAGTTTCCGACCAATGGCTGAAAAATAGAGGATGACAACTGAAAACAAAGTGTAATAATTCCGATTTGAGACATCGAAAGGTTAAACTTCTGCTCCAATTGCGGATAAATTGCAGGAATAACTGCTTGCAGTAAATCATTCAGCAAGTGAGCTATTGCAATGGCAAAAAGTACTGAATAGGAGGTTTTGGACTGATTCTGACTCATCACTTCTTGCCCAACATTCCCTTAATATTATTGAGTTTCATCAGTGCCTCAACGGGAGTTAACGTATTGATATCCAAACTTATAATTTCTGATTTTATATCTTCTAAAAGTGGGTCGTCTAA
>Ga0209075_1001724_pt1 | contig 20260 bp, 15 predicted proteins | sample Stecom2011_FD_187523 | JGI IMG/M metagenome (GOLD analysis project Ga0209075, IMG submission 187523) | Agricultural soil microbial communities from Utah to study Nitrogen management - Steer compost 2011 (SPAdes) (version 2) | ecosystem: Environmental > Terrestrial > Soil > Agricultural land...
GCAGTAAGCGGCTATTTCGAGCATAGTAACTGTAGCCCAAATCTGGATGAAAAGCTCTTACTTTACGTTTTTTACCGTTTATGAAAACTTTTAAAAACACCTGACGTACAGTTGTATTCCCAGTATATCGCAACTTAGAACCTATAAAGACATCATAAGCATAAGAATCATTTGATGAGGTCTCCAATTGCGTAAACTGTAAAGAATCTTCTGTCCCATCCAACAATTCATAAAAAATGCCTTCACGGTTCACCTTGATGTGGCGAACTGATTTCTTTTTGCGACGCTTTAGAAAACGTACAGCAAAATAGGTCAACCCAATAAGCAACGGATAATAAATCATCCCGAAAGCAAAGAGTTGCTCTCCATCAATCGTACCGTCCATATAAAATAGTACAGGAAGGAAATAGAAGCAGAAAACTAGAAAACCCATTAGGACAAAGAATACAAAACGGATACACCAAGTGACCAACCAATTGGGCTCGGACTTTATCTCATGGAAATTATCTTTTGAAAATACGTTCATGTATGCTTTTTCGATTAACATCCCAAAATTACTATATTCGGAAATATATTGAAATCCTTGTTTTCAGGGGTTTTTATTATTGTGAAGCCTTTATAGATTTATAAGGTCTATTATTAACCTGAGTTCGATTCACTCTAGACTTACATCACTGATTACTAAAATAACAAGTAACAAAAAGTGATTTTCTTATAAACTCCCCAATAAATGGCAACCTACTTCACCTTTCTTATCGTTATCCAGTCGGATTTAGTGCTCAGCCTTTTGGGTGCAGCTGGTTGATCAAGATCCTGATATTCGCCAATTTCAGTTTCTTTATCTGTCATAAAGATAAAATCCCAACCATTTTTTTCATCTTGATAAAATTCCCATTCGTTCATTAAATCCTTCATCACAGTAAAACGAGGATACTTCTTGAGAAGTTCTGAAACAGAAGAATTGGGGTTCAACCCATTTGTCGTCTTTATCTGCGGGTGTGCTGCAACCAAATAAAGCAAAGTGTCTGTATCTAATGCAGGAATAAAACCCAGTACAATCTCATTTTCCCAATAATATAAATAGGCTGGGCTTCCACCTCCAAAACCAAAAAATGTCGCTTCACTTACCTCTTTCTTAAACCCAGAAAGGAAACGCTCTGCTTCGGAAACAGTCATCCCAATTTTGATCGGTCCTACACTTTCTTTATCGATTTTGAAGGTGTCAAAGCTGAAGCTTTGTTGTGTTACTGTATGTACGAGCTTTCGGGTGGTACAGCCCGGTAAAACAAGCAGTATCAATAAAAACCAAATTATATGTTTCTTCATTTTTTTGACTGTTTAACTACTGAAATCGATCCATCCGCCTTTTCTTCGTTCTATCTCAGCATCTCGTTTGTCCAATTCATCTTCTGTAGGCGTTACTTCTTGTCCTTGCGTGTTGATGTAATATTCCCGACCATCTTTTTTAACTTTAGCTAGGCCGAGAGCAAAATTCTCAAATTGCTCAAACTCCACTGGCAAGACCAATTCCAAATGTTCATTGATATAACCACCTTTTCCATTTAGAACAACAAAAGCCAGAGCATTATAAAATGAGCCAACCCGATCGTAGGTGGGTTTTAGCAAAATATTAAAATCGTAATCCATAAAGCCCATCTTGCCATTCTGCCTGTAGGCCACGAAAGCTTTGCGCCCGTAAAAACCGAGGTATTCAAAATCGGAAACATATAGCAAACGCCCTTCTTGATCAAAAATATCTATACCGTCACTTTTTTCGGCATATATACGATCACTTACGGCGTCGAAGTAAATATAGTCATAGCGCATAGGAATGATTTTCCGTCCGTAGCGATCCACAATCCCCTTCTTTTTATTTTGTGTAACCTCAGTCAGCAGCGGATATCTAAAGTAATAGGTATCATCGTATTTCATGGGAATACGAATTCGAAATTTCTCATCTGCAAAGCCCCACTTTCCATCCTTTTTGACTTGCATTCTACCATGGTAAGTGTTTTTTATATCCTCGAACTCAATGGGCAATAATTCCGCCAAGGTAGTATCGATCAACCCGACTTTTCGCTCTTGCCGCACCACAGCCAGATCGCGACGATCCCTTAAAGGCTGAATAGATAAATAGGGGAAATCTGGGATCTCAAATCCCGTTTTTTGAGAGAGAAAGTCGCCATAATCCGTGAAAAACAAGGGCCCAAACCGTTTGAGATTCGAGTATTCTTCCTCATTAACCAGTAAGCCAGTCTTTAGATCAAAAAGATGATCTCGTATAATTCCATAACTCTTTTTCCCCACCACCGATATTCCGTGGGCATTGACATACCCTACTCCTCCATCGAATTGTGGAGTAACCACTTCGTTTCCTTCTCGATCGATATACCCATAAAGATTACCCTCATAAACACTCGTATCTCTCACCCTTACTGGAGCATATCCATTTAAAAAAGAATATACCCTGTTGTATTTACTGAACCGTGAGATTTCCCGAAATTGATCATCCATCAAAATAGAAAGACTATCCCGACTTATCCAAACTCGTCCTTCGGATGCGCTAATGAGTAATTGGTCGTCAAATGGAAGCAGCGGGTGGCCATGCATATCCAATAAAGCCCATAGTCCATCCTTTTGTGCATACAAAAAATTGGTCTCGGGAATAGCGTCCAGATGCGTATATACTAGGGGAATAATTTCCTTTCCCTGCTCATCGTAAAGACCATAAAGGTTTTCTTTTTCTACTCGGATATAGCGTTTTTTCAATAGATCAACCGCTGTATATTGCGTATCCAAGAGTAGTTTTCCATTGGCATCAGCCAATCCAAACTTACTTACCCGACCAGTAGTTGGGTCAATGACACCCAATCGGTAAAATTTGCTTTCCAAAGGTTTGATTTCATCAAAGTGATTGAACAATAAAAAGTCCCCCAGCGTATCAATCAGTCCGTATCGAAAATCTTGTCGTACCATAGCTATTCCATTTTTAAAAGGGCTAGCTTCTTCATAATTCGCTGGGATAATAAGCTGACCGCTTTTGTCGATAAAGCCCTTGCGAAAACCGACCGCAACTTCTGCTCTATTTTCATGAAAAGGCATGGCCCAATCAAACTGTGGCTTGATTTCTATCTTGCCTTTACGATTGATATAACCCCATTTGTCTTTTATTTGTATCGGAGCCAATCCTTCAGAAAAAGAATAAGCGTGAGGAGCTTTTACCCTGCGCAATAACTTGCCTTCACGATTGACATAACGATACCCCTGCTTATCCTCTGCCAGCGCCATCCCGTCGGCAAAGTCCGTTGCCCATAAAAATGCAGGCTTTATTACCTTTCTTCCGTCTGCCGAAACGAAGCCCCACAGGCTGTCTTGGCGCACCAATGCCCAGCCATTTAGGGTGTCCCCCATAAAGTCATACTGGTCAACATCTCTTTGATTGGTAACGAGATTTTTAGGGCCAAAGCAAGAAGTCACCAAACTGCTACAAGCGAGGAGTCCGATCACCAAAAGACGGTAATACAAGCTTTTATTTTTAGGTAAATTAATCATGCATTGATTTCTTTTTATTGTTTTCATAAAAAAATCCGGATAAATACTTTTGAGGAATCGCTTCAGGTGAATAGTTTTTACGGAAATTTATTTTTCTGTTAAATAAAAGCAGAAGAATAAAAGATACCACCCATACGAAAACAAGCCTGTAGTTACCTAGTTGCCAAGCTATAGGTATTAGAAAGATCAAAGCGATTAAAACAGATCCAATCAGCACTTTTTTCCATGGATTTCCGTGCGTGAATTTGATTCCTTTATGACTTTCATACAAATTAAGACGTTCGTGCAAAGCGATCACAAACTCATTATAAGCGTTTTGACGCTCTCTCACTAGCGCATTATCTTCTTCGTTTGATTTTAGCCTTCGCAGTTTCCCTCCTCGTTTTTCGGTAAAGAAAAGGACGCTTTTCAAATGTATGTGCGTTTTATCCTTGAAATAAATATCAATCGTGTGCCAAGCCACATCAGACAAGCTCAAATGAATGCGATCAATATCCGAATAATTATAGTGATACGATTTTGCGATTCGATTTTTCGATTGAACTGTAAACGATAGAGCGTTCTCATGCAAAGTACAGACCAGCTGTTTTCTGTTTCGAGCGATATATCGGTAGGTGATGGGAAAAGATAACGTCATTTTACTATTTTATAAATTCAATATGAAGCAGCAGGTTATTGTTCTTATTTCTCTCTCAACTCCACTAAAGTTTGAGGATGTAGATAAAAGGAAACATATGCTCCATTTTCTTCTTTGGTAACCCATCCATCAGGGCGGAGCGTATGGTAAGTCGGGTCTATCAACACCTTGCCTTCCTTATCCATAATGCCCCATAATCCACCATTTTTTAATTGAAAGCGCCAATGTTTTGTGTTATTCATCCTATAAACCTGATCATAAACGGGTGTAATCAACCAGTCTTTTTTCTCATTATTCCATATGCCATGTCGCACTTCTTCATTTTTGACCAAGCTGATGTTATACAAAGAGGCATCTTGTTCTTGGTTGATACGTCTGATCATCCAACCTTCAGGAATCATGCTTTGCGGAATATATTCTAATTGGGAGGGCCAAAGGATATCGCCTGAAGGCCGCACGATGGTAAAAGGAATTTCGGAAGGCAAGGTCTGATGCCAATGGCCCTGTGTATCCAGAAGTCGAATAAAACGTTCCCCATCTCGAAAACTCATAAATAGAAAAAAGTCTGAGTTGGGTACAGATGCCAAAAGCCAAAGTCCACGAATGAGTTGTTCCGCAGTAGGATCCTCTGCATATTCGTTTTCATGAATGAGTTGAGGCAGGGCTTTAGAGAAGTTGGGGTAAATAAAATACGCTCCTTCTGCGTTTTTATAGGCAGACGTAATCGATCTATTACTACTTAAGGAAGTTTCTAATGCTATACGTTTATTCTCTAAATTAAAAACGACAGAATCCACTTCCAGAAAAGGCTTTTCACTTAACCTCTTTCCATGCTTATCTATCAAGTGGAGATGGTTGTTTTTCTGTCGCGCAAAAGTTTCTGGACTTAAGGGGCCTTTGACTCCAGAAGCAATAGAACGAACCTGTTTTGGCTCAATCTTGAACAAGCGATTATCAATCAACACCTGATTGCTATCCAGTGCCTTAATATCGAAGTATTTGTCCACATAGCTTTTGTCAGTGACGACCTCTTCTATTATTTCCCTGGGTTTCTGTCCAAGTACAAATACAGCTTTCTTTACCCGTTTTACCTTGGTATCAAATAAACGTTTATCACTGCCTCCGCCCGAAAGGCTAAAGCCCGGTAGAAATTCCCATTCCCAAAAGCGCCATCGCGTATAATAATAACTATTTACCTCGGCTAAGGTAAAATCATTCAACATAAATAATCGAATGTACTCATGTTCAGATGGAAGCACCAACTGGTCAGACTTATTGATCACGCCCTTTTTACCGAGATGATCGGTGATGACGGCAAAACCATGCTCCGTAAAAAATTCAGCATGGTCATATTGCGGTTCAATATGAATCTGCATATTCTCATCCACATAGCCAAATTTCCCAGCCTTATCCCGATAAGGGTACAAGTTTTCGTTTAAAGTATTGTTTACAGACAATTTCGTTTGTGCGCAAGCATTACTAAAAAACAAAATACATAGTAAAATCATGTGTTTTATCATAGTATCAAATATACCACTAAAATTAGAGTGGTTTTTTCTCTAATACAAATTTCACCAAAATATGGACTTTATCCTATCCACGGAAACCAGTATTTTCTAATTAAAATTTTGATATTGCAAGACGGTGCGTTACTTTTGATAAATTCAAATCGGTACTTAAATTTATAGAATGACACATAGAAATAGCTTCGTTATTTTCCTGTTAATTGTAGCCAACAGCTTGGTAACAGTGGCTCAATCTAAGCATGATAAGACTGATATTGACTTATCCAATATTTTTAATACGCAATATACATATATCGGTATACCGATAGGAGATCGTGTTTATATTTATAGACCACCATCCCCAAAAGAATCGGCCAATTGGTCGTTTGTCTCCGGCCTAACTATACCGAAAGGCACCATTACTATGGGCGGAAATATCCGCAAAACTACTTTCATGACAAACAACGCCGTCATCTTCGAAGAACACGGTCGGTATGATACCCTCCAATTCCAAACCGAACAACTGGGCTTTGCCCCTCGCCGTTGGATTCGAACACCTCATAGCACCGAGGCTGAATACTCCTTCTTATTGGGTGAGAAGAATGTAGGCTATTACAAAAGTTATGACGAAACCCAAGATCGAATCGTGTGGAAAGTATCGGATCAATTTAACCCGAATATGTTCGTAGAAAATCGTACGCAACCCCTTCTAACAGACAGCAATAATTTTCGCAGGCTCTATTCCTTCAACCCAGGTGGAATTTGGACGTACATTGCTGCTTTGTACGACCATCAAATATCTTTTTATAGATACCCTACCTGGTATGACACGCAGTTTGCCGATGAAATAATTCAGGGAGAGGAATTAAATTTCACACTACCCAAAGGATGTATTACCGCATTTATATACGATTACAAATACATTGCCGTCGTTTCCCAGGAACAAATTGATTTCTATGATTTTGATAGCGACCAAAAAAAGTGGATAAAAGCGAATGAACCTCTGTCATTGTACTTTGACGATCTGAATCATTATGAAAAGTAGTACAAAACTCACTGAACAAATTTCTATTGTATATGTGTACTAATTATGGCGGTGTCTTGCCAAAACTAGTTGTAGCGCCTTATTTGATGTTAATATAAAATATAAGGCTTGTAACATTTTATCATCTTTGTTAAGATTATTCACCAAAGTTTAATAATTAACATAAACGAAAAGCATAGAACAGAGACATTAAACATTTGTTTTTCTAAAAGCCACTGTTCTCAAAAGAATTATTATTTTTTTAAGAAATTTAACTACAGACAACACAAAAGTTTTTGGTATTTTTGAAACTTAAAATTAAAATTAAATAAAATGGATCAGGCATCTTTTGCTAATTTTCTAAAAACCATACTTTTCATAGTATTAATTTACTATTTTATAAAGTTTGCTTTGCGACTTCTTGCACCTTATTTAGTAAAAAAGGCGATTAACAAAGTCAATGAAAATTTCCAAAAACAACAAGAAGCTTTCTATAAGGAAACGCAACAACAAGGCTCCACAAACCAAGGATTTGAACAAGGTATAAAAAAGGAAAAAACTCCCAAGGAACGAAAGAAAGTAGGAGAATACATCGATTTCGAAGAAATCGATGATTAAAAAAGTCTTGCTTCGCAAGACTTTTTTCTTCAATTCCTAAATTATGACTACATTTATCCCAAAATAGTATTTTATGAAAAAATTCAAAAACTATCTGCCTCATCTCCTAGCAATTTTAGGCTTCATGGTTGTGGCTTTAGCTTATTTTCATCCGGTTCTTTCGGGAAAACAAATTTTCCAATCCGATATCGTACAATATACTGGTATGGCAAAGGAACTCAACAACTTCAGACAATCAAATCAGGAGGAAACTTATTGGGTCAATAATGCATTTGGAGGCATGCCTACCTACCAATTAGGCGCAAAATATCCTCATAATTACATCAAAGAGCTGGATTATACCTTACGGTTTTTGCCACGACCCGCAGACTATGTTTTTCTTTATTTTATAGGTTTTTACTTATTACTACTTACATATAGAATCAAACCTTTACAAGCATTTTTTGGCGCACTTTTATTTGGTTTTTCAACTTATCTTATCATAATTATTGGGGCAGGCCATAACGCAAAAGCACACGCTATCGCCTATATGCCAATGGTTTTAGCTGGTGTACATCTCGTTTTTCGAAAGAAATACATACTGGGCGGCATTCTCACCATGTTAGCCGCAGCTTTGGAAATCGCAGCCAATCATTTCCAAATGACATATTACTTATTGATTTTCTTAGTCATTGTAGCCATTTATTACAGTATTTACTATATCAAGTTGAGGGAATTTTCATCACTTTTAAAAATGTTTTCGGTTTTTATTATTGCTGGGATTATTTCTATAGGATTGAACGCCACAAATTTATTGGCCACTTCGGAATACGCACAATTTAGTACCCGAAGCAACAGCGAATTGACCATTGCTCCTGACGGATCTCCAAAAATTTCGTCCAATGCAATGTCACACGAATATATAACCGAATACAGCTACGGCATCTTTGAGACCTTCAACCTACTGGTTCCAAGATTAATGGGTGGTGGAAACAGTGAAAACATTGGAACAGATTCAAAAACTTACCAATTTGTATCGCAATTCTTACAATCGCAAGGCTACGATCCTTCACAGGCTTTACAGTTCAGTGAAAATGCGCCTACTTATTGGGGAAATCAGCCGATAGTAGCTGCTCCAGCATATATTGGGGCGGTTGTGATTTTTTTAGCTGTCTTAGCAATGTATGTCGATAAGAGAAAGATTAAATACTATTTTGTTGTTGGTGCCCTCGTATCAATTCTGTTTTCCTGGGGGAAAAATTTCTTTATGACTGATTTTTTAATTGACTATTTGCCTTTATATGATAAGTTTAGAGCAATAACTTCAATTCAAGTAATTGCCGAACTGTGTTTTCCTGTATTAGCAGCCTTAGGTCTTCAAGCTTTCTTTAAAGCTTCTAAAGAAGATCAATTTAACGCTTTGAAAAAAACAGGAATCACCTTGGGAAGCCTTATTGTTTTATTATTTGTTTTGAAAGCAACCATGGATTTTTCTGGTTTGAACGATGCTTATTATGCTCAAATGTTCCAACAAGCCGGTAATGGGTTTGTTGCAGCCCTGACCGAAGACAGAAAGTCAATGTACACCAACGATTTACTACGCACCCTCTTTTTTGTTGCTCTTACAGCAGGAGCCTTATTTGCCTTGCACAAGGAAAAATTAAAAACACAATCAGTTATCATCATTATTGGTATTTTGGGAGTATACGACTTGGTTTCAATAAACACGAATTATGTAAACAAAGATAATTTTGTTGCCAAGCAGATGGTTACTCATCCTTTTCAGCCAACTCCGGCCGATCAGCAAATTCTTTCTGACAAAGAACACTTTCGAGTTTTTGAACAGCAAGGTGCCTTCAATAGTGCTAGAACCTCCTTTTTTCATCATTCATTGGGTGGTTACCATGCAGCAAAACCTAAGAAAATTCAAGATTTGTTTGACTATCATATCACACAACAAAACACGGAAATACTACATATGTTGAATGTGAAATATGTATTGATTAAAGACGAACAAGGGCAGGATGTTCCTATTCAAAATGCGGATGCTAACGGTAATGCATGGTTCGTAAAAAAAGTTAAAAATCTTGCTACAGCCGATGAAGTCATGCAATCAATGAAAAAATTTGACTCCAAAGAGATTGCTTTTATTCAGAATTCTGCTATTGAAAAAACAGAATTTATTGTTGATAGTTTGGCAAACCTAAAATTAATTTCATATCAACCTAATAAATTGGTGTACGAATCGGAAAACAAACATGAAGGCTTGGCTATTTTCTCAGAGATTTACTATCCAAAAGGCTGGACTGCAACCATCAACGGAAAGGAGTCCGAAATTTTAGAAGTTAATTATACATTGAGAGGTTTGCAACTACCAGCTGGTGCACATACCATTGAATTTCGTTTTGAACCTGAAGTAGTACAAAAAGGAAGTATGATTTCACTGATATTTAGTATCTTAACACTTATTCTCATCACTTCTGCTGGTTATGTATTATTTAAAAAACATCAATCTTAAGAAATTTAAAAATGACAAACCTAATACTCTTAGGAATTGCAGGTGGCTTAGGAACCATCGCAAGGTACGGTCTTGGGAAATGGATTAATTTCGAACATTTTCCCTTTGTAACTCTCTGCATCAACTCTTTTGGAAGTTTGTTTTTGGGCTACTTGTTCATAAAATATGCCGAGCAAAACTCTCAATGGTACTTGGCATTGGGTGTCGGCTTTTGTGGTGGTTTCACTACCTTCTCTGCTTTTTCACTGGAGTTATACAAAATGTTGACGAGCGAAAATTACCTTCACTTTGCAATGTATCTTTCTGCAACGGTCTTATTCGGAATTCTTTGTGTAGTTTTAGGCGTATATTTAGGAAAAAACATACTGTAAACAATGAAAAAAGTACTTATTATAACTTATTATTGGCCTCCCGCAGGAGGTCCAGGAGTTCAACGTTGGTTAAAATTCGTGAAATACCTACCTGAATACGGTATTGAACCAGTGGTATTTATACCTGAGAACGCTAATTATCCAATCCTTGACAAAGATTTGGTAAGAGAAGTATCGCAAGATTTGGAAGTTTTAAAGCTTCCGATAACTGAACCTTACAAGTGGGCAAATTATTTTTCAAAAAAAAATACAAAAAGCATCAGTTCTGGTATTATTAGACCTGAAAAAAAACAGCGATTGACAGAGCGTTTTTTGCTCTATGTACGTGGTAATTTTTTCATACCCGATGCGCGTGTAGGTTGGGTAGAACCTTCTATTACTTTCTTGTCTGAATATTTAAAAAACAACACTATCGAAACCGTTATAACAACGGGACCTCCGCATAGTTTACATTTGATTGGCAGCCAATTAAAAAAAACTTTTAAAATGCAATGGATAGCCGATTTCAGAGATCCATGGACGACTATTGGCTATCATAAAAAACTGAAACTTACAGAAAAAGCTGCTTCAAAACACAAGACACTCGAAAGTAAAGTTCTCAATGAAGCAGATCGCATTCTTACCACAAGTTATACAACTAAAAAAGAATTTGAACAGTTGACTCCAAAACCAATTACGGTGATTACTAATGGCTATGATACAGATAAGAACCTTAAACCTTCCTTAGATAAAAAATTTAGCATCAGTCACATAGGCACTATATTATCGGATAGGAATCCACGTATTTTGTGGAAAGCCTTAAAAGAACTTGTAAAAGAAAACCAACAGTTTAGAAACGATTTTCAATTAAAACTCGTTGGTAATGTAAGTTCGGAAATTCTGGAAACTATAAAGGAGTTTGGATTGGAAAAGTACGTCCACACCACTGGATATGTAACGCATTCTGAAGCACTTAAACTTCAAAGGAGCTCTCAAATGTTGTTGCTTTTAGAAATAGACTCCTTTGAAACCATTGGTATCATCCCAGGGAAACTTTTTGAATATATGGCAGCCGAACGTCCAATAATCGCTTTGGGGCCAGAAGGGAGCGATATTGCAAAAATTTTGACAGAGACCAATACTGGAAAATTTTTTGACTATACAGAAAAAGAAAGTGTAAAAAATTATATATCAAATAGTTATGACAACTACCTAAGAAAAACCTTAAATGTTTTTGGAATTGGTTTACAGTATTACAGCCGCAAAAAACTAACAGAAAAACTAGCTAATTTGATTAAAGAAAACACTCAGCATAAAGAAACAAATTCAGATAAATATTCTCAAAGAAGTTAGTTAATAACAAGAGACACCTTACATTACTCATGGAAGATATTAAAAAACACCCCTTTGATAAACATTAAATCTTCAGGGGTGTTTTTATAGGTCTATTCTTTACTTTAAGTCAAACTTATACATTGCTCCTCCAAATACTTGAAAACCTTGAGTCTGATATTGATTAAAACGATAATAATTTTGATTAAAGATATTATTCCCTTTCAAAAAGAACATCCATTGAGAAGATGGTCTGTAACCAACTGTTAAATTAAAATCAACGAAATCCTCAATTTCTTTATCATCAAAATCAGTCATTATTCCACCGACTTCCTGAGGCTGAATATAATCAAATCGTTGACCAATGTATGCAAAGTTTAAATCTGAAAACCATCGTTCATTAAAATTAATCAAAACATTAGCGTTTATTTTCGCTTGTGGCAAGTGATATACATTGTCAAAATTCTCTGCTTTAAAGTGGTAGTATGTACCCGATAAATTTAAAGCCACTTCATCGGTGAATTCAAAATTTAAAGCTCCGAAAGCATAATATGTTTTAATCTGATCATAAAGAATTCCAAATGAATTTCCATATTGAAAGCCCATTCTATTGGTCAAGCCACTTTCGATTGGGTATATATTGAACATTGCCTTGTCATCTTCTGATTTGAAACCTGCTTTGATATTATAAGAAATGTTGTGATATAATTTTCCTCGCATCCCCAAATACAAATCGTAAAGTGTCTTTGTGGGATTCAATTCTAATTCCGGAGCTACAAAAGGGTTTTCTTCTGCCAAATCGGCATACGAATTCTGTTTGACACCACCCACGGCTCCCGCATACGCTTGAACAATATCTTTGACCAAGTCATAGTTTGCCTTAATCATCGGATATACAACCACTGAATTGTTTTCAATTCCATTGTTTTTACCCAAGATATATGTCAAGCCTGCTCCTAATTCTACAGAATAATCTGTGTCAAAAAACCGGACACTTGGATTCAAGCTAAGGTTAAAGTAATTTGATTTTAAATATTGATAACTAGAGTTATATGTAGAAAAAGAAGTGTTCAAATAATCAGCTTCTACGTCCACATGTACTTTTGTTGAATTTGGAAGGTTTAATTGAAATTTTGGATTTAAGATGAATCTGCTTTCTTTTGAGTCAAAATCATCCCAAAAGTATTTATAACTTATATCCATTTTTTCAAAAGCTTTAGAATAACTTTCATAAGCAGCACTTAAATGCACATCATTGAACTTGTGTTTTGCATCAAATGCTGAAACACTAAAATCGGACGGATTAAAATTTTCGGGGGTTCCATACCAACTATATCTAGAATCCATAGCTCCAAATTGCGCTTTCCATTGATTATTAGTATTTTTTTGTCCAAAATTAAAATCTAAAGACGTTTTTCTAAAGTCATCGTCAAAGAAAAGACCTTCTATACCACCATCAGAGGAATGGTGTTTGAACAAACCTCCGAGATAGACGTTTTTTGAACCGATGTGTTCTACAATTCCCAATTCACCTCTCAAAGTTCCGTAGTTTCCATAACCAAGCAACGCGTAATTATTATAAAAGTGTGCTAATGAGTCGGCGTTTACTTGAGCTGCAGCTCCTTTTTCGGGTATAAAAGTAGATGCTACAGGAACCGAAAAAATGGTGTAATTGACTGCTCTTCTTTGATTCAAATCTTCGTCACTAATCAACGGATTATCGTTTATTTTGAAAACATCGCTCAAGGTAGCCTGATAATCCGACACAATCGTTACTTCTTCTTTACCGACTTCGCTCCTATCGGGTCGGTTATTTTCGTTTTGCGCCATTGTAGCTTGTGTCATGAATGCCGCCAATATCGAGATACTATACAAGTACTTTTTCATAACTAATTATTTACCGATGAATTACGTTTTGCTTCTTCTGTCTTAATTCTATTTAATTCTACTTGAGCTTCGTTCACGATTTCTGGGTATTCTTTTGCCCCACTGATCACGTTTTCCAAAACATAAGTAGCTTGATAACTATCATTGAGTTGATAAAAGTTTTTTGCAAGTAGAATTAAACTCTTAGCGCTATAGTATTTATAAGCAGAATAATCTTTCACTACCGTCTCTATCAATTTATTAGAAGCTTCGTAAGCTTTGTCGATATGTTTAAAATAAGCTTCATGATACAAAGCTTCTGCTTTTAATTCCCCAGAAGCTATTTTGCTAAGTTGTTCATACCGTGTTTTTGCTTCGGAAGTTTGGTTGTTTTTCATTGCCACTCTGGCACTAATTGCTGTAGCATCTGCTTTGATTCGCTGATCAATTTTAGTGTTTTTCATCAAAATTTCAGCGTATTTGGAGGCCGTTGTTACATCACCTTCTTCATAAGCAATCTTCATCAAATTAGACTGTGCAAAAAGCTTGTTTGCATCATTACTTGCATTGTTTTCTAGGAGTGATAATATTCGAAGCGTGCTTGCTTGATCTTTCTCATTGATATAAATTGTGGACAAACGAAGCAAAGAGGGTTCTAAATATTCTGTTTTCCCTCTTTTCAAAACGTTTTCATAATGTGATTTTGCATCATTTGTTTTATTTTCTTGAAAATATATGTCAGCAGCATTAAAATGTGCTTTAGTTGCATGCAATCCATTTGGGTATGCTTTCAAGTACTCATTTATAGCCGTCAATGCATTGGACGTATTTTTATTTCTTAATTGATAATCAACCGCACTGTAAAGGTCATTTTCCAATTCAGTTGTAGAAATATCGTAGAAATCCAACGACTGAATCCATGCAGCAATCTCGGCTGTTTTCCCAATTTGTGTTGCAGTATCTCGAGCATTGTTAACAGCTGTAACTGCATCACTTGAACCTGGAAACTCTTCTGCGACTTTCTTATAACATTCAATTGCTTTTTCTTTCTCATTGATATGATAATAAGCTAATCCTTGGCGTAAAAGTGCTCTGGAAACAAAAACAGAACGTGGATGTTCCTTTAAAAAAGCATCGAAAACTTCAATTGCCTTTTGATATTGTTCTAATACAACATATGTACTTCCTAATTCAAAATGAGCATCATCCAACAAACTGGAGTTTTTATAAGTATCCACAAACTTTCTTAACTCTTCAATCTTTGTTTGGCTTTTATCAATAAAGCCGTAAGCCAAAGCTTTTTGAAAAGCCGCGTAATCTTTATATGTAGAATTAGAGTTTAAAACACTATTATAACTTTCCATCGCTTGCCCATATTGTTTGCTTGCAAAATAACCATCAGCCAATCGCAAAGTAGCATCTAATTTTTTGCTCGCATTGCTTGAATTGTTAATAAATGTTTTAAAATGAGCAATGGCGTCGTTGTAATTATTTTGTTTTTGAGCGGCATAGCCCAAATTATAGGAAACACTACTGTATTCAGGTGTGTTTTTTGCTTGAGGCAAACGAGAAAAAGTTGTAAATGTTTGGTATGCGTCACCAAAGCGATTTAAAGCATATTCACTTTCACCTCTCCAATAAGTAGCGCGGGCAACAAATCGATGTTCGTTTCGTTCTGCAATTGACCTATTAAACATCTCATTGGCAGCATGATACTTTCCTTCATTAAATAGCTCCACACCTCTATAAAATGTTACTTTTTGGTACGCTGCTTTATTCAAAGGCGTACGATTAGATTCTAAAATATCTAAGGCTGCTCGGAAGTTTTTAGTCGAAATATAAGAGTCAACCAATAGATTATTCAACTCTTCTTTATAGGGACTTTCAGGATATTGCTCCAAAAAATCAGTAATTACCTCAGGAACACTTCGGTAGGGGTTCCCAATATCGTAGCTTAATTTAGCATAATTTACAAAAGCGTCTTCTTTAATTTGAGTAGAAAACGACATTTCTGTTGCATTTTTAAACGCATTAAGCGCTTGAGTTTTTTGATCTAATTTTAAATAACTTTCTCCTAAATGATAGTAGGCATTCTGGGCAACAGCGTCTGAACCGTTAATGATTTTATTAAATTCTGAAACTGCTTTTGCATATTCTTTTTGTTGATAATAAGAATAACCCAGTTGATAAAAATCGGTATTGTTCCATTTTCCTTCTTTTCCTTTATAACTCAACAAATAAGGCAATGCTTTGTCGTATTCTTTGAGGTTAAAATATGCTTCACCGATAATCTTAGACAATTCAGACTGTTCAATTTCATTTGATTTAGGAAGCTGTTTCAAACCTTCTTCGATTGCTAAATTAAAATTCCCAGATTTAAAGTGCATGTCGGCTTGATAATAGCCCATACGTTCTTGATATTTGTCAACAGCAGCAACTTCAGAAAAGTATTTTTTTGCTTCTTCATAATCGTTGTTTGCATAGGATATATAACCTAAATAATATTTAGCCTGTTCGCCATACTTCCCATTTAAATCAATATTTTGAAAAATATTATTTGCCGTTGAGTATTCTTTTTGATGAAAATATCCATAAGCTTTTTGAAAATTAAATCGGTCTTTTTGCTGAGGACTTAGAATATTTTCGTTTACTTTTTCAGCATATTGTAAAGACTTAGAGTAATTAGCTTGAGTAAAATAAAAATTACTCACGTCTATGAACGCTTGTGATTGTTTTGCGCTGGTAGGATATTCATAAATAAACTGATTGATTCGCTGTTCCGCTCCTTCTTGACCCAACCTGATGGCACAATTTGCACTGTAATAAGCACTTTCGGATTGTATTTCATCACTTGCATTATTCAACTTTATACGGTCAAATAGCATCTGGGCAACAGCATATTGTTGCTCATTATAAAGCTTGACAGCCTCGTAAAAATCTTTATTTTCTTGCGTATAAACATAGGATTGCTGCGCTTGTACGGCAAAACTCCCCAGTAAAAACGATAAGTATAAAAAATGATTCGGTTTTCGCATTAGTACAACTGTTTTTTGTGTATCAAATATAAGAAAATATGTATGAATATAACGTCCTAATTAACAATAAATTGTTTGATGCTATAAAATAATTTTGCAAAAAACAACAAAACAGAAACAAAGACACTCTTTTCCTGTATTTATCTTTCTTTTTTTGCTATTTACTCAATATCAACACCCGTTGTTTGTTAAAAGCTATTGCCATTCTTTAGTTTCATTAAAAATGTGAATTAGTATATTCTCATCTTCTTCGGTAAAATCCACCTTTCTTCTAGCCATGACCGTTTTTGCAGTTTCAAATGCTTTTTTAGGTAAATATGCTTGAGTACCTTGCGCACCACCCCATGTAAAATTAGGAATATAATTTCTCGGAAAACCTGCACCAAAGATGTTAGCAGAAACCCCAACAACTGTTCCGGTATTAAACATCGTATTGATACCACATTTGCTATGGTCGCCCATCATCAAACCACAAAATTGCAATCCTGTATTCACAAAGCGCTCGGTTTCATAATCCCACAATTTAACGGATTCATAATTGTTTTTTAAATTAGAGTTATTAGAATCTGCACCAATATTACACCATTCGCCCAGAACGGCATTTCCCAGAAAACCATCGTGTCCTTTATTGGAATAAGCAAACATTACAGAATTATTCACCTCTCCTCCTACTCTACAATGCGGACCAACCGTGGTGGCACCATATATTTTAGTAGCTAATTTTACTTGTGCGTGTTCGCCCAAAGCAAACGGCCCGCGAATGACAGATCCCTCCATAATTTCGGAATCTTCACCAATGTAAATAGGTCCTGAAGAAGCATTTAGTGTACAAAAATTAAGTACAGCCCCTTCTTCAATAAAAATATTTTCAGCACCTAAAACTTGGACAGTTGATGGAATTGGTTGCGATTTTCGATCTGCTGTCAACAATTCAAAATCTTCACGAATTGCTTGATCATTCTTTTGAAAAATATCCCATGAATGTTCAACACAAAGTACATCATTCTCAAAATCAATCAATTCATATTGCTCAAAATCAACTTCTTCCTGATCATCTGTTGTAAAAAAAGCAACGATTTCATCGTCTTTAACAATCGCTTGCATCGGTTTTAGAAAACAGACCATTTCTGCCAAAGTTTCATTGGGACAAAAAGACGCATTAATCATTACGTTTTCTGCCATTTCAACCATAGGAAACTTTTCAGACAAGTATTCTTCTGTAAGTGTGGTAGTGGTCACTCCTAAATATTTTTCCCATTTTTCTCGAATGGTTAAAATCCCAATGCGAATATCAGCTACCGGACGAGTAAATGTGAATGGAAGCAAGGCATTGCGTACACTTCCATCATATAATATGTAATTCATTTTCGCTATATAATTTTTTACTATTCTATGTTAACAATAAAAATAAGTTCTTTTATCATAATCATCAAACTGATTATCAAAACTAATTCCCGTATAAGTGCAAAAATACTCATTATTATATTTCAATGTTTTAATATCTTCCTGAATTTGTCCATTATTTAGAACATAAGTAATTTTTGTGATATTATTTTTTGAAATATTATTAAGTTTTAGAAAAGCCCTTGGATAGATAAAATAATAGGGATTAAACTTATTGTCATAATTGTATTTTATTTTTACTTGTTTGACATGATCATAAGTTTCCATTAGTTTTTCATCACTATATATGGAATTATTTACAATAAGATTTCCTGAAGAGTCATAATTATGATTAAGTTGTTCGGTAATTTCACCTTTCTCGTTTTTATTTATAGACCTAACAATTAAATTGTTTTTATACTCATATTCAACTGTAGATACGAGTGTGTCTATTGGATTTGGCCCATACAATTCTTCCAGGTAGGTCTTTATTTTAGTTATTTCTTTATTCTGGTTATACGTAAATTTCTTATAATAATTTTGTGAAATTCCACCATAATTAGTGATCATAACAACAGAATCCACATAGTCATATTCATTATAAAAATAGGTTGAAATAAATTCATTTTCAACTTTCTTTACTTTTAAAATCACTGAAGGAATTTCGGGAACATTTTCATCTTCTTTATCACAAGAAAAAACAAACAGCATTACAAAAAAAAACAGGATTTTTTTCATTATTAAATATTTTTGTAAATATAAACAAAAAGCCCTACTAAGAAGTAAGGCTTTATAATATCATTTATCCAAAAATTATTTTTTGAATTTAGCGTATTTCGTTTTGAACTTATCAATACGTCCTGCGGTATCAATAAGTTTCGATTTACCTGTATAGAACGGGTGCGATGTACGCGAAATCTCCATTTTATAAAGCGGGTATTCTACGCCATCAACGTCAATCGTTTCTTTTGTATCAACTGCTGATTTTGTGATGAATACGTCATCGTTAGACATATCTTTAAACGCTACTAATCTGTAATTTTCAGGGTGAATACCTTTCTTCATGATAAATCTGTTTTTTTAAATAATGGCTGCTGCTTGCTCTGATGCTTTTATTTTTCAAAAAGGTATAAACAATACAGTAGCTTTTTGATTTGACAATTTGTTTTATGTTTTTCAGAATGCAAATATAAAACTTATTTTTGGAAAACAAACTTTTATATTATTTTTTTTATTCTTCTTATCCAAGGGATTTTTTCTATATTTGTAGGATTTTCAAAGCAAACTCTATGAATGCAATCAGCAAGAAAACCGGCGTATTTTTCGGTTTCGTTTTGGCATTATATTACGTCCTTGCCAATGTGATTTCGTTTTTTTACGACGCCACACTCTTTACCAAACCTGTTTTTGGCATTTTCAATATGTCTATAGTATTAACATTGGGGGTTTTGTGTGTCTGGATTACCAAAAGAAAACTGAATAACCAACTGACTTTCAAAAACGGCTTTGCTGCTTATTTTGTAATGATTTGTATTGGATTTATTGCGAATCAGATAACTATTTTCATACTATTTAATTTTGTGAATCCTGAATTTAAAGAAATTAACAATCAATTAATGTTAGAGTTGGCTCATGCAAACCTAATCGCCTTAGATTTGGAACCTGAAGCCATTGAAGCGCAAATGGCAGCTGCAAGAGCTATTGACAACTTCGCTACTAAGAATTTGATTTACAGCCTCGCTGGAAGTCTTTTAAGGGGCTCATTGGCAGGTTTATTGATTGCACTTATTTTCAAAAATAAATCGGAAGTTACAGCACTAAACAAATAGCCTTATGCAAATTTCTGTTCTAATTCCTTTACTAAACGAAGAAGAGTCTCTGCCCGAATTGCATCAATGGATTCAACAAGTAATGCTGCAACATGATTTTTCTTATGAAATCATCTTCATAGACGACGGCAGTAACGACAATTCATGGAAAGAAATACAAAAAATACAACAGAAAAACAACTGTGTAAAAGGAATACGTTTTCAAAAAAACTTTGGTAAATCACAAGCTCTTCATGCAGGTTTTGCTATTGCAAATGGCGATGTTGTTATTACAATGGATGCTGATTTGCAAGACAGCCCCGATGAAATTCCCGATTTATACAACATGATCGTCAATCAAAATTATCAATTAGTTTCGGGGTGGAAGAAAAAACGCTATGATTCGGTTATTGCTAAGAACCTTCCTTCCAAATTATTTAATTGGGCTGCAAGAGCTACTTCTGGTGTGAAGTTGCACGACTTTAACTGTGGTCTCAAAGCTTATAAAAACGAAGTAGTAAAAAACATTGACGTTTCCGGAGAAATGCACCGCTATATTCCTGTTTTGGCAAAAAATGCCGGTTTTAATAAAATCGGTGAAAAAGTGGTAAGACATCAAGCTCGGAAATACGGAACTTCAAAATTTGGAATGA
>Ga0209075_1001725_pt1 | contig 20241 bp, 16 predicted proteins | sample Stecom2011_FD_187523 | JGI IMG/M metagenome (GOLD analysis project Ga0209075, IMG submission 187523) | Agricultural soil microbial communities from Utah to study Nitrogen management - Steer compost 2011 (SPAdes) (version 2) | ecosystem: Environmental > Terrestrial > Soil > Agricultural land...
AAGCACAAAAAAAAACTAGCATGACTCGGCCGCAAGAAATCAGACGCCCGATAAGCATCTGATTTCATAGCGTTTTTCAGACCACCCAGACTCACACCTTCCTGTCATGAATGCGTGGAAGGCATCGGGTAAAGATGAAAAACATAACCGAGAAGTATTTGTAGTACGGTAGGTTTATGAAGAAACAAGTCGTATCGTTTCGTCGTTATTTCCTGGCCCTGACAATCGCGTTCACCGCCTGGGTTTCCGCAGGTTGCGGTGATTCAACAGATGACAACCAAGGTGAATTCCCACTCCATGAGGATAAGGATCGCTTTAATGAGCATAAAGAGGGGGAGCCCGAGCATTTTCTTTTAGATAGAATTCGCGCCAGGACGCCTATCGCGAAGTGGCAGCGCCCTGATTCCATCAAGAGACCTTCGCGACCGAATCGCCCTGATTTTCCATGGAAGTCGAAGAGGCCGACAAAGCCGAAACCGACCGAGCCGACCGAGCCCACCGAGCCCACCGAGCCCACAGAGCCCACAGAGCCCACAGAGCCCACAGAGCCCACAGAGCCCACAGAGCCCGCAGAGCCCACAGAGCCCACAGAGCCCACCGAGCCCACCGAGCCCACAGAGCCCACAGAGCCCACAGAGCCCACCGAGCCCACAGAGCCCACCGAGCCCACAGAGCCCACAGAGCCCACAGAGCCCACAGAGCCCACAGAGCCCACAGAGCCCACCAATCCGATGGCCTTCCTTGATCGCATCGATACCCGCGCGATGTGGGTCTGGAATGAGTCGCCCAGCGCGCGTGATATTCTGGAAAATACCGCCAACGCTCAGGTCGAGCTGCTCAGCTTCGCGGCCGCCCCGCACGGCGACGCGTCACGCGCGCTCAACCGCCTCTTTGTCGAGGCGCGCGGGTACTCCAATGCCGACCGCTTCGCGCAGCTGCGCGCCGTCAGCTACGACCCGCTGACCGACCCGGCCCACCAGGGCAAATTGCGCACCTTTTTGCGAAACGCCCACGCCCAGGGGATCGCTGTGGAATACCTCGACGGGCAGGCCATCTGGGTGACCAGCGACGCGAATGCTCAGGCGCCGCGCCAGATCTGCGCCGATATCGTCGCCTTTAACCTCACGACCCCTCACCTCGCCGAGCGTTTCGACGGCGCGCATCTGGACATCGAGCCGCACACCATTCGCAGCGGCCCCTGGGGCGGGCAGTGGTGGGAGAATCGACTTCCGCAGGGCTATAACGCCGCGTGGACCCAGCGCTGGATGGATATCATGAGCGACTGCCGCGCCATCTTTGACGCCTATGAGGCCCAGACCGGCCACCATCTGGTGCTGGCCGGCGATGTCGGCGCGGATTATGCCTATTATAATAAGCCGATTCTCAACTTCTTTAACGGCCCGACAAGCCCGGTCGACTACCTGGGGATCATGAATTATTATGATAATCGCTCCAATCAGAACGGCGATCCCTCCTTTTTTCACGGTGATTTCGACGGCAGTAACTTGACCGGCGGCGTCCTCCAGAACCTGGAATTGTGGACGAATACCCCGCTTCTTTTTGGCATCGAGACCGGCCCGGCGCAGATCGCGCCCGATGAAGCCTCATTTTATCAGGAGGGCTACCGGGCGATGAATCAAGTCGTCGATGCGCTGGTGGCCGGCTACCCCAATACCGGAGCCCTGGGCGTGGCGATTCACCATTATAGCCCGCTTTCCTACCGGGATCTTCAGCCCTGATCGACGCATGATCTGAGGCCTGGCTACGCCAGAATACAATAGTCCCACGGTTTTTTCACAAACCGTGGGACTATTTTTATTGCCCGAGTTCGCGACTCTGCGCCCTTTTGTGCTAACGTTCATAGGCAGGTCGTTATTGGAGTTCACCTCTTCTCGCGAGTGCGATCATGAAACGCCAGCCATCCCGCCGAACCGATCAGACCCTTCAACAACTATCGCTCCTCAGCGCGGCGTTTCTGGCGTCGGTGCTCTTTTATGGATGCCTCATCGCGGTGCTTGCGTCGGGCGTCTCACCGCTGAGTGCCACCGGGCAGATCTTTCGCCCCAACCCCGAGCCGTACCCAAAGCTTCGCGACGCCCAGCTCAAAGACGCGCTTCGCAAAGATTGGTCCCGGGATCACCAGCCGCTGTCTTATCTTCGCGCCCGCTCGGCGATCTGGGGCTCAGTGGACGGCAACGGGCGAAAGGCCAGCGGCGCCTATACGGGCGCGGTGATCGAGTATTTCAAGCAGCCCCTGCCCAATACCGGCGCCGTCGAGCACGCCTGGCCGATGACTCGCCTGCCGAGCGCCGCGCGCAGCGATCTACACCATATGTTCGGGGTCACCGGCGAGGCGCGCGCCGCGCGGCTTAACCTGCATTATGGCACCGTCAAGGTTGCGGTCTGGGCGCGCGGTGGTTCAAAATCCGGCCCGGGGACGCGCGTCAAACCGGTCTTTGAGGTGCGCAAAGACAAGCGCGGCGACTTCGCCCGCGCGATGTTCTACGTCGCCACCACCTATGACCTGAAGATCCCCCAGGCCGAAGAAGACACGTTGCGCGCCTGGAATCGGCAAGATCCGCCCGATCACGCCGAAAAAACCCGCAATAATCGCATCGCGACCCTGCAAAAATCACGCAATCCCTTCGTGGATTACCCCGGTTTGAGCAAGCGAATTTCTGATTTCTAATCGCGCGGCCTCTCGGGCAAGACGCCTCGGCCTGGCATCTTTAACGCCTTTAACGCCGCGATGTGGTGCGCGCCAGCAATACCGGCAATAGCCGGCTGATCTTCGAGTTATCGGGCTCCAACTCCAGAAGACGCTGGTAGTAGTCGAGCGCGCTATGAAAGGCGCGTTTTCGAAACGCCGCCGCGCCAAGCCCGTCGAGTTTTTGCGCCGTCCGGCGCGAATTCGCCGGCGATACCAGGGTGCGTCGGTAATGAGCGCGCCGCGTCGCGTCGCTCAAAATCGCGTGGATTTTTTCCAGCTCACTGCGAATCACCTCAAGCCGCGCGCGCTGCGAAGAGTCCAAACCCAGCGGCTGCTTGAGCAAATTAAAGTGCGTGCTCAACGCCTTATACGCCCGCTCAACTTCGGCATCATAGGTCGACCAGTGCAGCCCAAATAGGTCGAAGTAATTCTCGTGCGCCAGGCGCATTTCCATCGCGTCGATCCGCACCCCCGCCAGGGCGATATCCTCGGCCCAACTCGAGGAGCCCTGACCCGACAAGCCCGACCCTTCCACCTGCAATAGACCGACCGCATCGAGTCCGGCGAGGATCGCCACGCTCGCCTGGCGCGAGGTCGGTGAGTTATGCAGAACACGGTCAAAGTCGCGCTCGCGCGTCAGCACCCGGTCAAGCAACTGGCGCTCGTGAATCGGCAGTCCGATATGATTGATGCTAAAGGCAAAATTGGCCTTGAGCTTGATTTGCATCCCAATATAGCGCTGCTCGGCCTTTGCCAGTGCGGCCTCGGGCCCCGCGTCATAATGGGCACGAACGCGCTCAAAGAGAAAACCCACCAGTGAAATCGGGGCGACCCGGTGCTCGGCGGCCAGCGACGCCAAGCGATACGCGCTCGCCTGCGCCAGATTCGCCCGCATCAAGCGCTCGAGCAGATGCCGCTGGCGCGCACGCGCGGCGATACGAATCGTCGTCGCCGGCAGCAGGTTTCCGGCCTTCAGCAGCGCGCTTGCCTCGCTGATGCCCTGCTCATACGCGTACTGGCGCACCGACGCCGCCTGCGCGGGATTCAAACGCCCCTGCTTAACCAGGCCCGCGCTCAACGAGCGCTTCGCCGAGCATGGCAGCAGGCGGATCTCAAGAAGTTCGCCGCGGCTGATCAGCAGTTGCGCCCGATTATCGCCGCTTTGAAGATCCAGCACGCTCGTCTCGCCCGAGGCGGCCAGCGATAATAGGATGGCCGTCAACGGTGTGGCGCTCAGGTCCCACTGGCGATACGGCTGGCCAGCGTCGGGGCGCAGATCATAGGGGCTTAATGCCTGCGAAATCTTTGGAATACCCGTCGCTGCGCTCGGGAGCGCCGACTTCTGAACCACCGTCTTTTCGCCGTCCGTCTTTCGCGAAAAGGCCTTTTGCATAAAGGACTTTGGCGAAGCAGGTATGCGCTGTTTTCGGGTCGGTTGGCTGCGCTCCCAGTCACCTTCTGCCAGATTGGCTTTTCTTTCGGCGCGCAACCGGGCGAGTTGCGACTCGCCAACGTCGACCTCAAGGGTCGCGGGTGTGTGGTGTCTGGCATCGCCCGTCGCTTCGCTAATCGGGGCGCCGGCGACCCAGGATTCGGAGTCAAATTCCAGCGTTGCGTCGCTATTTTGCACAAACTTCGCCGGCGCCGCCCCCTCGCGCTCTTGACCCGACAGCTCGACCCCCGGCATACGAAATCCGCGCAACTCATTGAGGCTCGGCTCGCCGAGCACCCGCGTCTCTTCGTCGTCCCCCCATTTTAACTGACGCGGGCGTTGTTTTGGTTTCTCCTCGTCTTTATTCGACATAGATCTTCCGAAATGAACACCCAGCGATGCTGAATATGAAAATAAACCCTTCCCAACAACGTTATATTAAGGCGAGCGCATCTTGGGCGCAAGATGAATCAAAGTTGCCCACATTATTATTTCAGGCGAAAAACCCCGGCAGATAGCCGAGATTCCCAAGTTATTTGGGTTCAGTAGCTCGCCGGCGGGGCGGCAAGGTCGCTCAAGATACGATCGATTTCGTAAGCGTGCTGAAAACCGAGTTCCTGGCGGGCGAGCGCGTCGTCGACCATGCAGACATACTTGATATGGTCGAGCTCGGGCACCGGCCAATCGCTCATCTTGAGCGACCACGCGGCATTAAGCATCGTGCGCGCGAGCGGCTCGGGCACCGGCAGGCGGGTCTTTCCCATCATCTTGATCAGCGTCGACAGCGGCACCGGCGAGGGCCCGGCGATATTATAGACCCCGCGCACCCCGGGGGTCAGCGCGCACTCGATCGCGCTGACGACATCTTCGACGTGGATAATCTGAATCATCGGGTCGAAGCCCATCACAGTGATCGGGCGATCCAGGCGAAGATAACGGCTGGGCGCGTTATTGACGCGCCCGACGATATTGGCGGGGCGCAAAATCACCGTCTCGATCTCGGGATGGCGCCAGAAGAAGGTATTGCAAAACATATCGAGCGCGATGAGATCGCGGATCGCCATAAAGTTTTGCCCGCCCATCAACGGCGCGTCTTCGTTGAGGAACTGGTTATTGGTGGGGTCGGGTCCGTAGACATTCGCGCTGGAGAGCACCACGACCTTGGGCACGCGGTGCTCGGCGGCTAGCTCGACGAGCTTCTGAGTGCCTACGATATTGAAGGCGTGGTGCTCCTTCTGCTGGGTGCGCGGGTCGTGCATGATATTGAGGTGCACGACCGCGTCGAGGTGCTCGCGCCGGAAGACATCTTCGGCGCGCCGGCGGCGAAGATCGACATTCTCGATCTCGATATCTTTGGGCATATCGCGCACCGGGCGCCGGTCGATGCCGACGATCTCGAAGCGCCGATGCAGCCGGCGCGCCACCGCGCGCCCGAGGTTTCCGGCGATGCCGGTGATCAGAACGCGCTGCTTTGTTCTGCGATTCGACCGACTCAAAAGAAGACTCCTTTTCGCTCGCGCAACCCGCTCTGAACCAACTTGTGAATCGCCGCCTTCACCTGGTCGACCTTCTCGCCGATGACCCGATCCTCGTCGTCGCTGGCGCCTTCAAAATGCATCGGCTCGCCGAAGTGGATTCGGTATTTGACCGGAAGCGGAAGCGCCCCCAGCGGCCCCAGCAGCGGCCAGGTCGGCGTGATGGGAAACGCCGGGATCCCCAGCAGGCGCCCGAGCGATTCGAAGTTCCAGATCGTCGGCATCTGCTCCTCGCCGCCGACCACCCCGACCGGCACGATCGGCGTATTATTCTCCAGCGCCAGGCGCATGAACCCGTAGCCAAAAGGCGCCAGCTCATAGGCTCTGTCGAAGGTCTTATTGACCCCGCGGGTGCCCTCCGGAAAGACCAGAATACAGCCGCCTCGGCCCAATAAAATGCGGCAATTCTGCCGGGTGCCCACCACCTGGCCGGCGCGCGCCATAAACCAGGACACAAACGGAATCGTGGCCACCCAATGCTCCACCATGCTGCGCACCATGCGCGCCGGCTGGCGGTCAAATAGCAGCGCGCAGCCGATCAAAAACCCGTCGATGGGCAGCTGACCGGTATGATTCGAAACCAACAGCACCGGGCCGTCATCGGGAATATGGTCGATATTAAAGGTCTCGACCCGAAAATAATTGCGATAAAGTCGCTCAGCCACCGGATAGATATATTTAAGAAATTCCGGCTCAAACCCGAACGGATCATAGCCATATTCGTTCTGCCCGGCGCGCATGGAGCTGATATTCTCCCAGACCTTCGGGTCCAGCCCGCCCACCAGCGCGTCGTCGAGCCGGCGGCGCAACCTGCGAATCGAATCCCGCACGCTCACATCCGTATCGCTCATAATATTGGCACCATTTGAGGACGCTCAGGGGTTAAGGTGATGATCGCATATACCGTGTCTTTTGGGGTCGCGAGCGCACGAAAATCGCGCGTTTAACTTTCCTTATAGGTTGCGCGAAGATACGCGATAATGACGTCGGACTCGTACATCTCGCGCCCCGTATTCGGGTCAACGAGGTAGGGGACCATCATCTGGCCGCCGCGCATGACCAGCTCGCGGCGCCGCTTGCTGCCCCGGGCGACGTTATGAATCAGCGCGTCGAGCTCCAGCTCTTCGAAGACTTCGCGCACCTTTCGGCAAAAGGGAGAGGCCTCAAAATTATAGAGCTCCAGCAACTGCGCCGGCTGCGCCGCGCGCGGCGTGCGCCGCCGACTGCGCAGGCCAAACGGGCGCAGCCCCCCGGCAAGCGCCGAGGTCATGCTATTGAGCGGTGCCACCGCCTTTGACCAGCCTGCGCGCCCGCCGCCATAAGTCTTGGCCAGATAATCAATGATGGCCTCCGACTCAAAGAGTTGGGTGTCGTTATTGGGGTCATATAAATACGGGAATTGCGTCTTGCCCGTATGGGCGCGCACAAAATCGCGGTTGGCACCCGCCCCGCGCGCACTGGTTCGCGCGATATAGGCCAGATCCATTGAACTCAGCGCCTCGCGCACCTTGCGGCAATACGGGCAGCCCTCATATTGGTACAGCTCCAGGGTTTTGGCGGGGCGCGGCGGGTTCTTCTGGCAATATTCCCGCACCTTCAACCCGCGCCCCAAACGCGCCACCGAAACCGTCAGCGAATGAATATTATTGAGCAAGGAAAACATAGATACTCCAGCAAAAATCACGCCTGAATTAGTCACATAACGGGTCAATCGCCGACAGCGAGAGCGGGCGAAGCCCGGGCGCATCAAAGCGCGCGTTGCCATCGGTATCGACGAAGATTGGATTGGTAAATGCGATGACCCGCTTGCCCGTGGTGAACGGCGCCGACGGGCGCTCGCCAAAGCTGAAGAAGACCACCCAGCTGTCCTCGCTAAATGTCAATGAGATCGCCTCGTCAAAGTCGACATAATCACCCGCACCCGCCGCGCGCTCCACGACTTCGACCACCTCGCCGTTGACCAGCGCGAAAAGGTGGTCGGCCTGGGCCCAGGCGGGGGTGCGCACGCGCACGTTGAACTCCACCGCCGCGCCGGAGGCGATCTCGATGAGATCCCCCGGCAGCTTGCCGTCGCTAAAGTCGATAAAGGCGTGCGAGCCGACCGTGACCTGCCCGGCGCGAAGCACCGTGCGCAGGTCGTCCTCGGTGACGTCTTTGGGCGATTTATCGATGCGCAGGAAGTTGCGCGGCAGCCCGCTCTCACCGCTTAGATTATGGGTGTCGGAATTGCCCACGCCGGTGAGACGAATCCCCGCGTTGAGCAGCCCGCTCCAGTCGGCGAGCAACTGGCAGGTATCATCGTAGCGGTTGATGATCTCGATGACGTCGAAATCGGTGCTAAAGCGCGCATCATCGACCGCGTCGGGGCCCAATTCCGGGTCAAAGCCAACCTGTTCCAACATCCCCGACGAGCTATTTCGCGCGTGATTCAGCTGCAAAACCGGGTCGCTTGGCAGAGCCCGCGCGATCTGAATAACCTCGGGGATCAAGCGGCGGGCCTGATTGCCCTCGTCGTCGAGATACGCCAGCTGGATGCTGCCGTTGCCGCGCTTATTGACGTCGCGCTCCAGCGGATACATCCCAATATGGGTGTCGATCGGCGAGACTTCGGCACCGGCGAAGGTGCGCATGACATCCTCGAGACCGTATTTGCTCAAAAGCGGGCTCAAATCACTGATGACCTCATGGTCGGTGGAGACCACGAGCTCTACGCCGGCCGCGGCGTTCTCGAGCAGGCGATCATCGACGCGCACGGTGCTGTCGATGCTCGGTTCCATATGCTGGTGGAAGTCGCCGGAGAGCCAGCCGTCGGTCTCAAAGGCGCGCACGATCTGGTGGGACTGCTGCAGCACTTCGCCGGCGATGATCTCGACGGAGAAACTTATCGCGTCATACTCGGAGCCGTGGGAGATCGCGACCTGATAGGAGCCGGGCGCCAACTTCAGGTCGAGTTCGCCGTGAAGCGCCACGCCCGCCCAGCCGCTGCCGCCGCGCACGACCACGCGTGTGGTCGGCTTGCGCGACGCGCCGGCTTCGGTGATTTCCAGGCGCAGTGAGCCGGGCGTGTCAACCGTGACGGTCGCCTCGCCGCCATCGATGCTGAGGGGGCGCTCGAAGGTATCTCCGGCGGCAAAGCCGTCGATTTCAAGGGTATAATCGGTATTCTCCAGGCGAAAGACGACGTCGCCCTGCGCATCGGTGAGGCCCTGCTCAATCGGCGTAGCGCCCTGAAAAACCCGCACCCAATGCCCGGCGACCGGCTCGCCGGCGTCGGTTTGAATATGCACCGTTCGCCGCTCGCCGCCGAGTTGCTCGCCGCGCAGCGCGGCGGCGCGCTCGCGGATATCGGCCAGCGTCCCATCACCCACCACGAACCAGCGTCGCAGCGGCTTTTCTTCGCCCGCGGCGAGTTTGATCTGGGCGCCTTGAGCTCCAATCCAGGGGATATCCAGCGCGCCAAGCGCCAGTCCGCTGGCCATGCTGCCGGCATCGACAACCCAGCCGTAGGAGCGCTCGGGTGCAAGCGACGCCAGCCAGGAGAACCCACCCTGGGGCACCTTTTCGCCCTGATTCTCCACAAAAAGCACGCCACGGTCCCCATACCCGAACCAATCGCCGGCCTGAAAGGAGCGCACGCCGGTATTATCGTTATGATACCAGCTCACGATTTCGACCGTGTCGCTGTCGGGCTCCAGGCGGTATTCGGTGACCACGCCCACGCGCAGGGGATTGCCCAGACTCTGGCCCAGAAGCCCGTAAATATGTGCGATGCCGACGTCGGTTGCGCTCGCGCGCAGCACCGCCGCGCCGCCGTCGCTGCCGTCGCGTATCACTTCCACCCGCGATGTGAGCGTGGTGCCCACACCGAGCATCGGCAGCACCTGGCCCAGCGTATCTTCGCGCGGGCCGTCCACCCGGCGCGCGTCGACGATCATTCCGCCGCTATAGAACTCGAAAAAATTGGTCGACTCCGACTGAACGCAGACGATGATTCTTGAATTATAGAGCTTGAAGTCGCCCGTGCGGCACTGCGCCCAGACGCCGCTAAAGTCGGTCTGCGCGCCGCTGATCTTGCCCGCGCGCGCCTGGCCGTCTTCGAGCGAAGCCTCGACATCAGCTGCCCCGTCCGGGGCGACACCGGGTTGTCCCGGAGTGCGTTTATACGGGTCAGGCGCAACTGGACCGGCATCGGCATCTTCGTGCGCGGTGTCTTTTTCGCCGGAGGCATCCTGCGTTATGCCGGTGTCTTTGGTGGCATCGCTGGATGTATCGCTACACGCCCCCAACGCCATCGACAGCGCACAAATGAGTGTTAAACGGCTGACGATGCGGCGACGAGTCGAGCGATTTTGAGAGGACATGGCACGCGTCGAAATTTGAAAGAAAAAAGATTACCAATACTCATTCATACTAACATTAAAGCCGCGTCGCGGCGAACGACGCGGCCCCTAATAGCCCGGTTCATTCAGGCTTATCAGGAATCTTCTTCATAGGGTTTGTTCAGATAATCCGGCTCCTCAACAGTGTCGGGAAGGCCCAGGAGGTTACGCCCCAGGTGCACCAATCCGCCGCCCATTCCGATGATGATATACAGGACCATAATCATCACGAAGGCGACGGCCGGGCTGGCAAAAAAGCTCACCGCGGCCACCAGCATGCATAGCGCGACCAGAATCACCCCGCTGCGCCCGGCAAAGTTGAAGTCCTTGAAGGTGCGATAGCGCACGTTGCTGATCATCAAGGCGCCCAGCAATATCGACATGGCCGCAACGTTCCAGGTCGCGTTGGTGGTCGCATTGCCGGTGACCGACAGGTGCGCCATCACCATCGAGACGATGGCACCCGCCGCAAGCGGCGTGGGCAGCCCCTCAAAATACTTGCTCGCCCCGCCCGTTTCGGCGGCGGTCACGTTGAACCGCGCCAGGCGCATGATGGCGCAGGCGGCGAAGATAAATGCGATGAAAATTCCGGTCATCCCCAGCGGTCGCATGCCCCAATTATACAGCAATAGCGCCGGCGCGACCCCGAAGCTCACCGCGTCGGCCAGGCTGTCGAGTTGGACGCCAAACGCGCTCTGCGCGTTGGTCATGCGCGCCACGCGCCCGTCAAAAAGGTCGCAGAGCATCCCCACCACAATGAGCCAGGCGGCGATCTGAAGCTCCCCTGGTGACTCGGCCAGTGCCGATAAGTGGATACTCGAGATACCGCAAAACACGCTCGAAAGCGTGAGAAGATTGGGAAGAATATACTTTGATTTGCTCAGGTTCATCACGCTACCTCTATCGAAAAGCCATGACACAAGCAGGCAACCCGTAAGTTCACCGCCCGCTCGAAGCCCTGTTCATCCGAGTAGCCCTAGGATTTCAGCGCGAAAAAGTCAAGTTCTCAGCCTTTGTCGCCGGGCAACCCAAACCCGGCCTCGCTATGAAATAACGCGCCATAAGGGGTACGCCGCGGGTGTTTATTTGCCCTGAGCTTCTCTGGTACCTATTGTTTAGAAGAGCCTATTTTGCGCCAAACTCAAGGTGTTTATTGCTTTATCGCGACACGCGACCGATCATCAAACACCGGTTTGAACCGGGGCTGTCCTGGAACTTCTCTTCGCAACGACACTCATGCTCCGACTCGATCTTCAACAGTTTAACGCGAATGTTGATTCCTTCGACGCACAGGTCGCGTGCACGCGTGATGTCGATCGATTTTGCTCGGCCTCAAGCTGGATCCTTCCGGCCTTCGAGACGCTGAGCACCGATCACGAATTATGGGCCTTTCAGGCCACCCATACCGAGGGGTTTGTGGCCCTTTGCAAGGGCTCGCACCCGCGGGTGGGCCGCTATTTGCAGCCTCTGGAGGCATCCTGGGGCCTGGCCAGCCCGATTGTGGGCAAAAATGTCGCCGCCGTCACCGATGAGTTTGTGGAGCTGGCCCGCAAACTCAAGTCGAGCTGGGATATTCTATTCTTGACCGGAATCAGCGAAAATTCGGCGCAATTCGAGGCGCTGGTGCGCGGATTTCAGGTCGATCACTTTATGGGCATCGGCCCGACGATGGGCCGCCAATACGCGAGCATCGAAGGGGGCGTTGAGGGGTATTTTTCGCGGCGCTCGTCGAAGTTTCGCGCCAATATTCGCCGCGAGATGCGGCGCGCCCGCCAGCTCGATATCCAGTACGAATACCATAACCAATTCAAGGATGAAGCCGCGTGCATGAGGGCCTTTGAGCGCATCATCAACGTGGAGCACCGCAGTTGGAAGGGGCGCGAAGGCGCGGGCATCACCCACGGTCGCATGAACGAATTCTACCGCATCATGCTGCCAAGGCTCGCCAAAAAGGGCGCGCTTCGCGTCCTATTTGCGACCCTCGACGGGGTCGATATCGCCTACGGATTTGGCGGGATTTTCCAGAATACCTACCGCGGCCTGCAGATGAGCTTTGACCAGGATTTTCATGATATCTCCCCGGGAAACCTCGCCCAGGTCGAGATGATCCGAAGCCTCGCCGCCGACGGGGTCGAAATCTACGATATGGGCCAATCGATGGATTATAAATCCAGCTGGACCGACGCCGAATTCGAGACCGTCGCGGTCATCGTGCGAAGATAATCCACGCCCTTTAGCACACAGAGCGCCCCGATATGCGCCGCATCCGGATTCATCGCGAAGAATCGCCAGCGCGCCGCGTCGGCGCGCGCGCTCCAGGCCATCGGCGCACCCGGCCCAAGCCCGACCGCAAAGGACTGCAGATCCACCGCCATCCCCGCGCCCAACGCCTTGATATAGGCTTCCTTTCGGGTCCAGTAGCGGTAAAAAAGACGAAATTTTGCATCTTCTGAAAAAGACGCGCCCACCTCAAGCATCGCCGCCGCTTCGACCGGCGCGAAATGGTGCGCCACGATCAAATCGACGTCTCGGCGCGTCTCCACACGCTCCAAATCCACCCCGAGCGCCCCGCTTCTGCCGAAACCAAGCAGCGCATAGTCGCCGGCATGCGAGACGCTGAACTCCAGCGCGCTGACGGCATCTGCATCCGCAACGCGCGGCTTCCCATGCGGCCCGCGGATAAGTTCGATCGCCTCGGGCGATACGACGCGGTCCGCGCGCGCAAAATACGCGCTCAAAAGCTGGCGCAACACGCCGCGCGTGAGCACATACGCCGCATAATCCGACGCCTGGCGAAAACGCTCGGCGCGCACCTGCTCCGCCCCGCTAAGCTGTTGAAATATAAGATCAATTACGCGCCGCGGTTGGCGCAAATCCAGCCGCCAAACCTCGACTTCGCCCGCATTCAACTCACCGGCGCGCGCCGTTGCAACCCACGAATGCGGTTGCGCATCGGTCATTCTTCTTCAGCGTCCGCATCGTCTTCGGGGCCAAAATCCCAGCCCTCAAAAAACTCATAGACCCGAAGCATCACCGTGAACGCCTCTTCCTGCAGCTTGCTCGCCTCGCCCAGCTCGGCGGTGGCGTGAGAGGCGTCCTGGACGCTCACCGCGACCGCCTCGCCCTCAACGGCCACCACCACTTCGTCGGCCACCGAAAGGTCGATGGCCTCCGAGGTCGCGACGATTTCAAGGCGCAAGATCCCGTCGTCTTCGATGGTTAAGAAAACGGCGAGGTCGGCGTCGGCGTGAAGTTGTTCGTGCATGATTATTTTTCGTTCCAGATACAGAAGATGCGCTCGGAATCAATTCGCGGTTTGCGGGCGATTGAGCTGAATCACCAGGTTGCCGGGAGCTTTTTCGCGCCCCGGAATCGGCGGCAATTCAACCTCGATACGCCCAACATTTTGGTGTTTCTCGATATATTGCGGGATCTGGTCGATGACCTTGCGAATCGCGTCTTCGTAGCCTGCGGGGGCGCTGTCGGCGTCGCCGAAAATCTGGCGCATGATGCCGCGAATATCGATCGGATTATTCGGATTTACCGGGACATTCTGCGTCGGATTGAGCAGCACGCCGTAGACAAATTCGGGCAGACGCGCCACGCCTTCGGCCTTATTCTGCTCCTCTTTCGATTTATCTTCCTTGCCGAGTTGGTCGTACGCGGCGGCGCGAAGCGCAAAGATATCGGGGAAATCGCGCGGGTTACCCACAAGATCCTCAACTTCCTTGAGCGTCGAGATCGCATCGCCGGCCTGGCCGCCGGTGATGCGCGCGGCGGCCAGCGCGAGGTATCCCCACGGCTTGTCAGGCATCAAGTCGATGGCGTGCTGGGCATCGATCGCCGCGGCGTCGGCGCTGCCAAGTCCCAGCGCAAGCTGGCTGCGAAGCAGCGCGCCGGGGGCCACAAATTCGGGCGATTCGCCCTCATTGATCAGATATTCAAGCGTCTCGCGCGCGCCGGCCGAGTCATTATTTAGCGCCTGCAAGCGCGCCAGATTCAGCCGCGATTCCTCGTCATCGGCGTCGGATTCGACCGCCAGGCGCAGATCCTTTTCGGCCTCGTCGAGGCGGCGCGCGCGCAGGTGAATCGAGCCGCGAATCGCGAAGGGCTGCCCGTCCTGGTCGTCGAGCTCAATGGCGCGGTCCAGGTCGATCAGCGCGGCCGTCAGGAAGTTCAGATAATCATGGACGGTCGCGCGCCCCACCAGGGCTGCCCAATTCGTCGCGTCGGCCGCAACCGCGGCGTTAAATGTCTGGCGCGCCGCCTGCAGATCGTCTTGCCCGTAGAGCGCATAGCCTTTGCACACCAGCGCGCGGCTAAGCTGCCCGGTGTCGGCCTCATCGCCGGCCGCTTCGAGCTTCGCGATCGCGGCATCCGCCGCCGCGACGCACGCGTCATAATCCTCGTCGTCCAGCGCAAGATCGGCCTTAAGCACCAATAGCGCCGCTTTCTCGCCAAATCGGGCAATTCCCGCCTCGACCTGCTCGCTCGCCTGGTCGATCTCTTCCTCTTCGATCAGCGCCTCAATGGCCTCCACGGCTTGCTTAAGGCTTTGCTCCTGACCCGCATCTTGCTCAGACATATGCTCTCTCTCAGTCGCTAGAAATTAAGTGCGCGAACGCCGGATAAACTTGCACGAGTGCATTCGGGCGTCAACGCTGGCGCTTCGGATTAGTTGGGTTGGTCGTCGGCGGGTGGGTTCAAAATTCGCTCGCGCGCCTGGGCGCCGGTGCGCACGACGAGCTCGCGCAAATTATGCTCCAATTCGATCCACGCCTGGTAGACATGCTCGGGCACGTCGAACTCGCGCAGAACTTCTTTGAGCAACTGGTGGCGGCGATTAAAATGCCCGATCAAAATCGGAAATGCCTGGTGGGCGGCGCGGATGGGTTTTCCCTCGTAGCGGATCTTCTCGTTCCCCAGGCGCGCCCGGCTATATTGTATCTGATTGGCGACAATCGTGTCGAAGTCGATATTCACGAACATAAATCCAATCATCTTATCGGCGAAGATGCGCCTATAAAAAACGCGCATCATCTCGTCGAGGCGCTCCAGGCCGCCGAGTTCTTCGCAGAGGTTCCAGTTTTGTTCTGATTTTGCAGCCATCTTCGTCTCGCTCAAAATACGCGATTATCGCCCTGAATCAGCAGGCGCACCGAGTCGCGATCGATGGCCTCCAATAGCGCACCGGTCGGATTCTCTTCGACGTCGCTCAGCGACACCGAGAGATCGCCGGCCCAGCTGCAGGCCTGCGCGTGGCGCACGTCGACCAGGCGAACCCGAATCGACCCACCGAGCATCGACTTTTTCAGCACCGCGATCGGCATCTGAACCAGCACATTCTCAAAGCGCTCCGGGCGCGGGGCGACCAGCACAAATTTGGGCATCGGCGCGAGCGCCGGGCTCTCGGGGCTGTCAAACGGGTCAAAAAGCATCGCGGGCCCGGCGATATGGCGGATTTCGGTGCTCAAAACCCGAAACGCGCGCGCCGTCGGCCATTTGTCCCAGGCCTGAAATCGGCGCGCCCACAACGCGCGCGCCTCGCCAAAATAGCCGTCATAGGCCGTGCGAAGCGTGCGCAAAACGCGCCCCTTGGTGGGCGCATCCAGACGCTCAAAACATGCCGCCATCGCCGCAAACGAGGCGTGCATCGCGCGCGTAAGCAACGCCTTATAATCTTCGGGTAAGGCATAACCGCGCTGGATCACCCGCAGGCGCAACGCGCCGGCGGGGCGATTGATTTCCAGCGCAGGCTCCAGCGAGTCGCCCCTGAGCTCGACCAGGACATCCTCGGTGCGCGCGCATTGATCTTCGAGCGCGTTACGAAGCCCGACCAGTAGGTCGCGCAAACCATGGTGCTCGCGCACCGACCAGGCCAGCAGCGGCGCGTCCCAGGGCAGCGTGCTCGGCTCGCAGATTCCCAGGCTCTCCAGCGGGCGCTGCAGCACCGAAATCACCGGGGTATTACGCCGCGTCGCCACGCTCGGCAGCATCGCTTGTTCCGCCCGAAATAGCGCACCCCACGCCTCGCATAAATCCCGATAAACCGGCCAGGCATCGATCGAATAGAAGGCCTCGCCGCCGTCGATATCGATCGCATCGGCGAGTTTTCGAAGCGCCCCGACCAGGTCATAATCGTCGCCGTCGGCGCGAAGCGTCTGGGCGGCGTGGCGCAAAAAGGACTGCGGCGACAGCTCCAGGCTCTCCCAGCATAATTCGACCAGGATCTGGGCGCCGGGCATATCGGCGCGCGCCTCAATGCACTCCTGCAGCTCGCCAATCACGCCGCGAATAAACCGACTTCCCTGAACCCCGTCCCAGTCCGGCCACCCCTTATGATTCTCGGCAAGTTGCGCCTTAAATCGGTCCTCGCCGGCGCGAATCCAGAAAAGGTCCTCGCCGAAACTCTCCACCAGCGACTCGAGGCGGTCATTAAAAAGTTGCACGCGCTGCTCCACGATCGCGTCAACCTGGGTCAGGCGCACCCGCTCGGGCCCCAGTCGGCGCGCCATCTGCGCGACCAGCGTCTTGAGCTGGCGCGCGTCCTGGCAATCCAGCGCCAGGCCGACCCCCACCGGCGAGATGCCCAGGATTTCGGAGATCGGCGCGTGAAAGGCGCGCAAAACCTCGGCGTCCTCAATGCCCTCGATGAGTTGTCGGTGCAGCCGAATCACCGGCGGGGTGCAGGAGGTGTCGAGCAAAAGCGGAATATTGCGCCCGTTGGCGCGAAGATCTTCCTCGAATCGCACCGCTCCAAGCGCGCGCACCAGCGCGTTCATGCGCGCGATCTGCTCCGCGGGCTCAATGGGTTGCTCGGCGAGCAGCGCGAGCATCACCTCGCTATGGGTGGCGAGGACCTCGCGGAGCAAATGCGCCATTCGGCGCTCGACCACAGCCGAACCCTCCCCCACCGCATATTGTTCAACCGCCGCCTTCGCGCGCGCGAGCCGAGCCGTCATTTCACCCAAAACAATGCTCCTTAACAATCGGAAAAACGTCACGCTTTCCCAATAAAGCCGAAAGCGACGCCTTTAAATAATAACTGCGCCCATACTACGCATCTTTCGCATTTGAGTGAAGCGCGAAACCCGGGTCGAAGATAAGCGTTTGCGGCCAGCGGGCCCCAAGCGCATCCCGAAGCGCCGCCGCGTCGACCGTATGGCCGGCAATGCTCGACGGGTTGATGCTGATTGCCAGGATCCGGGGCGCGGTCAGCGCGCGAATTGCCCAATTGCGCCGAAGTCGCGCCAGCAAACGCGCGCTCGCCTGCAAGACCGTCCCATCGGGGACGAGCAACGTCGGCTCGAATACATCGGCGGTGGGCAGACTCAAAAGATGCTCGACCACCCGATCGCTGACTAACCCCGGGATCGCCACCGCGCTCATTGCCCCGGACCAGCGATCGACGGCCTCGCCGAGTCCCAGCAAGGCGCTCGTGGCGGGCGAGGCGATCGTGTGGCCGTCGGCCGCGCCCAGTAGAAAACGATCTTCGGCGAGGGCCTTGTGCATCAAATCGCGCTGCCAATCCAGCCGAATTGCCTCAAGCGCCAGGCGCTCGATCAGCGCGGTGGTGCGCGCGCAAATCACATCGACCTTCGCGGAGAGCACCGCCCCGGTCGACACAATCATCGCATCCGCAATGCCCGAACTTGCGCCAATGGTGCGCCCGTAGGCGCCGTCGATAAGCACCAGGTCCACCCCGTTCGCCTCCATGAGCGCGCTCGCCTGGCGCAGGTCCTCGCGGTGGCGAAGCCCCGCCAATACCACCGTCCCCTCCTCGATGACCCGCGCGCATACGACTTCACCAAGCGGGGTCGAAAACCCCATTGACGCCACATATTCGACGCGCGCCGAGGACTTCATGAGCGCGTCGCGCGCCGTCACAACCCAGTCGCCTGTGCGCGCAAGAATGGGCGGCTTGCGCGTGCCGAGCAGAAGATCGGCGACCTCGCCGTCAATCCCCACCGACACCAGCCCGACGGTGCGCCCGGCGCACGCCCCCGACGCGAGCAGGAAGTTGAGCGTGGTCGTCTTCCCGCAATTTTTCGCCACACCAATCAGCGCCAGGCGCGTGATCGAATCCAGCGGCGTGAGCGCGCGCAAAATTTCGCTCTGAGATGGACGCATAATCAAAATCTTTGGGGTCAAAATACAAAAGAGGATACGACCTGGAGTCGTATCCTCTTTGATGCATCATCCAAGACCGGCCCGACAAGCCCTCAACCTAAAAACTCAGGACTTCTTTTTATCGTCTTCGCCGCCCTCGCTGCCCTGATGGCCAAGCGCCACGGCCTGGTCGAGGCGCGGATGGCCATTTTGGAACTCGCGGTGCAGGCCGCCCTTGGCGTCGGCCGCCGCGTCCATCGCCTTGAGCGCCTCGGTAATCACGTGGATCGACGCGATGACATCGCCGGTGTGGCCGACCTCGGAAATGGTGTGCATATTGCGCGTCGGAAACCCGATGGAGGTCGCCGCCGAGTCGATCGCGGCGAGCACGCCGGCCATGCCGTCGGTGCCGGTATCGCGGCCGCAAACGTCGCGCTGCAGCGGAATATCGGCCTCAAGAGCGGCGGTCTCAATAAAGCGGTTAAGCCGCTCGCTGGCAATCGCGCCCACCGACATGGTGAAGCCCTTGCCCATCTCCAGCGGGGTAAAGCGTTTGTCGCCAATCCCCGGCGCAGCCACATAGTCGTGGTTGACGTCCACCGCGATGATGGCGTCAGGCTTCATCTCCCCGGCGAGCACGCGGCTGCCGAAGCGCCCGATCTCCTCGTAGCTGGCGATGGCAAAAAGGATGCGCAGGTTCTTGGTGCCCCCGGCCTCGGCGATAAGGCGCGCGGTCTCGGCGGTCACGAAGCAGCCCAGGCCGTTGTCGAGATACGCCCCGTAGAAGGTGTCCGGGCTAAAGCCGCGCTTGATCGGGCGATTCAGGATGATCGAATCTCCCGAGCGCACGCCCAGGTTCTCGATTTGCTGCTTCTTATTTTCGCCGTGAATCTGAAGCTCGAGATAAATCTGCTCTTTTTTGATGCCTTTATCGCCGCTACGAAGACCCGCATCGGCGAAGTGAATCGCCCCGAGGGCCTCAACGGTGCCGCCCTCGATGATGCGATAGTTGCCGGGCTTTTTGGGGTCTTCGCTAAAGAGTTTGACCTCATGGCCAATCAAGGTCGTGGGCAAAAACGAATCGGTATCGATCCAGATCTTTCCGTCCTCGCCGATGCTGCGCACCTGCATGCGAATCTTGTCGGCGTGGCCGATAATCATCACCGAGAACAGATCGTCTCGGCCCGGATGGGTATCCAGCACAATCCCCGCGCTCCCCTTGAACTGCTGAACCTTCCAGCCATCTTTGGCGATCTTTTCAAAGTAGGGCTTGAGCACCCCGTAGGTCATCGCGGCTTCCAGACCAATCGGACTCGGCGCGGCGATAATATCGCGCATCAGATTGAACTGCTCTTCAGGCATCGACTGGGTCCACGGCTTGTTCGCGTTGCTCATAGTATCACTCTAGGTGGAGTTAGGAGGGAAATTTCACACACTCTGCTGCGGGCGAATATAACACGCAAAGCGCCGACGTAAAGCGACGTTGTGTAATGGGCGCATGCGATGGTTCGCGACGTGGCGTTTCGGGCGGGTGCGATGGTTCGCGACGTGGCGTTTCGGGCGGGTGTGATGGTTCGCGACGTAGCGTTTCGGGCGGGTGCGATGGTTCGCGACGCCACCGGGGGCTCCTTGCAAGGCGATGTTTTGTGATTTCGTGCGATGCCGTCGCATGGCAATGGTTTGTGGTCTATCGGGTGCTCACCCCCGGCTACAGAGGTCCCGCTTCGCGGGAAGACGCTACGGCTACGCCTCCGCTCAATAACGGCCCCACGATCGTTGACGCCGTTAATGAGCGAAGCGACTTGTGGCGAAGCGTAGCGCAGCCACACCTCTGTAGCCGGGGGTAAGCCCACAAAAATGCGGAAATCGACGGATAGCAACGCGCGTCGAAACTCCAAAAAAACCACGCCTTGCAAGGAGCCCCCGGTGGTCGTCGCAAATCACAAACGCCACATCGCCCGCCATCGCAAATCACAAACGCCACATCGCCCGCCATCGCAAATCACAAACGCCACATTGGCCGCCTACGCGAACCACAAACACCACATGGCCAGATGGGATGCGCTATTTCTCCTC
>Ga0209075_1001726_pt1 | contig 20237 bp, 21 predicted proteins | sample Stecom2011_FD_187523 | JGI IMG/M metagenome (GOLD analysis project Ga0209075, IMG submission 187523) | Agricultural soil microbial communities from Utah to study Nitrogen management - Steer compost 2011 (SPAdes) (version 2) | ecosystem: Environmental > Terrestrial > Soil > Agricultural land...
TCAGCGGTGTGATCGAAGAGAGCATGGAAACGCCGCACGGCGACCAGGTGCCACGCACCGCGGCGACCACTGCGACGAAGACTGCTACCGGTGCCAGGGTCTCCACGAGTCCCAATGTACCCCAAGAGACCCGGGCGCGAACACTTCCGGATGAACCTGTAGTAGTTCTGCTATATTCCGTATTCGACCTATTACGACAGGTGGTGGTGATATGACAGCGATCCAGGTACGGGACCTATGGATGCGGTACGGGGACAAGGATGTGCTCCGGGGTCTCGACATCGACGTCGAATCGGGCGAGGTCGTCGCCCTGCTCGGCCCGAATGGTGCGGGCAAGACCACGACCATCGAGATCCTGGAGGGATTCCGCGTCCCGTCGACCGGTGAGGTCCGGGTCCTGGGCGAAGACCCCGCCACCGCGGGCGAGGATTGGCGGGCCAGGGTGGGGGTGGTGCTCCAGTCGTGGCAGGACCACGCCCGCTGGTCGCCCCGAGCCCTCCTCGAACATCTCGGCCGCTACTACGAGCCATTCTCGACTTCCGGGCGCCCCCGCCCGTTCCCCATCGAGGAGCTGATCGATCTGGTCGGGCTCGCAGACGAGGCCGATCAGAAGATCCTCACGCTCTCCGGTGGCCAGCGGCGGAGGCTCGACGTCGCCGTCGGCATCGTGGGGCGTCCCGAGCTCCTCTTCCTGGACGAGCCGACGGCCGGATTCGACCCCAAGGCGAAGCGCGACTTCCACGACCTGATCCACCGGCTCTCCGACCAGGATGAGACCACGATCGTGCTCACCACCCACGACCTCGACGAGGCGGAGAAGCTGTCGAGCCGGATAATGATCCTCGCGGGTGGCCAGATCGTGGCCGACGGGTCGGCCGACGCCCTCGCCCGTCAGGTGACCCGGAACGCCGAGGTCCGCTGGTCCGAGAACGGCCAGCGTTTCGTCCACTCCACACCCGACGCCACCCCGTTCGTCCGGGAGTTGCTCACCCGCAACCCGGAGGTCGACGACCTCGAGGTGCGGCGCGCCACCCTCGAGGACACCTACCTGGCCATGGTCGCCCGGTACGAGGCGGGGATCGACGTCGGCGGGGTCCAGTTCGAGGAGGTGGCATCGTGAACCCCGTTTGGAACGCGATCAAGAACGGCGCCCGCCGCGGGTGGACCGAGTTCCTCTACAGCGTGAAGAGCCCGCAGGACCAGGGCTTCTTCCTGTTCACGACGGCGGTCATGCTCGGGTACCTGTTCCTCAACCGGAACAACGAGGTGACGTTCGGGGACGCCGTGGTCATGTATCCCACGCTGGCGCTTCCCTCGCTCATGGGTGCCCTGATCGCCTTCGGGATGGTGATCGGGGTGGCCTACGGCCTGGCAATGGAGCGGGAGAACGGGACGCTCCTCCGCTCGAAGGCCGCCCCCTACGGGGTCGTCGGCCACGCCACCGGGCAGGTGGTGGCCAGCGTGATGAGCCTGGTCCCCAGCATCGGGCTGCTGGCGATCCCGGGAATCCTCCTCTTCGGTGACGCTTTCACGCTGGGCGGATGGGGGAAGGCCCTGTGGGTGATCGCACTGGGCACACTGGCCACCCTCCCGATCGGGATGGTGATCGGCGCCACGGTCCCCGGAGTGCAGAAGGTCGGGACCTGGGGAATGCTCCCCTTCTTCGCCATCGTGTCGATCTCCGGGATCTTCACCCCCATGCAGGCCCTCGCACCCATCTTCCGCGGGATCGCCCAGGTGTTCCCGGTCTACTGGATCGGCCTCGGCATGCGCTCGGCATTCCTCCCGTCGAGCTTCGCCGCATTCGAGATCGGCGAGTCGTGGCGGACCCTGGAGACCGTCGCCGTCCTCGGGATCTGGGCCGTCGTGGGCCTCTCCCTCGCACCTCCGCTGTTCCGACGAATGGCACGGCGTCAGTCCGGTTCGGCCGTCCAGCAGGCGCGTGAGAAGATGATGCAGTGGGTGCGGTGAGCGAGGTCGTCCACAACCGCATCGCGATGCTCCGCGTCGAGCGCGGGGTATCGAGACGCCAACTCGCGGACGCACTCGGAGTCCACTACCAGACCATCGGCTACCTGGAGAGGGGCGAGTACAGCCCGAGCCTCCACCTCGCTCTCAAGATCGCGGCGTACTTCGAGGTCCCTGTCGAGGTGATCTTCTCGTTGGAGCCCTTCGCCCGTCTGGGCTCGGTCGCGGAGGGCTGAAACTGAGTGGGGGCGGCCTGTGGTGGAGGCCGCCCCCACGGCTCCGGGTAGGGAGCTCCGTTTGCCCGCGACTGCGGTCGTCCGGGTCGGACCGCATGGCGTGACGGGCAAGTGTCGATACCAGCGCCCGGTCATTCTCCCCGACCGAGGGCAGGTGGGAATGGGTTCGAAGGCCTATGCGGCGTCGAGAGCGGCGGAGAGGTCCGCGACCAGGTCCCCGACAGCTTCGAGCCCCACGGACATGCGCACGGTTCCGGGCTTGATGCCCAGGGCGAGTCGCTCTTCGGGCGGGATGTTGGAGTGGCTCGCGTTCCACGGCTGGGACACGATCGACTCGGTCCCGCCCAGTGACACCGCGTGCCGGATGAGTTGCAGGGCGTCGAGGAATCGGAAGCACTCCTCCTCACCACCGGCGACGTCGAAGGTCACCATCGCGCCCGGTCCTGCCGCCTGCCTCTTGTAGGCGTCGTAGCCGGGATCCCCGGGCTGGAGCAGGCTGAGATGGGACACGCGCTCCACCTTGGGGTGGTCGGACAGGAATGCGGCGATCCTCGTCGCGTTCTCGGTCTGCCGCTCCACCCGCACCTGAAGAGTCTCCAGGCTCCGGGTCAGGAGCCACGCCGTCCAGGGCTGGGCGGTCGTGCCGATCTGATAGCGGAGCTTGCGCAGCGGCTGGATCAGCTCCGACGGGCCCATCACCGCGCCCGCGGTCAGGTCGGAGTGCCCGCCGAGATACTTGGTGGCCGAGTGGGCTACGAGATCGATCCCATGACGGACAGGACGCTGCCACACGGGGCTGAGGAACGTGTTGTCGCAGACGGACACCGCGCCGTGGCGCTTCGCCACCCCGGCGAGCATCTCCAGGTCGAAGACCGCGTTGGTGGGGTTGGCCGGCGTCTCGACGAACACCATCGCCGGCTTGCGACCCTCGAGCAGTCGCTCCAGGTCGTCGGCAGTGTGCTCCGGGCCGTAGGCGATGGCCGTGACTCCCATGTCACCCATCAGCCCCCTGAGCAGCGAGGCCGTGCCCCCGTAGATGGGCGTCGAGTAGAGCATGACATCGCCCGGCCGGAGGTGGCGGAGAAAGATCGTGGCCATGGCCGCAGTCCCGCTGTTGAACACGAGCGCGTCGTCGCACTCCTCCCAGGCGGCGAGACGGGCCTCGGCCACCCGGAGGTTGGGCGCATCGAGACGGCTGTAGCTGTACCCGATGTCCTCGCCGGGCCCGGGCTCGGCGCCGCCGTACACGACCTCGAAGTAGCGACGCCCCTCCTCGGCGGAGCGGAAAACGAATGTCGACGACTCATAGAGAGGTGCGCGGAGGGCGCCCTGCTGTCGGGTCGGGTCGTTGCCCGCGGATATCGAGGAGGTCTGGGGATCGACCTTCCGGTTGCCCACGGGGCAAGCCTAGAGCAGACTTCGCCCGTGCCCTCCGAGTCGATCGACGCGGCCTACGAGGTCCTGGCCGGCAAGCAGCAGATCCTCGTCTTCACCGGCGCCGGCATGTCCACTGAGTCGGGCATCCCCGACTTCCGCGGGCCTGACGGGCTCTGGACGAAGATGGACCCGGCGGACTTCACGATCCAGCGCTACTACGCCTCCAAGGATCTCCGCGTCCAGAAGTGGCGGATGCAGGCGGACGGTCTCCTGTGGGGCGCCCGGTCACCCGCCCAGCCGAACCCCGGGCACATGGCGATCGTCGACCTGTACGAGGCGGGGATGGTCTCGGGGGTGGTCACCCAGAACGTGGACGGCCTCCACGAGCGCTCCGGTCTCCCCGACGACGCCGTCGCCGAGCTCCACGGCAGCGTCCGCACCTCGAGCTGCATGGAGTGCGGCAGGCAGTGGCCCACCGACACCGTTCTCGAATGGGTGGACGCCGGTCAGGAGGACCCCCACTGCCCGATGTGCGGCGGTCTGGTCAAGACGGACGTGGTCATGTTCGGCGAGGCGATGCCCGACGCCGAGATGCAGAAGGCGTGGCGCTTCCTGGCGACCTCAGACGCCGTTCTGGTGGTCGGCTCCACCGTCTCGGTGTGGCCCGCGGCGGAGATCGTCGTCCGGGCAGCCCACCTGGCCCTTCCGATCGTGATCATCAATCGTGGTCCCACCGACGCCGACCGCATGGCCGCGGCGAAGATCGAAAAGGCCGCAGGCGAGGTCCTCCCCCCGCTGGCCGCTCGCCTCACCTCCCGACCTAGCATTCCCTCATGAGCAACTTCGTGGTGCCCACCGAGGACATGAAGTTCGCGCTCGACGTGGTCGGGCGCATCGGAGAGATCTCCAAGCTGAACGGCTTCCAGCACCTCGACACGCAGACGGTCGGAGACATCATCGACGAGGCCGGTCGCTTCTTCACCGAGGTCATCGCCCCGCTCAACCGGGTGGGCGACGAGCAGGGATCCACCCTCGACGACGGCGCCGTCACGAGCCCCGAGGGGTTCAAGGAGGCCTACCGGGCATACATCGACGCCGGCTGGGCGGCGGCCCAGTTCCCCGAGGAGTGGGGCGGCGGCGGTCTCCCCTACACGGTGGGTCTCGCCATCAACGAGATGTTCAAGACGGCCAACATGGCCTTCTCCCTCTGCCCGATGCTGACGCACTCGGCCGTGGAGGCCCTTCTCCGTCATGGGTCGGACGAGCAGAAGGCCCTCTATCTCGAGAAGCTCGTCACCGGCGAGTGGACCGGCACCATGCACCTCACCGAGCCGCAGTCCGGATCCGACCTCGGGTCGATCCGGGCCCGGGCGGTACCCCAGGAGGACGGGACCTACCGGATCTTCGGCACCAAGATCTTCATCACCTGGGGCGACCACGACCTAACGGACAACATCGTCCACTTCGTCCTGGCCAAGACACCGGACGCCCCGGCGGGGACCAAGGGCATATCGATGTTCCTCGTCCCCAAGTACCTCCCGGACGCCGACGGCTCGCCCGGTGAGCGCAACGACTACCGCATCGTCTCCATCGAGCACAAGCTCGGGATCCACGCCTCCCCGACCTGCGTCGTCTCCTTCGGCGACGGCGGCGAGGGAGCAGTCGGCTGGATGGTCGGCAACGAGTTCGAGGGCATGCGGAACATGTTCACGATGATGAACACGGCCCGCATCGGCGTCGGCATCGAAGGCCTCGCCCTCACCGAGCGCTCCTATCAGCAGTCACTCGCCTACGCCCGGGAGCGGATCCAGGGCCGCCGGCCCGGCGGGACCGAAGAGGTCCCGATCATCGAGCACCCCGACGTGAAGCGGATGCTCCTGACCATGAAGGCGAGCGCCGAGGCGATGCGGGCCCTCATCTATCACACCGCCCTCCACAACGACCTCGCCCATCACGCCGACGACGAGACCACCCGACGCAACGCCGCCAGCACCGTGGCCCTGCTCACACCGGTGGTGAAGGCATGGTGCACCGACCTCGGCGTGGAGATGACCTCTGTCGGGATCCAGGTGCACGGTGGCATGGGGTTCATCGAGGAGACCGGCGTCGCCCAGCACTACCGGGACGCCCGGATCGCCCCGATCTACGAGGGGACCAACGGCATCCAGGCCATCGACCTGGTCCTGCGCAAACTGCCACTCGACGGCGGAGACGCGGTGTCGCGTCACATCTCCGGGATGACCGAGGTCATGGACCGGATGCACGCCCACCCCGATCTCGAGGTGTTCCGCGACCGTCTCACCAGCGCCATCCAGGGCCTGGTCGACACCACCGAGTGGCTCAGCGCCCGTCTCGGTGCCGGAGAGACCGACGTGGTGCTGGCCGGTGCCACGCCCTATCTCCGCCAGTTCGGCCTGGTGACCGCCGGATGGCTGATGGCCGTGCAGGCGGTGGCCGCCAGGGAGGGTGTCGAGGGCTACGACCCCGAGTTCCTCGAGGCGAAGGTCGCCAACGCCCGCTTCTACGGCGAGCACCTGCTGCCGATGGCCAGCGGCCTCGTCCCTACCATCAAGGCCGGTACCGACTTCCTCGACGCGGTGCGCTGAGCGGCATGCAGATCGCCGACAGGGTCGTGGTGATCACCGGTGCCGGGAGTGGCATCGGCGCGGCGATGGCGAGACGCTTCGCCAAGGAGGGGCCCCGGGGAATGGTCCTCTCCGACCTCCACTTCGACCGGGTCTCCGAGGTGGCTGAGGAGATCGGCGCCCACGCAGTCGCCATGGACGTGTCCGACCCCGAGGCCAACCGGGAGTTGATCGAGACGGCGGAGGACCGCTTCGGTCCCATCGATCTCTTCTGCGCCAACGCCGGCTACGGGATGATCGGTGACGAGCAGACCGACCCCGAGGAGTGGGACCGGATGTGGCACGTCAACGTCATGTCCCACGTCCACGCCGCCAAGCACCTCATCCCCGGCTGGAAGGCGAGGGGCGCGGGCTACTTCCTGGCCACGGTCTCTGCGGCCGGACTGCTCACCAACCTCAAGGCCGCCCAGTACTCGGTCACCAAGCACGCCGCGATGGCGTTCGCCGAGTGGCTCTCGATCACCTACGGGGACGCCGGCATCAAGGTGTCGGCACTCTGCCCGATGGGTGTCCGCACCCGGCTGCTCGACGCCGCCACCGAGTTCGAGACACTCCTCGGGCCCGAGGCGATCGACCCGTCCATGGTTGCGGACGCCGTCGTCGAGGGTCTCGCCGACGAGCGGTTCCTCATCCTCCCCCACCCCGAGGTGGCGCAGTTCTTCCAGAACAAGGCCAACGACTACGAACGCTGGCTGGGAGGCATGCGCAAGCTGCAGCGCCGGGTATTCCCCGAATAGAAGACCCTCCCTAGGATTCCGTCATGGCTTCGCCCGACCACAGCCGCAGCGTGCGCCGCGCAGTCGTCACCGGCATCGGCGCAGTGGCCGCCCCCGGAGTCGGGGTCGACGATCTCTGGAAGGGCCTCCAGGCCGAACCGGGCCCCGCGCCCCGGCTCGTGGAGGACTTCGACCCCGAGCCCTGGATTCCGAAGAAGGACGCCCGCCGGCTCGACCGCTTCACCCAGATGGCCCTGGTCGCCGCCCATGAGGCGATCGAGATGGCAGGGGGGATCGACGTCGACCCGACGCGGGTCGCAGTGGCGGTCGCCACCGGCATCGGGGGTCTCGAGGCGCTCGAGGAGCTCGTCCACCAGACCGACGCCGAGGTGTCCCGGGCGTCGCCATTCATCGTCCCGATGATGATGGCCAACGCTGCGGCCGCGGCCATCTCCATCAAGTACGGGTTCGCCGGCCAGGTGACGACCCCCGTGGTGGCGTGCGCCGCGGGCAGCCAGTCGATCCTCGACGGCCTCCGTCAGATCCAGTGGGGCTACGCCGACGTCGTCATAGTCGGTGGCGCCGAGGCCGCGGCCCGCGCCACGGCCCGCACCGGCTTCACCGCCGCCCGCGCCCTCTCGACCACCGGCTTCGCCCGGCCCTTCGACGTCGACCGTGACGGCTTCGTCATGGGCGAAGGCGCGGCGATCCTCGTCCTCGAGGCGGAGGAGATCGCTGAAGCCCGGGGCGCGACACCGCTCGCGGAGGTCCTGGGAGGGGCCTCCACGGCCGACGCCCATCACGTGACGGCACCCCACCCGGAAGGAACCGGGGCCGAGCGGGCGATCAGACTCGCCCTGGAGGACGCCGGGCTGGCGCCGTCGGACGTCCTCTACATCAACGCCCACGGCACCGGAACGGAGCTGAACGACCGCACCGAGGGCTCCGTCATCTCCCGCATCTTCGGCGAGCACCAGCCGCCGGTGTCGTCGATCAAGGGGACCACCGGTCACGCGCTGGGCGCTTCCGGATCGATCGAGGCCGTCGCCGTTGTCGAGGCGATCCGCCGCGAGGAGCTGCCACCCAACGTCGGGATGCGCAACCAGGACCCGGAGATCCCCCTCGTCGACATCGTCACCAGCGCCCGCCCGTGGACGCCCGGCCCCGCCATCTCCAACTCGTTCGGCTTCGGCGGTCACAACACCGTTCTGGTCATCGGCCCGCCCCGCTAGCCTGGGTGTGACGGGAGCTCGGTGAAACCGGGCTGAGAGGGAGCCTGCGGAGGCTCCGACCGAATGAACCTGATCCGGGTAATGCCGGCGCAGGGAGACCTCATCGACGCTCCCGTTCGAAAGGAGTTGGCCGATGAGAAGAGCTTTGATCCTGGTAGCCCTGCTCATCCTCGCCGCGTGCGGGGACGAGGGCGGGGAGACACCCGAGACCCTCCGCATCCTGTCACACGACTCGTTCCGCGACGGCGTCACGGACGAGACGTTCGCCGAGTTCACCGAAGAGACGGGCATCGCCGTCGAGGTGGTGGCGGCAGGCGATGCCGGGTCGATGGTGAACCAGGCGGTCCTGAGCAAGGACAACCCCCTCGCCGACGTCATGTTCGGCATCGACGAGACGTTCCTGTCCCGCGCCCTCGACAACGAGATCTTCGCGCCCCACACGGCGGCGGCCATCGACACCGTCGACCCGGCCAACCGCATCGAGGGCGACCCCGTGACGCCCATCGACTTCGGCGATGTCTGCATCAACTACGACAAGGAATGGTTCGCCGCCAACGACGTCGCCATCCCGCAGACCCTCGACGACCTGCGCAGCCCGGAGATGGCGTCATTGCTCGTCGTCACCCACCCGGCCACTTCGTCGCCCGGTCTCGCCTTCGTGCTCGCCACCATCGCCGAGTACGGGGAGGACGGATGGCTGGACTTCTGGGCCGACCTACACGACGGTGGCGTCCGTGTCGAGTCCTCCTGGAGCACCGCCTATTACGAGACCTTCACCCGGTACGGCGGCGACCGGCCGCTGGTCCTGTCCTACGCCTCGTCCCCGCCGGCCGAGGCGATCTTCGCCGATCCCCCGGTCGACGAGGCGCCCACCGGTGTCATGACCGAAGGCTGCTACCGCCAGGTCGAGTACGCGGGGATCCTGGCCGGCACCGACTACCCGGAGGCCGCGGGTCGGCTGATCGACTTCATGCTGTCGCCCGCGTTCCAGGAGCAGATCCCGGAGAGCTGGTTCGTCTACCCCGCCAACCTCGAGGTCGACCTGCCGCCGCTCTGGGCGGAGCACACGGTGCTCCCCGACGATCCGGCCCGGCTCGACCCGGCCGAAATAGGGTCTGAGCGTGGCCGCTGGATCGACGAGTGGATAGCCGTCCTCGAAGGCTGATCCGTCGGATCGGCTGGGGCTGGGCCGCCGTCGCCGCCGTCCCGGCGGTGTTCATCGGGTACTTCTTCCTGTACCCGGTGGCGCGGGTCCTGTTCCTGGGTCTGAGCGAGATCGGGACCGGGTTCGACGCGGTCTGGTCCCGCCTGGGCCGCGTGGGCTGGTTCACCCTCTGGCAGGCCGTGCTCTCGACGGTCCTGACGATCGTCGCCGCGGCACCTCTGACCTGGGCGGTGTCCAGCTACCGGTTCCCCGGGCGGCGATTGGCGACCGCCCTGGTCACGGTCCCGTTCGTCCTGCCGACGGTGGTGGTGGGGACCGCCTTCCTCGCCATGGGGTGGCGCGACTCGGTGGGGGCGATCCTGGCCGCCCACGTCTTCTTCAACGTGGCGGTGGTGGTCCGCACCGTGTCGACGCTGTGGTCGCGGATCGACCCGGCCCTGCACGAGGCGGCCCGCACCCTCGGCGCGTCGCCGTGGCGCGTCTTCACCAGGGTGACCCTGCCCCTGCTCCGGCCGTCTCTCGCCGCGGCGGCATCGATCATCTTCCTGTTCACGTTCACCTCGTTCGGGGTGGTGTTGATCCTCGGCGGGTTCCGGTACGCCACCCTCGAGGTGGAGATCTACCGCCAGGCGGTGACGCTGTTCGACCTGCCGCTGGCTGCCGTGCTCGCCGTCCTGCAGATGGTCGGCGTCTCGCTCGCCCTCCTCGCCTACTCCCGCTATCAGGAGCGCACCGCTGTCACCTGGACCCTTGACACCGAGGCCGACCTTCCCCGGCCCAGGGGCTGGGCTCGGGTGGCCGTCGCGGCCGCGGTCGTCGGGACCATCGGCGCGTTGGCGGTCCCCCTTGGCTCGCTGGTGACGCGATCGATCGGGACCGGCGCCTACTCCCGCCTCTTCCACGACGACCCGGTCGTGGGCCGGCCCATCGACGCCGCGGGGAACTCCCTCAGGTACGCGGCCGTCGCCATGGTCCTGGCTGCGGTGGTCGGCCTGCTGGCGGCGACCGTGATCACGCGTCGTGGAAGCCGGCTCTCCCGATGGTTCGACGTGGTGCTGATGCTCCCCCTGGGGACCTCGGCGGTGACGGTTGGCTTCGGCTTCATCGTCGCCCTCGATTGGCCCTTGGACATCCGGGCCAGCGCGTGGCTCATCCCCATCGCCCACGCCCTGGTGGCCGTGCCGTTCATGGTGCGGACGACGGTGCCCACCCTGCGATCGATCGAGCCCGACATCCGGGACGCCGCCGCCGTGCTCGGGGCATCGCCGTTTCGCGTGTGGCGCACCATCGACCTGCCCATCGTCAGCCGCGCCGCCATGGTGGGCGCCGCCTTCTCTTTCGTGATCTCGCTCGGCGAATTCGGGGCGACATCCTTCATCGCACGCCCGGGAACGGGCACCATCCCCACGATGATCTACCGCCTCCTGTCGCGGCCCGGCGCCACCAACTTCGGCATGGCGATGGCACTCGCCGTGGTGCTCGCGGCGTTGACCGCGGCGACCGTCCTCTGGATCGACCGTGCCCGGGTCGGGGAGATCGGCAGGTTCTGATGCTGGAGGTCAGGGAGCTGGTGGTCGTGCTCGACGGCAAGACGATCCTCGACGGAGTCGACCTCCGCGTGGCCGACGGGGAGGTCGTCGGGATCCTCGGACCTTCGGGCTCGGGCAAGTCCACGCTCTTGAGGGCGATCGCCGGCCTTGTCGAGGTCGCCTCGGGCGACATCCTGTGGGATGGCCGATCCGTGGTGGGTGTTCCCACCCACCGCCGCCGTTTCGGCCTGATGTTCCAGCGCTATGCCCTCTTCCCCCATCTCGACGTCGCCGCCAACATCGCCTTCGGACTGCGGATGCAGGGCATCGAGGACGTCGACCGGAGGGTGGAGGCGGCCCTGGAGATGGTCGGCCTGTCGGGGTTCGGGCCCCGCAAGATCGACGGCCTGTCGGGTGGTGAGCAGCAGCGGGTCGCCCTGGCCCGGACCCTCGCTCCGGAACCGCGACTCCTCATGCTCGACGAACCGCTGGGGGCGCTCGATCGCAACCTCCGCAAGCGGCTCCTCACCGAGATCGACGAGATCCTGGCCGAACGAGCGGTCACCGCACTCGTGGTCACCCACGACCGCGACGAGGCGGCGGCGCTGGCGGATCGTCTGGCCCTGATGCGAGACGGGACCATCGTCCAGGTGGGGACGTTGGACGAGTTGACGGGCAACCCGGCCGACGACTGGGTGGCGTCCTTCCTCGCCTAGCCGCGCAGCTTCTCGAGGTGCTCGGCGAAGTCGGCGGGAACCCGACGCGGCTTGCCGGCGAGGTCGGTGAAGGCGGCAACGATCGTGAGGTGGGCCACCGGCTCGTCACCGCGGCTCATCACCTGCTTCCACTCCGACTTGACCCGGCCCGTCTCGTGCACCCAGGTCCGGATCGTCAACTCGTCGCCGTACCGGGCCGCCACCAGGAAGCGGGCGTGCGCCTCGACCACCACCAACTGCCAGCCCTGCTCCTTCATCTCGACGAGGCCGAACCCCATCTCGTGCAGGTACTCGATGCGTGCCGTCTCGAAGTAGGAGAAGTAGTTGGTGTGGTTGACGTGGTCGTAGGGGTCCAGCTCGTAGAAGCGGACCTTGACGCTCGTCGTGTGCACATGGCGGTCGGCGGGGATGTCCATCTGGCCAGTTGTAGCGGAAGGAGGCGAGGCTACCCTCGCCCGCATGAGGGCCTGGCAGCTCACCGATACCACCGGGATCGACGCCTACGAGCTCGTCGACGTGCCCGAGCCGGAGCCGGGACCGGGTGAGGTCCGGGTCGCACTGAAGACGGTCGGGCTCAACCATCTCGACCTCTGGGTGGCCGAGGGCAAGCCGGCACCGAAGGTCCTCCCCCACATCGGCGGGTCCGACGGGGCGGGTGTGGTCGACGCCATCGGCGAGGGTGTCGCTGGCTTCGAGATCGGCGACGAGGTGATCGTCGACCCGACCATGTCCTGCGGTCACTGCGCACGATGCCGCAACGACGAGCCTGTGTACTGCGACGAGTTCGAGATCCTCGGCGAGGGCATCCCGGGCACCCTGACCGAGAAGATCGTGATCCCGACCATCAACGCCATCCGCAAGCCGAAGAAGATCGATTGGGACGTGGCCGGGACGTTCGGGCTGGCCTCGGCCACCGCCATGCGGATGCTGGAGCGGGCCCGTCTCGAGTCCGGGGAGACCGTCCTCGTGGTGGGTATCGGGGGCGGGGTCTCCAATGCCGCCTTCCATCTCGCCAAGGGCATGGGCGCCACGGTGTACGTCACGTCCCGATCGCCGGAGAAGATCGAGAAGGCGATCGCAGCCGGGGCGGCGGGCGGCTTCGACTCGGCCGGGGAGTTCGGCAAGGAGATGGCCGAACTCGGAGGCGCCGAAATCGTCATCGAGAACGTGGGGCCGGCGACGCTCAAACAGTCGATGCGCGCCGCCAAGAAGGGCGGCCGGATCGCCATCTGCGGGGCCACATCCGGCCCGAAGGTGGAACTGACCCTGCCGGTGGTCTGGTTCCGCCAGCTCGAGCTGATCGGCTCGTCGATGGGCTCGCACGCCCAGTTCCAGAGGGCCCTGTACCGGATCAGCCAGGGCCAGGCCCAGTCACCGGTCGACCGGATGTTCGACTTCGGCGACCTGCCCGAAGCCCTCCGCTATCTCGAATCGGCCGACCAGATGGGCAAAGTGGGTCTCCGCCTGAGCTGACCCGGTCCATGTTGAGCACCGGAGGGCACCGGCTACACTCAGGATGGTCGCCCGGGATCCCGGGAAGCACACGGGAGCGTAGAACAGTCTGGAGTGTTCGCCGGCCTGTCAAGCCGGAGGTCGCGGGTTCAAATCCCGTCGTTCCCGCCAGCCCCCTGATCGGGGGTTGACCTTTGGTCAGGTAGCTCAGTTGGCAGAGCGCCGGTCTGAAAAACCGGAGGTCGACGGATCGACGCCGTCCCTGACCACCACAGAAATGCCCCTGACCAGGGGATATATGCCGCATCCTCGGTTCGGAAGGCCACGTCCGACGCAGCTCGAATGAGGTCCGTGGAGCGGTAGTCAACCAACAGACTGGCAACGGCTGAGGCGAGCCTTGAAGCGTGTGAGTGTCGGTCTGCGTAACCGGCGCTCATGCGAGATCATGCCGCCACCAGACATCGCTCCAACACATCGCTCACCCAAATCAATCATCGAACCGCACACCTCTCCATGCCGGTCACACTCGAGCTTGCCGGGCTTAAGCGGCCGGGCCGGGTCTGTCGTGCTCGGGGTGTTCAGATAGCCCGACTTTGAGACCTGCCTCATAGAGGCTGTGTGAAACGTCGCCCGAGAGCCGGCTCCGGCCGATCAGGTCATCACCGTCCGTGCCGGACGCATCCCCAACACCTCCTCGGCCGACTGACTCTCCTCCGTCGGCCGCCTCGCGGACGGATGCAATGCGAGTCGTTTGTCCCGTCGAGTTGCAGAACCTAGCCGTGCTCGCGTGTCAAGCGGTCGGACGTCGTCTTGCCGGCCTCCAGACGGGCGTTGGGAACCGATCCGGTCTCTGCGGCAAAGAACAGATAACGGGGGGTCGTGCCCTCCACTTGGCTCCACCGAGGAGGGGATCCGATGAGACCGCAGCGTATAGGAAAGGCCGCAGACCGAGGGAGAAGCAAGACAGGGCCAGATCGTCATACCTCGATCTTCCAAGTACCGACACGGCTGGCTCTCTTCGCCCTGGCGCTTGCCCTGGCGTTCTCGGGGGGAACCCCTGTCGCAGCTCAGGATGACGGAAACCAATCGCTGTCATGCGATGACCAAGCTCACCAGGTGGTCGCATCTAGCAACACGTGGGAGGGCGGCGTCACTCATCAAAGCGCCACCCATGTTGAAGTATGCGGGTATCACCTCCCGGTCGCAGAGGTCGAGGATCTCCTTGCCTTGGGCTACGAGAAGGGCCTGGGATTCCAGGAGGTTGCCGACAGGTACGGGTGGCAGGGTAAGTTCGGCGAGGTGGTGAGCGTTCTCAGGGCAAGCTTTCCCGACTCCTACGCCGGCGCGACATTTTCGCCAGACGGAGGGTCGTGGGTCGCATTCCGGGGTGAAGCTCCGAAAGCTGCCCGGGATCTGTTGGCCTCGCTCCCGGTGAGTGTCATCGAAGGTCGCGGGTTCTCCGAAGCCGAACTGAACGACACCCTCATTGAAGCCTTCATGGAGATATCCGAGCTTCCCGGGGTCGTGAGTTCCGCGGGTGGATACGATCAGGTGACTGGACGGATCACGATCGAGGTGGTGACGAATGATCCGGACGTCCTCGCTGACACCGCCCGATGGTTGTCGCCGAACCCGGCCATCACTCTAGAGCTCGTTGTCCTCGACCAGCCGCGCTGGGGTCCAACCCATCACATCAAAGGTGGCGGGCTCATGGACAATGTCCATTATTCGTGCACATGGGGGTTCGCTGTGCGAAATGCGGCCGGCCTCCGAGGGGTCTCTACTGCACACCACTGTGCCTCGGTTAAGAACAGCAACGACCCCATCAACCAGGCGACATACAGTGACCATGGCGGTGGCAACCCGGTGAACCTATCCCTCCGAGGAAGGGCGGCGGGCGCTCACGGCGACATAGCCTGGTACGCGCATTCGACTCATCCCTCCACGAACGTGTTCTATTTCAACCACAATCAGACTCGTCAACAGCTCGCATCCGCTCAGCCGACCGTCGGCCAGATCCTCTGGAAGTATGGCCGGACAACAGGGCGTGCTTCAGAGGAGGTGTACCGGCTCAACGAGTGTGTCAACTACTCCGGTTACCCTCAGTACTGCGGCCTCACCGCCATGCATCGCAACATCGTTCAGGGCGGCGATAGCGGGGGTCCTTGGTACTTCGGTAACACGGCATACGGAATAACCAGTGGCTACAAGTGGATCTGGTTCTACAACCGTAGCCTCTTCACACCTGTGGTACCGCACCTACCCAATGGTCTCGGGGTCAACGTCATGACGGCTCCCTGAAGCTGCCTTCGAGGGGTGACCCCACATTGTCCATCCGTCGCGTTCTGTCAGTCTTTGCCATAACGGCAGTCTGTGTCGGGGCTTATGCAGCGTGGGTGCATCTCCCGCTGGCCTCGGGCTTTCGTGTCCACGGGAGCGACCCCAGGATGATCGAAGATCCTGGAAGAGCCACTCCAGGACTCGTGGTTTGGGGAGAAGTGTCCTACGACGCGGCGAGCGGCTGTATCCGCCTCCTCACCAGTGAGACCTTCGTCGATCGTGACGTTCTCGATCGTGCTGTCGATGTTGCCTGGCCAAAAGGGAGCCGACCGGTTGTCAAGGATGGCGTGCAAGGCGTCCGGGTGGGAGGACTGCTCGGGCTGTTCGGGGGCCAGGTCATCCTCGATGGCGATCTGATTTGGGGTGGAGGGAGCCCGGCCGGAACCGTGGACCACTCGCCAACCTGCAACCCCGACTCACTAGCCGGCCCTGCGACACTCGCTTCGGTGACCGTAGTGACCTCTCTTGAACACCCGCCGGTCGGCCAGTAAGTCGCGGCTCGATGTCGGATCAGCGCTACTCCGGCAACTTCCCGGCTTTGGGCCGATCGCGCCCTCCAGGCTCCGACGGATTGGGCCTGTATCATTGCCGGAGAAGCTCTCAGGCCACGACGACAACCCCCTTAGGTAAACTGTCCTACCGTGCCAGGCTCCGAAGAATCGGATGGTCATATGATCCAGCGATCCCTGGTAGACGCGTCTGCATTCGCTTCGGTCTTCGACCGGCATTACACACCGTTGTACAGGTTCTTGACGGCGCACTGGGGGCACGAAACTGGCGGCGACCTGGCCTCAGAAACCTTCCTGGTCGCCTTCTCCCAACGGGAGGGGTTCGACCCGACTAGGGCATCAGCTCGGCCGTGGCTATTCGGGATCGCGATGAACCTGAGCCGAATGGAGGCCAGGCGGCGTCGAAGGGAGGCCGAGGCGACCATGAGGGGAGCCCAGCGTGACGAGCTCGAGGATTTTGCCGAAGAACTGGTGAACATGATGGATGCAACCCAGGCGGCCAGAGACCTCGGGATCGCCCAAGCATTGAGGCGGCTCAGGGCTGAGGACCTGACGATCTTGACGATGTCGCTCTTCGGGGAGATGTCCCACAGAGAGATCACCGAGACACTGGGGCTTCCTGCCGGAACGGTCAAGTCGAGACTCCACCGGACCGTGAAGGCCTTGAGACAACTACCGAACCCGGAGGTCCGAGCTGTACACAACCGGGGGGAGTCATGAGAGGCGACAAAGAACTGAGGCGAGCCTTGCAGCCCTACATCGAGGAGTGCGAGCCCACCCCGAACGAGCACAAGCCGCGCGCGAACGCCTAGTGGCCCACATTGCCAAAGACGCAGCTGGAAAAATGGGTAGGGCCGAGCAGACCGACAGCGGCACGCTACCTCAGCGAACCGACCGGACCCCGACAAGAAGGACCTACCGCTTACAGAACGCGCTCGCCCAACTCGTCGCCGGACTCGTCGTGTTGGCGGCACTTTTCCCAATCAGCGGCGCCGCCACTATCCCCAGCCAGTGTTCGGGAGTACTCGGATATACGGTCCCATGCGGGCCATGGTTCGCGCTCGTCGCCGGAGCTGCCGCGGCGGGTCTAGTTCGGCTGCTTATCAATCGCCGTTAGAGAAGTTCGGTCGGACTCGAGCTCCCTCCTCCCCTTAGATCGGCACAGTTCCGGCGAAGGAACACGCAGCGGCCAACGCCTTCGATCTCGCATCCGGTCGGTATACCGGAACACCAGACCGACCGTTGGCTACTTCACCTAGTGCGGCAAAGGCTGAGCCACCCCGACCTGGCAGGGAAAGGTCTAGTCGAATACTGACCAACACCGTGGAGGGTCGCTGGCTCATCCCATGCCCTCCGCCGTGAAACCTTCCTGGTCGCTGGGCTGGGCGGCATCTTCTCATACCCGCGGCGAAGCAGCTGGGTCGGACTTGAACTTGGTAGTAGCGATTCGAACAAGGGATACGGTGATGAGAAGTCCCGCCAGGATGTAGGTCGTGGGCGCGGAGCGCAACAAGCCGAGGAACAAGACGTCGACTCCGACATGCGGAGCCAGGACGGCGACTAATAGAGAGATTCCGGCGGCGAGCACCGCCAGGGAAGGGAGCCTGACTGCCACGATGAGGCCACAGAGCGCTCCGAGGGCCGCCAGGCCAAGCGGACCTCTGATGCCGGGAAGGAGCAGCAAACCGTGCAGATTCCACCATCGATCGGTGACAACGATCCCGTAAGCAAGTATCCCACCCACGAACACGCCCAGCGCTAGGTCAGTAGTCCTCCCAGCCAACATGCTCAGGGCATGGCGGGCGGCCCAGCTGGAGCCTCGGACCGAATCGGCATCATCAGATCGATCCCGAACTCCGTTGCCTTTGCCCATCAAGCCTGACCTATCGTCGCCGTGTAGCCTGGCGGACCCACCGCACGGATCGTATGTTGCGCGTCATGACAGGTTGACCGAGTGTATATGGTACTTGGGTGCGTGGGAGGCGCAGGGCGGGTAATCGAAAAAGAGAGATCCAGATACGCCGTCCAGGAGGTGACTGCCCTTCTTAGCGCAAGCTATCGTTCTCACGGTGTGGCCCGGACTCTGTGGCCAGTATCTGGTCGGGGTCTTTCGATAGGTGCAGTTGGCCCAACAGGTGACCGCCTCGGCACTCATCAGTTGCCCGTATCCCAGTGTCCACCGTTGCCACTGAACGTGCCCGAAGTCATAGGGAGTCACCTGTGCGCCGACGTCCCCGTAGGAGCCGTACTGGCTAGTCCCCTCCTCCCAGTAGACAAGGTGGTGCGCTGTCCAAGATCCGTGAGTGGCCAGCGCCGCAGTAGGCCAGGCTGAGACAGCCAGCAACGCCGGTAGTACACGCCGCAAAAGGTGGCCCATCAGACGATGGCCGCGGTCAACTTTTCGACCGTAAAGGGTCATGACAGTGTCACCGAATGAACGTGATGGGGAGCGCTCTGTGTGCTGCACGGCGTGAAAGTCCCCGAACCCGGAAGGTAATGGGTTCCCTTCCTAGCGCAGGCTGTCGTTACCACAAAGTTCGACGGGCTCTGCGGCCAGTACTTGGTATAGGTCTTGCGGTATCCACAAGTGACCCAGCACGTCACACTCTCGCTATCGCGAAGCTGACTGAGGTTTGGGGCCCAACGCTCCCACTTGACATGCCCGAAGTCGTAGGGTGTCACCTGGGCACCGACATCCCCGTAGGAACCGTACTGGCTTGTTCCCTCCTCCCAGTAGACAAGGTGGTGCGCCGTCCAAGATCCGTGAGTGGCAGAAGCCGCCATCGGCCACATCAGGAGAGCCAACAAGACCGCACCGACGAGTTTCACACCAGGAGAGGGCCTCATCCCGACGAAGTCTCCAGTTCTGGTGGAACGATGTCAGCTGGTGTCAGCTGATGCCGTTCCGAGTCCCGTGCGTACGAGTCGGCAATCTCGCCAGCCCGAGGATGGTCCATGAACACTCCGATCACCGCCCTCTCCTCGCGGAGGTCGAAAGCTACAGAATCTTCGTAGAAGGTTTCTCGGAGGAACCGCAGCCACTCCTGCGGACTCTCGAGGGAGTCAAGTACTGCGATCACCACCGCCGAACCGTCCTCGTCGGCGAGTTCTGTGAAAACACCTCTGATTCGAGCGCCTTCCTCTGCGCTGAATGTGGAGACGCATGTGAAGCCCATCGCGGTGAACTGTTGTAGGACGGTCGGAACCCGCGGTAGAACGAAGTCGGAGTGATCTAGCAAGTCAACGAATGAGACCTCAAGGCAGGGATCGGGCCAACTCGGCGTGGACTGGCCAGGCTCGCTGCTTCCAACCCTGGATTCCGACTCATCTGGGAACACCAACGGCGCGGAAGCCCAGATACCAATTCCGATCACCAACAAGACGATGGCGCCCCGAAAGCGAGCATTAGCAACAGTTGTCATGGTAGGAACCCGTGTTCGTCGTCGTGAGCGATCGTCCGCGCTTGCAGTGCTCTTCCACTGCTGCGACGCGGCCTCGTCTTCATCGTCCACCCGCCAGCCGCACTCTCTTTTCGCAGGAGTCTCATCGAGTCCCTTCCTCTACTTTGCTCACCGGATGGTGCAACGCTCTGTCACCTCTACTTTGCCGCAGGGCCCAAATCGGTTCCCAGCCGCCGACCGTCGAGATCACCGCAGAGTCAGGGCCCTGGGAGCAGCGCTCTGGTTCAGTGACCTCGAAGTGGACGCCTTGGCGCGGTCGATGTGGGCATGGTCCTTCGCTCCGGCGCCTGATCTCGCCTCAGATTTGCCCGACGTGGCCGAAGCCGTCCGAACAGGGAGGGTGTCAACCCTTCAAGCGAGTTGAATCACCCCGGGTCTTGCGGAGGCTCCGATCCTTGAGAGGATGGAGCTATGCCTAGACATGGGAGATATCCGGCCGAGCTGCGAGAGCGTGCGGTCCGGATGGTCCTGGACCACGAGTCCGAGTATGGATCTCAGTGGGAGGCGATCACCTCGGTCGACGAGAAGCTGGGTCCGACACCGGAGACGGTTCGTAAGTGGGTTCGCCAGACCGAGCGTGACACGGGCCGCCGTGTGGGGCCGACCAGCGACGCGCTGGCTGAGCTGAAACGGTTGAAGCGTGAGAACGCTGAACTGCGCCGGGCCAACGATATTTTGAAGGCCGCATCGGCTTTCTTCGGGTCAATGAGAATCTAAGGCTGGCCCGGCGGGTTCGCTCGTTTCTTCGGTGCCCCGCCTGCGGTGGTGGCTGTTCGCCGCGATGTGCGGCCCGTCGGGTCCTGGTCGGAGTGATTTGATAGGAGCCTGATCTGTCTGGATTGAGGCATGTCCTCCGACACGCCGTGGAGTCGACGCGAAGGAGGATTCGCA
>Ga0209075_1001727_pt1 | contig 20237 bp, 21 predicted proteins | sample Stecom2011_FD_187523 | JGI IMG/M metagenome (GOLD analysis project Ga0209075, IMG submission 187523) | Agricultural soil microbial communities from Utah to study Nitrogen management - Steer compost 2011 (SPAdes) (version 2) | ecosystem: Environmental > Terrestrial > Soil > Agricultural land...
AAATTAAAAATTTATATTTAAAATTGATTTAATATTTATCTTAGGGTATAATAACTAAAAGAGGTGGAATATGAAAATAGCAGTTTATCCAGGCTCTTTCGACCCAGTATCAAATGGACATCTAGATATCATTGAAAGAGCAGCAAAAGTGTTTGACTTAGTCTATGTATTAGTAAGTCTAAACCCAAATAAAAAATATGTATTTACAGATGAAGAACGAGTTGATTTATTAAAAGAAGCAACAAAACATATAAAAAATGTAATTGTAGAAGCTTCAAGTCAATTAGTACTAGAATATGCAAAAGCAAGAAACTGTTCAGTAATTATTAGAGGAATGAGAAACTTCAATGACTATCAAAGTGAAATAACACTATTTCAATTTAACCAAACTATTGATAAGTCAATTGATACATTTATTTTATTCCCTTCAACTGCTAACCTTTTCTTATCTTCTTCTGCTATTAAAGAACTAGTTTTATTTAATAAATCAATTGAAAGTTTCGTTCCTAAGGGACTTGCAAATAAAATTACAAATATAATTAAAGAACGCTTGAAATTATAAACGAGAACTAATTTAGTTCTCGTTTTCTTCATATGTAGGCAGCTTAATTTTAGCTAAGCCACCAAGTGATGTTTCACGATAATTTTCGTGTAAATCTTTACCAGTTTCTTTTAAAGATTTAACTACATCATCTAATGTTATATAATGTTTACCATCAGTTAAAATAGCAAATTTTGCTGAATCAATTGCTCTTCTTGCTGATAAGGCATTTCTCTCAATACATGGAATTTGTACATATCCCAATACAGGATCACATGTCATTCCTAGATGATGTTCGAGAGCAATTTCTGCTGCATACTCGATATGGTAGTTTGTTCCACCTTCTAAATAGGCAATCGCAGCAGCAGTCATTGAACAAGCTGTTCCTACCTCGCCTTGACAGCCTACTTCAGCTCCACTAATTGAGGCATTGTGTTTTACTAAATTTCCAATTAATCCACCAACTAATACAGCCTTGCATATTTCTTCAATGCTATAACCATAAATGTTATGATATGCATACATTACTCCAGGCATAACCCCACTAGCACCACAAGTCGGGCTAGTTACGATTAACCCTCCACTTGCATTTTCTTCACTAACAGCAAGGGTTGCAGCAAATACTAAACTATTAAAGTCTTTATTTTCTAAATATTTTTTATAAATATTATGTGCTCTTCTTTCAATCTTAAGCGGACCAGGTAGGGCACCTGTCTTTTTTAGGCCCCTTTCGATTGAATTAAACATCACTTTTACAATCTCTTCTATATAATCTAAAATATCACTATCTTCACACTCTAAAATATATTCTAAAAGTGTAATTTTCCCCTTTTCACAATACTCAAGAATTTCCTTCATTGATCTTTGTTTGTAATATGATTTGTGTGAAGTTTCTCTAGGTTCATCTAAATGTTTTAAAGTTCCTCCACCAACAGAAAAAACTAATTCTTCATCAATTAATTTATTATCTAAATAGGCAAAAAGCTTCATTCCATTTGGATGATAATCATAATTAATATCAACTCTAAATTTAACTTCAGTCCTATCTCTTCCAAGTGTCTGATAAATAATCTCATCAGTTAAATGTCCCTTCCCAGTTAAGGCTAGAGAACCATATAACTCAACAACAAACCTATCCGCTTTTTCATTTCTTTCTAAAAAGCGTTTTGATGCAAACTGTGGACCCATTGTATGGGAACTTGAAGGTCCATAACCAATCTTATATAATTCTTTTAACGTATCCATAAACACCTCAACTATATTATATCACAGTTAACTTTTGATTAACATAGTATATTATGTAGAAAAATAGTTCAAACTACTTGATTTACTCCTGGCTTTATAGTAAAATGCATTATGTTTAGAAAGGACTTATGGTTGTATTAAAATGAAACTAATAGGGATTACTCCAAGGATACTTGTAGAAGATGGAGTAGAAAAGCAATTTGTAAATACTAGGTATGTAAAACAGTTAACTGATAGAGGATTAAATGTAATTATGATTCTTACAAATAATCCCTATCCTGAAGAAATCTTGAATATGTGTGATGGATTCCTAATAACTGGTGGTAATGATATCGACCCTAGTTATTTTGGTGAGACGAATGAAGGTTTATCAAAAAAAGTAATCCCTTCACTCGATGAGTTAGATAAGTTAATTGTAGAACATGCTGCGAAAACTGGAAAACCTCTACTTGGTATATGTAGAGGCCATCAAGCAATTAATGTGTTTTTAGGCGGGTCCCTTCACCAACATATCGGTGATGAGCATGAAACAGTAAAAGTTGATCACTTTGCAACAATGCTTAAAAATAAACTTTTAAACTTTAAAGAAAAGATTAATATCAATTCCTATCATCACCAAGCTGTAAATGTGCTTGCTCCTGGTCTTGAAGTGATTGGTACTCATGATGATGGTACTATTGAAGCTTTTATTCACCAAACACTTCCTATAATCGGAGTTCAATGGCATCCAGAAATCTTGGCAAATAGTGATGAAACTAAAATGATATTCGATACATTTAAAAACTTAGTTGAAAAAAATTAAAACCAGCACTTTGCTGGTTTTTTATTCTAGTATTCATCTCAATCTTCTTTTTGATATACATCTATAATATTTATCGTTTCTCCCTCATAATTTAAACTTATATCTTTATGGCCTTCCCCAAATTCTTTTTCGATTATCTCAACTAATTCTTTGTGTACTTTTCTATGAACATCATAAGGAATATCAAACTTAGCATAATCAGTTCTATTTCTTTCTCTTAGTAAATAGCGCTCTACATTTAATATTCCAAAATATCGGACAGGATTAGTTTCTAATCTAGTTTTATATTTAAATAAATTTCCTATACTTAAAAATATATTAAAATCTTCATTATATTGCTTTTGTTTGTATCCTAACTCTCTAACAATTAACCAATAGTTTTTATTATAAAGTTCTTTTATTTTCTTATAAGTATTTCCGTTTTCTAAAAAATAACTTTTCGCACTTTCACTAATTTGAATAAAGTAACCACCTTTTTTTAAAACTCTATGGATTTCTTCTAGTACTCTTTCAGGACTATTAAGTAAGTGAAATAAATTATTTGCTATTACTAAATCAACTGAATTATCAATTAAGGGAATATTATAAGCATCTGCTCTTACTACGTATACATTATCTAGATCCTTAGCTTCATCACTTAAATATACTAACCCACTTTTTGCAATATCAATTGAAATAACATCAAAGCCCAATTTTCCAAGTTCAAGACTTAAATCACCTTCACCACAACCTACATCTAATATTATTTGTACATCCAAATTTTCTTTTATCTTACGTGCTAATTCTTCTTGAATTTTATTTACCTTTAAATAATAATCAGTTACATAATCAAAATCACTTTTAATATTCCAATCGATAAAGTTATATATATTAAATTCATTTTTAATGTCCATTTGACATTTACAATTTTTTAATGTTCTTACATTCAAACAGTTAGGACAAACAAATATTTTCATAATCTTACCTCTAATTTAATTGTATCTTAATATTAATTATTATTCAACAATAACAATCATTTGATGCGGTGCAGGTGATAACATCACCATATAGTATCCATCAGCCAAAAAAATAGTTAAGAGAAAATCTCTTAACTATTTTTATTTACCAATATTCTTCATTGCTTCATTTGCGAACTTATTAGTAACAATTTTATCATAAGGAGCACGTTTTTCTAACTCATTTGCTAACTCCATAACTTCCATTAGTTTATTTAATGCTGATTCTGGGAATGTTGGGTCTGCTTTCCAAGCGTCAATATCGCGATATCGTTGCATTACGATTTCTAAATCATCTAATGAAGTTTCTCTAAAGTGTGGATGAATTACTTCTGCAATTTCTCTTGCACTATGATTTTGAACCCAAATTTGTGCTCTATAAATTGCATTTGTAAACTTTTGAATAACATCTGGATTCTTTTCCATATATTCTTTAGTTGTGCTATATGCAGTAAATGGAATTCCAGGTGCTTCTTTACCTATTGAAGCTACTACATAACCATGACCATCTTTTTCAAGTTGTAGAGCTGCTGGTTCGAACATAGTTACAAAATCTCCTTCACCGCTAACAAATGCTCCACCTTGTGCTGCAAAGTCAATATCTGTTCTTACATTAACTTCTTTAGTTGGATCGTTTTGACCAACATCATAACCTTTTTGTTTTAAAACATATTCCAAAGTCATCTCTGGAACTCCGCCTTTTCTTCCACCAATAATTTCCTTACCTTTAACCATATCCCAATCCCAATTATCGATTTTTTCCCTTGCAACTAAGAAACTACCATCACATTGAGTTAGTTGAATAAAGTTGATTGCATAATTCTTTTGGCCACCATTATAAACGAAAATACTTGCTTCCGGTCCCATTAGACCAATTTGTGCATCCCTACTTAATAGAGCTGCCATTGTTTTATCTGCACCACTAGTTAGGACTAATGTTACGTCTAAACCTTCTTCTTCAAAGTATCCAAGTTCTAGTGCTACATATTGTGGTGCATAAAACACGGAATGTGTTACTTCAGCTAATCTTATTTTATATTTAGATCCACATGCAGATAAAAACAAGCCTGAAACTATAACTAATAGGAAAGATAGCATGAGCTTAATTGATTTCAAATTTTTTTCCCTCTTTTCTTTAATAAGTATTTTTCAATTAAGTTAACAGTTGCATACATTAAGTATGCAATAATACATAAAACTACAACGCCCATCATTACTAAGTCAAGTCTAAACACCTGACCTCCATACATAATTAAATAGCCTAAACCAGCTCTTGAAACTAAAAACTCACCTACAATAACCCCAACCCAAGCTAAACCAATATTAATCTTAACAACATTAATAATATTAACTAAGTTGCTTGGGAAAATTAGTTTTGTAAAGATCTCTTTGTTGGTTGCACCAAAACTGTGTAACATTTTCACCTGTTCTTCATCAACATTGATGAAGTAATTATAGGTAGAAATAATTGTAACTACAATTAGAATTGAAATTGAAACAACAACAATTCCAGTAATCCCAGTTCCTGCCCAAATAATCATTATTGGTGCTAGTGCAGTTTTAGGAAGTGCATTAAGTAACACTAAAAATGGTTCTAGTAACTTTGATAAAAATTTACTCGCCCATAATATAATTGCAATTACTATTCCAATAAATGTACCAAAGATAATTCCCATAATAGTTTCTAATATGGAGATAAATAAATGTCGCCAAATTTCATTAGTTTCAATGTATCTTACTAAAAGCTTAAAGATTGAAGATGGACTTGAAAATAAGAATTCATCTAGTAAACCAACTTTAGCTCCAAATTCCCAAAGTAAGATTACACCGATGAATACGCCAATTTGACTAAGAAATAAAACTCTCTTATCTCTTCTTATCTTTTTGCATCTATCGTTCATTTAATTCCCTCCATAACTTATCAAAGTATCCTCGGTACTCAGGTGCGTTTCTTGCAGTTATTGGAGTCTTTTCACCTTCAATAGTTAATTTTATATCATGAATTTTTTTGATCTTTGCTGGTCGCATACTTAAGACAATAATTCTATCACTCATAGCTATTGCCTCAGATAAATCATGGGTAACAATTATCGTTGTTTTCTTTTCTTGTTTTATTATTCTATATATATCCTCACTGACTATTAGTTTAGTTTGATAATCAAGTGCTGCAAAAGGCTCATCAAGAAGTAGTAAATCAGGCGATGTTGCAAGTGTTCTTATTAAGGCAACTCTTTGCCTCATCCCCCCAGACAATTCCGATGGCCTAGAATTTCTAAATTCCCATAATCCATATATATCAAGCATTCTTAATACTTTCTCTATATTTTCTTCAGTAAGATTTTTTTGAATCTCTAATCCAAGAATTATGTTTTTATAAATTGTTCGCCATTCAAACAAGTGGTCTCGCTGAAACATATATCCTATTTTACCATTGACAATAATTTCACCACTTGTAGGCTTTATTAATCCTGCGATCAAATTTAGGATAGTTGTTTTCCCACTACCTGAAGGCCCGATTATTGCGACTATTTCTCCTTCTTTTACTGAAAAACTTATATCATCTAAAACATCTATCTTATCATATTCACTATAAAATTCCATGGACACATTTTTTACATGTAACAATACACAGTCGCCTCCTTACTCCCGTATACAATATTATAATATTATTGTCAGTCTCTTTTGTGTAGGCGATTAATGAGATAATTTTTACTAGTAAAAACCAAAAAAAATAGTGATTTAGTCCAAATCACTACTAATATATTAAATATTTAAAATTGTGATAATTTATCAGCTAATACATACAGAATTAATAATATAGATGTTACAGGAATAAAAGACAATACTAATACAGCAAAATTAAGAAGTCTATCTTTTTTAAATTTCATTAAATAGACAAGTGATAAAATTGCCGTAACCGGAATAAAGAGATAAATCATTGTTATAGAAACACTATAGACAAATCTGAAAAAAGTATTATCTAAAGATACTTGAATTATATTTAATGCAATTAAATTAATAATAAAGAAAAAGTATAAAATTAATACTGATATTAAATGATATTTGCGCTTTTCTAACAAAGTCTTATCCTCCTAATAACTTTATTTTGTTAATAGTATAATACCACACTTGAAAATAATGTCAATCTATATTAAATATAAAAACTGCTATATTACAATAGCAGCCTTTTTAAAATTATTCTTCTTCATCTTCAAATTCAAAACGAATTGGTTCATAGTTAGGATTTTTCATAGACTCATCCTCACTTACGATTTGTGCAACCCTTGTAGATGCAGCAGCACCAAGTGCCCCAACTATATCATCTAAGAAAGTATGACATTTAAGTCCTAGTTTACCTTCATCGTTTAACTTCTTCACTATACCAGGTTTATTTACATCTATATCACCAAAGTTTGTTTGGCCTACTGTTCCATACATTGCAGCAATACTCAACCCAAAAATCTCATCTACCCCAAACATTCCGAGGTCAGCTTGCATAATATCTTGAATTGGTCCTTCAAATTTACCTTCTTCTGTCATTTTATCAATCGCAATTGAAAGTTGTACAAGATGGAAAATATCACGATAAGATAAAATCTTTTCAACACTTTCAATACAAACTTTCATTGAGATATTATCATTATAACGAGATTGTTGATTAAAAGCTATTTCTGCAATATCCCTAATTGTTACTCCCCTCTCTAGCAGTGCATCCCTGTTCATTTTAAACATTTCTTCTCTAGAGAAAATTACTCTAGGTTTCATAAATTGACCTCCTTATTAATTGAAATTAAATTCCTCCCGCTTCCATTTAAAAAGTCTCTTGCACTCATCCTCTTTTTACCTGGCATTTGAACTTCAGTTAAAGCAATAACAGTATTACCACCACAACTAATTTCAAAACTATCTTTGTTTACACCTATTATTATACCAGGTTTTTCCTGGGTAGTCTTATCTACTACTTTACTATTATATACTTTAATATTCATTCCATCTAAGATGAAGTAAGCTCCTGGATTAGAATTTAGCCCTCTAATCTGATTAAATACACCTCTTGCAGTATTATTAAAGTCAATTAGTTCATCTTGTTTTGTTAAATTGTAAGCATAGGTTGCCTTGCTTTCATCTTGAGGAATTGGTATAATTTTGCCCATCCTTAAATCATTAATTACATCAACTATCATTTTACTACCCAAAATACTTAACTTTTCAAACATTGTATCTTGAGTATCTTCATCCAAGATCGGTATTTTTTCAATTCTCAAAATATCGCCAGCATCCATTCGCCTGTCCATATACATTATTGTTATTCCGGTTTCCGCATCTCCATTAATAATCGCTCTTTGAATGGGTGCTCCTCCACGATATTTTGGCAAAATTGAACCATGAACATTAATTGCACGATACTTTGGGTGATCTAAAATCTTCTTTGGTACAAATTGACCATATGCAGCTGTGACAATTAAATCAACATCTAAACCTAAAATATAGTCAGCTTCTTTTTTTATACTTTCAGGTTGAAAAATTTCTAAGTTATGTTCTAATGCATAAGATTTCACAGGTGAATACTCATACTTCTTCTTACGATAGTTATAAGTGTCTGGTTGCGTTACAACTAAGACTACTTCAAAATTTTTATTAATTTCATCTAGTATTCGCACTGCAAAATCCGGTGTTCCCATAAAAATAATTTTCATCTTCTAACTCCTTAATTAAAACTAATCGGGTATCTTTCAAAATTCACAATTAATTTTCGATCGCTAAACTTTTTCTTAACTTCAATGATTAATTTAGAAAGTCGTTCAAAATCATTATATTTTACTATCAATTGAACACCTTTTATCCTATTTATATAAACAGGTCCTAAAATATTCATTGAACTCATTCTTGCAAATACTTTCTTAAAATAATTTGCAAAGTAATACATATCTTTATATTCACCAATAATTAATAATCTACTTATTTCATTAAATGGTGGATAATTATAGTCTTTCCTTACCTTTAATTCTTTTTCAAAAAAGTCATCATAATTATTATTAATTGCATCTATTAGAGAATAATGATCCAAATTATAACCTTGAATAATTACTTTTGCTTCTCTATGCATCATTAGTTTTGAGACAACACTAAAAACTTCTTCACTACTACGATAATCATTCTTATATAATAAGGAATCAATATTAATAAGGCCAACCAATGTTATATCTTTATGATATATCGATGCAAGTGGATAAGTTCCAATAATTATATCCACACTACCTTCTTCTAACGCGACATGAAAATCTTGATAATCACTTTCGCTTGTAAAAGAGTCGCTATCAACTTGCATAATACGAGCAGATTTGAATTCTTCTTGTAATACTTCTTTTAAAAGTTCTAAGCCATAACCAAAACGATTATAACTAGTAGCACCACATTCACAAACAGGTTTAACTGCTTGATAATTACAACTATTACATTGATAAATGTTTTTGTATTTATGATAAGAAAGACCAACTTTACAATCTGGACATACAATTAACTTATTACACTCACTACAAAGTACAGTTTGTCTATAAGCTAGGCTGTTAAGTAATAATACACTTATCTTTTTCTCATTTAAATTTCTTTCAATTTCATTACTTAATTTAGAACTAAGTAAATTACTCAAATATTCTTCTTTCATATTTACAAGTTTAATATTGTTTTGTGGTTTGTTTAACTTTGAAATAATTGTATATTTGTTTTGGAAATATTCATAGTAATCAACAATGCTTGGTGAACTTGTAGTAAAGATTATTTTTGAATTATTATATAAAGCGCGCTTTTTTAATATTTCAATAGTAGAAAACTTTGGATTTTGTTCATTTAAATAATAATTACTTTCACTGTCTAGAGCAATAATTAAACCAATATTATTTAATGGTAAAAATACTCCAGACTTAGTAGCTATAACAATATCAACATTATCATTTATTAATTCATTATAATTATAGTAATACTCATTATTTGAAAGTTTTGATGAGAAAGCTAAGATTCTATAATCAAAAGTATTATTAAATAAATTAGTAACTCTTGTATTTTCTAAAATAGTCGGACTAATAATCAATACCTTTTTACCACTCAATACTACATCTTTACTAATTTCTAAAATAAAGTCATCTCTAAACTTACTATCATTAGAATAAAGTAAGTAAGGTTTTCCATCAACTTTATAAAACTTGTTTTTTGCAATCTCCAAATCCATTGTCTTACTTACTTGATAAGTTGGACTAACTCTTAATGGTTCAGTTTTTGGTAATTTTTCCGTAAACCCAAGATGACCACTTTCAACTAATTCATTTACGATAAATTCAGAAACATTTACGTTTTCTTTAATTTCTTCAAACGTTGCTTCTTTTACATTTCGTAAATATTCAATAACTTGATTTCTCTTTTCTGATTTTGGCGGATATGGATTATGTAATAAGAAATAATATTTTACTAATTTTCTTTTTCCATATGTATAAATATTGGTAATTAGTTCGAGGTTACCATTAGTAATTTCTTTTTTAATTTTAGAAAATTTACTTAATATCTCTTTTGTAACAATAATCGTTTTTTGCCCTTTAAATAACAGTGCCACTTCTGCATCTAGCTGTTCATAATTAATCACTTTTAGCTTTTTAGTTACTCTTGCTTTCATAAAACTAGGATACATTAAATTAAGTGTCGTAGTTAGAGGAGTGATTAAGTCATTTGCAAGATCTTTTGCTAAGTGGATTTGTTCAATTGTTAGGCCATTTTCAAAGTCAACAACTTCTAGTATTTCCTTTAAGTTCAAATTATAATCAGTTTCGTTTGCTAACTCTAACACATATCCTAAAATTTTTTGAAACCCAAACTCAACGAAAACTCTACTACCAATATGAATACATCCTTCTAATTCTTTTGGTACGATATATGTATAGAGCTCATCAACTTCGGAACTTGGAATATCGACTACAACTTTTGCGTACATAGCTCCTCCTTTCCTTAATTAAATATTATCCTAGCTATCGGAAAACTTCGTTATATATCTTTATTTTATCATAGTTAACACTGAAAATAAAGATAGACAAAAATATTAAGAAAAAAATGAGCAAAAAATGCTCACTTTAATAAAAATGTGACGAAGTTTATTCTTCATCAACTATTCTTATTTTATCAAAATAAATTTCTTCTAAAGCAATCCCAATACTTTTAGTATTATAAGGATTTTTAATTAAATGTTTTTCTTCTCTAGTAATATCTTTAGCGCGTTTAGCCGCACCAATAACTAACTTATATTTACTTTTCGCTTTAGAAACTAATTGGTCGATAGATGGATATCGCATTCCGTCACGAATTCGACTCATTATTTTACCTCCAACATTTCCTTATATTTGTGAATAGTTCTCTCAACTTTCGCATGCTCTGCCCTAATGATTGCAACAATTTTATCAGCAGCATTTTCAACAGTATCATTTACAACAATATAGTCATACATATATGCAAGATCAATTTCTCTTTTAGCTTTTTCGATTCTTGCTTCAATAACTTCACGTGATTCAGTTCCACGATTTACTAGTCGTTGTAAAAGCTCATCATATGATGGCGGAGCAATGAAAATAAAGACAGCATCTTTCATCTTCTCTCTAACTTGAGTTGCCCCTTGAACATCTATTTCTAAGACAACTTCTTTACCTTGGTCAAGAAGATCTTGGACTGAATCTAAAGGAGTGCCATAATAATTGCCAACGAACTCAGCATACTCAAGCATCTTTCCTTCTTCAATGTACTTCTTAAACTCTTCTTCTGACACAAAGTAATATTCTCTTCCATGCACTTCACCTTTACGGGGTTTTCTAGTCGTCATAGATATTGAATACACTAAGTCATGTCCTTCCATTTCAAAAAGGGCACTACGCACCGTACCTTTTCCTACACCAGAGGGACCTGAAATAACAATTAACAATCCTTTATCATTTAGTTTCATGTATTATTCCTCATTTTACTATTAATATTAATTATATCACAAAATGAAATTTTTTTCAAATATTTTTTAAAGGTTTAAAAAAATCATAAACTATGTTAAAATAGTTAAAGGTGAAAAAAATATGATAGCAGATGGAATTTTTATTCATCATTTAGTTGATGAATTAAAACAAGAATTAATAAATTCTCGAATAAACAAAATCATGCAAATTGATAACAATAGCTTCCTTTTTAATTTACAAGGAAGAAGAAAATTATATATAAGTTTAAATCCTGATATTTGTCACTTAAGACTTACTAACAGTGACTATATCGCTTCCAGCAAGCACTTTCCAGTCTATACTGCACTTAAACGTTATTTTGAATCGAGCGTAATTAAAGATATTACACAATATGAAAATGACCGAATTGTAGTAATAGAAGTTGAAGCAAGCGATGACTTAGGATTTAAAAGTACTTACTTTCTAATTTTAGAATTCTTTGGACGAAATTCTAATCTTTTTGTAGTAGATAGTGAGTTTATCATTGTGGATTGTTTAAAGAAGTCATTTGTATTAGAAGATAATGATAAACGAATCTTAGTTCCAAAGATGAAATATACATTCCCTGAACAAACTAAAACTAATCCATTTAAAACTAATGAAGTAATAGATATTAATAACTATCAAGGAATGAGTAATTTAGTCTATGCAGAAGTAATTTATCGAAATACTTTAGACTTCATAAAACAAAAACCAATCCCAACATTAATAAAAACTGCTAAGAAAACTCTTTTTTCTTGTTTTGATTTAACACATATAGAAGGAGAAAAACTAGTATTTCCTACATTGTCAGAACTTCTTGAAGAATATTATATAAATCAAAAAAATATTACAACTCAAAACAATGAACAAAAACTATTAGAAAACTATTTAAAACGCGAAATAACAAAAATCAAGAAGAAAATTCAAAAGCAAATTCAAGAAAAAGATAAAGCATATAAAAATCTTAGTTTAGAAAAAATAGGTAATCTTTTAAGTGCTAATCTACATAAGGTAGAAAAACATGCAAGCAGCATTACAGTAGAAGATTTTTATAATAATAATGAACTAATTAAAATTGAACTAGATCCAAAATTAAGTCCAGCTCAAAATTTAGAAGCTATCTTTAATCGTTATAAGAAAGCAAAAAGAGCAATTGGTTTAATTAGTGAACAAATTGAAGCAAGTAAAAATGAACTTGAATATTTAGAAACCCTTCAAAATCAATTAAGTATTGCAAAACATCAGGAAATAAAAGAAATATTAGATGAATTAGGCTTAATGTCTTCAAAAGAAAAAGCAAGACATAAAAGAAAACCGCAAATTGAACTAGAAACATTTGAAGACAGGCACGGTAATATTATTTGGGTTGGAAAAAATAATATCCAAAATAATTACCTAACTCATCAACTTGCGAAGAAAACAGATTATTTCTTCCATGTAAAAGATATACCAGGTAGTCATACAATTTTAAGAACTAACAATTTAACTGATGAAGTTATTAGATTATCTGCACAAATTGCTGCATACTATTCTAAAGCTAGACAGTCAAGCAATGTTGCAGTTGACTATACTTTAGTTAAATATATTAAGAAAGTTCCAAAAACAAAAGGATCTTTTGTAACTTATACAAACCAAAAAACTGTTTTTGTAACTCCAGACATTGATTATATTAAAGATAATACAATTTAAGTTTTGTAGATAATCATTGCAGTATAACAATAAATTTGTTCTTTATAATCATACATAATGCTAACTTGATATTTAATATCAATTAAATCTTCATATCGAATCGTTTTAAGGAAGTCATTAATTGCATCTTCAAGATCCTTTTCATGACTTTCATCAAAAATTTTAACTTTCATAAAATAAATCACCCTAACTATTATATTATTCTTTAGGGTGATTTTTTGTATAATATTGACATATATCTTGAAATGGACATTTATCACATTCTGGATTTTTTGCTTTACAGAAATATCTCCCAAAATGGATTAAACGTAAATGCAAATCATACCAATCTTGTGGGTCATATAATTCCATTAAACTTTGTTCTACTTTTAGTGGGTCTTTTGAATTAGCAAGGTTAAGTCGGTTAGAAACCCGATTTACATGTGTATCAACTGGAATTGTTGGGATTCTAAAACCCTCACCAAGGACGACATTTGCTGTTTTTCTTCCAACCCCAGGTAAGCTTACAAGTGCATCATAATCATTTGGCACTTCACCATTATGATTTTCTACTAATAATTTAGCTAAAGCAATAATGTTTTTTGCTTTAGTATTTGCAAGGCCTATAGTTTTTATTAATTCTTTTACATCACTAAACTCTGCCTTAGCAAGGTCAAATACTGTAGGATACTTACTAAATAAACCTGGTGTTACTTTGTTTACCGCTTTATCAGTTGTCTGAGCAGATAAAACAACAGCAATTAATAATTCGTATAGATCTTTGTAATCCAGTTCACACTTTACAACTGGATACATTCTTTTTAACTCTTCGAAAATTCTATTTTGAACGAGCATAGATTTTGTTAAACAATTCCTGAATATTTTCTTGGTGATTTTCAACCGCCTCTTCTGCTTTTTGACTGTCTCTTCTAGTTGTGTGGAGTAAACGATCAATGTAGTTTACACCGCGATTTTTATATTTAAGTGCTTTTAAGATTGCCTCACTAATTTCCTCATCCGAATATTCATCTTCTATATACCATCTTTGAATTATTTCACGTTCAAGTGGGCTTAAAATTTTCTTTAATTCTTTTTCAAGTAAATTCATTGTATCTTTAATCTTAGCTTCTAAGATTTTTTTATTTTGGTTTTCTCTTTTTCCATCTAAGATTAAAGCAAGTCTTTTATACGTTTCATCTAAATTAAAGACTTCTTTACTATCAACGCTAGATAATTCAAGGGTAATAAAACCTTTTTTCACTAACTCTACAATTCGATTTCCCAATTCATTTTTATCAATTTTCATTGATGCAGCTATTTCTTCTTCGTTTAAAACGGTTACTCCTCGCTGCAAAAGATCATTTAGGCGAATTAAGATTATTGTATCAACTTCATCAATACTAAGTTTGTAGTATTGTTCAAGGATGAGTCTATCAAATTGGATAACATTATTCTTAATTAAATTGAACATCTCATTCTCCTATTTTTTTATTGCTAATTTTTGTAATGCATCTTCTGCTGCCTTTTGTTCTGCATCTTTCTTACTCTTACCTACACCAACTCCAAGTTTTACATTCCCATGCATAACTACTACTGTGAATGTTTTGTTGTGAGCAGGCCCAGAGTCTTTTACTAATTGATATTCAACAGTTTTTCTACTTTCAGCTTGAATAAACTCTTGTAGTCTACTTTTATAATCAATGAAAAACACTGATTGATTATTAATAACAGGAAATACTATTTTTTCTAATACTTCTCTTACCTTAGGAATCCCTTGGTCTAAATAGATAGCTCCAAGAAATGCTTCAAATAAATCTGCTAGTAATGATTGCTTATGTTTGCCCCCTTGTTCACTTTCGCCTTTACCTAGGAGAATGCACTCATTTAATTTCAAATTAACTGCATATTCACTATTTGCTCTTGTACAAACATACTTTGCGCGAATTTTTGTTAAAGTGCCTTCTGGCTCATCAGGGTATTTATGATACAAATAATCAGCAACCAAAAAGTCTAAAATCGCATCCCCTAAATATTCTAGTCGTTGATTACTTTTAACTCCGTGTTCATTTGAATACGATTGATGGGTAAACGCTGTTCTATAAAGTTCAAAATCATTAACTTCAATATTTAATGATTTTAAAATGGACATAATCTTTTCATCATTTTGTTTTTCATTCATTAAGATTATTACCCTCTTTAGTTATGATATTTTTCATCTTTTCAATTACTTGACCCTTAACTGCTAGTCTTGCTTGGTTGATTGCATTACTAAATGCATAGCCATCACTTGAACCGTGTGCTTTAACTACAACACCATCTACACCAAATAAGTGAGCTCCACCAATTTCATCAGCATTTAATGTCTTTTTAAACTTCTTAAAGACTTTATTTAAGAAAAGGTAACCAATCTTTCTAAAAATACTTTGACTAATCTCTTCTTTTAAAAATCTTCCTACTGCAACTGCAACACCTTCACAAGTTTTCATAATTAAGTTTCCACTAAAACCATCTGTAACAATAATATCACATTCAGTTGTAAAGATGTCTTTTCCTTCAAGGTTACCAAAGAAGTTTACATTAGGATCATTTATAAGTAATTGAAATGCTTCTTTTTCGACTTCACGCCCTTTACCTTCTTCACTACCAACATTCATTAGTCCAACTAATGGTTTTTCTATTCCTTGAACTTCCTTTAAGTAAATTGATGCATATTGAGCAAGTTGAAGTAAGTGTTCACTTCTCAACTCTAAATTAGCACCAACATCAAGTAGTAGGCGATGCTTTCCACCCATATTAGGAAGAATTGGACATAAAGCAGTACGTTTCATACCCTTAATTCTACGAATAACTAAATGAGCAGCAGTAACAACACCTTGTGTAGGTCCTGCTGTTACTACTCCATCAACTTCCTTATCTTTAACAGCTTGGAATGCTTTTACTAAAGAAGTTTCACGATTTCTTCTAATCTCCCCAATCGGGTCTGCTTCACCCATATCAACTTTATCAGGAGCATGAACAATTTGGATACGCTCATGTTCACCAAGATGTTCCTTTATTACTTTTTCATCTCCGAATAATACTAATTCAATATCAGGAAATCTTTCTAATGCTATTTTTACACCTTTAATAATTTCAAGCGGTGCATGATCACCACCCATTATATCAATTGCTAATTTAACCATGTGTATCTCCTAATCTAACATTTCTTTGTTGTTTTCATAATTTTCATGAATTATCTCAACAATATGTTTATACTCATTCTTTTCTGTAAAGTTTTCTTCATTAATTATTCTATCAGCTTCCATATTAGCAAGTTCAAATAAATCTTTATCTGCAACTAAATCAGCCATCTTAAATAATACTGTTCCAGTTTGTTTTTCTCCAAAGAAATCGCCTGGACCTCTTACTATTAAGTCTTCTTCTGCTAATACGAAACCATCATCACTACTTTCAACTAACTTTAAGCGTTCAATAGCACTAGGAACAGTTGATTTACTAATTAAGAAACAATAAGCTTGTTCATTGCTTCTACGAACTCTACCACGCATTTGATGGAGTTGAGCTACTCCAAATCGATCCGCATCATAAATTGCAATTGTAGTTGCATTAACTACATTCACACCAACTTCAATAACTGTAGTACTAACCAAAATTCCAATTTTGTTATCAACAAAATCTTGCATTATACTTTCTTTTTCTTGGGTCTTTAGTTTACCATGAATTAAGCCAACATTGCAAATACCTTCGAACTCTTTTGAATAATATTCATATATCTCGTTAGCATTATGAATATCCATTATTTCACTTTCTTCAATCATCGGCGCAATTACATATACTTGCTTACCACGTTTTATCTCTTCTTTAATATGGTCTACTACATAATCACGATCTTCATAGCCAAGGTATTTAGTAATTGGACGTTTCTTTTCATTAGGTAAAGTTTTAATAATTGAAATATCACTTTCACCAAGAATTGAGATTGCTAAAGTTCTTGGAATTGGGGTAGCACTCATCTTTAAGTGGTCAATTAAATGACCCTTACCAACAATCGATACGCGTTGTTTTACACCGAACCTATGCTCTTCATCAGTTACAACTAATCCTAAATTAGCAAACTCTACATTTTTTTGGAAAAGAGCATGCGTTCCAACAATTATATCTATTTCATGATTAACTAACTTTGTGAGTAGTTCTTTCTTTTCTTTCGTGCCAACTGAAGATATTAACATTTCAATCCTAACATCTGTATCTTTAAATAAATCTTTAAATGTTTGATAATGTTGACGAGCTAAGACTTCAGTTGGTACCATAATCGCACCTTGATAGCCTGCTGTAATAACTGCATATAAACTTATTGCAGCAACAACTGTCTTACCACTACCAACTTCACCTTGTAAAAGGCGATTCATTTTATAGTTAGCACTTAAGTCAGTTAAGATTTCTTCAACTGTTCTCTCTTGGTCTATAGTTAATTTGAAAGGAAGTTTAGAAATAAACTCATTTACTTTATCATGATCAAAATTAATTTTCACTCCTTGAGGATGATTTTTCCTCATATAGAGCATGTATTTAATTTTCATTTGATAAGTAAATAGTTCTTCAAACTTGATTCTTTTAATTGCTTTACTAATCTCTTCTTGGTCTTCCGGTAAATTAATATATTTGATTGCATCATAGTAATCAATCAAATCATATTTTTCTTTAATTTCTTTAGGTAAAATATCTACTAAATCTTCTCCATATTCAGAAAAAAGACGCTCTTTAATTTCTAGAACTTTTTTATCCGGAACACCTTTTATATTAAATACTGGATCTATTGGATTGCTGAATTCGTCAAAATGGATCTCAGCAGCTGTGAAGTTTCTAAAATTATCTTGGAATTTACCTGTTAATCTAACATAAACACCATAATGAATTTTAGTTCTTAAAAAGTGACGATTAAAAATTGAAACACGAATTCGTCTACCTTCAATATCAACAAAGAATGTCATTAAAGATAGTTTAGACTTTATATTTCTAACTGAAGCCTTTGTTTGTACAATTCCTGCTACAGTAACATTTTCATCACAAACACAATCATTTATTGATCTAATTGTATAATCATCGTATTTAGTCGGATAACTTAGTAATAAATCTTCAACTGTTAAGATTCCACTTCGCTTAAATGCAGCAACTTGTTTTGGGTTTATATAATTGATTTCACTTAGTAATAAATTTTTCATTTTCCTCCCTTTCCCCACATTACTATAAAAGAGGGCGAAGCCCTCTAATTTACTCTATTGCTAGAATATAACTATAGACTTCTTGATTTCCCTCAATAACATCTATCTCAAGATTACTATAATTCTTTTCAATGTATTTTACTACATCATTAACTTCTTTCTGCGTTGCATCAGCACCATAGATGATTGTAATAATTTCACGATCATCTGTGATTGCAGCTTTAAGAAGTGATTTGACAGTATCAATTCGTCTACGGTTGGAAGTTACAATTTTGTTATTGCAAATTCCGATATAATCATCTTTGCGAATATTAATTCCTTCAATTTCAGTATCTCTAATTGAGAATGTAACTAAACCAGTGCTTACATTTTCAATAACTGGTTTAATACCTTCAATTATTTCATCAATTTCACCACTTAAATCTAACATAGTTAGAGCAGCGAAACCTTGTGCAAGTGTCTTTGTTTCTACAACATGCACTTTACTTTCTGTATATATTTTTGCAGATTGATTAGCTGCTAGAATAATATTACTATTATTCGGGAATACAATAATGTGATCTGCATTTAATGTATCATAACCACGGATGAAATCTTCAGTTGAAGGGTTCATACTTTGACCACCGCTTACTACATAATCCGCACCCATTTCTTTAAATGCATTAATTAAACCTTTACCATTTGCAACTGTTACAACTGCAACTCGTTTTCTAATTTCAGGTTTTGCAACTGGCTTAACATGCACTTCACCACAAGCACATTGCCCTTCTTCTACATGGTTAATATTACGTAAGTCAGTTGTTTCGTTATGTTGAATTGTCATATTTTCAATCTTCAAGTGAATAAATTCACCAAATTCTTGACCGATATTTAGTGCATCACCAGGTTTTAATGTGTGAACATGCACTTTAATTAAGTCATCATCCATAACAACTACGATAGAATCACCAATAGCTGCTAATCTATTTGCTATATAATCTTCATCAATTTCTTCATCTAAATCTTCTTTAGCTTCAATAATAAATTCAGTACAATAACCAAATTCTACATCTTCAATCTTACTAATAAATTTTGTACCAATTGTATGCATTGCAGCTTCAACAGGTTTTTCACTTACGAATTCACCTTCTACTGCCATTTTCATACCAATTAAAATTTCAATCAGTCCAGCTCCACCAGAGTCAACAACTCCTGCTTCTTTTAATACAGGTAATAATTCTGGAGTTCTTTCTAAAGAAGCTTTTGCTTCTGCTATAAATTCATCAAAAAATTCATTAATAGACATTCTTGATGATGAGATAGCAACTAACTTTTCAGTCGCTTCTCTTGCAACAGTTAAAATAGTACCTTCTACTGGTTTCATTACAGCTTTATAAGCTTGGCTAACGCCACTTTGAAATGCTTTCGCAAGACTCATTGCGTTAACTTCTTTAAAACCTTCTAAACCTTTTGAGATTCCTCTAAATAATTGCGATAATATAACACCAGAGTTACCTCTAGCCCCCATTAACATACCGCGTGAAAGTTTTTTTGACACTTCATAAATATCATGATCATCTAAATTATATATTTCACTTACTCCGCCTTCAATTGTCATTTTCATATTTGTACCTGTATCACCATCTGGTACTGGGAATACATTTAGTGCATCAATTCTTTGATAATTTTGTTTTAAGTTTTCGGCTCCATTCACAACCATAGTTTTAAAAAGGATGCCATCAATTTTATTTATTTGCATTGGAATGCCCCCGTTTTACTAAAATTTTT
>Ga0209075_1001728_pt1 | contig 20234 bp, 15 predicted proteins | sample Stecom2011_FD_187523 | JGI IMG/M metagenome (GOLD analysis project Ga0209075, IMG submission 187523) | Agricultural soil microbial communities from Utah to study Nitrogen management - Steer compost 2011 (SPAdes) (version 2) | ecosystem: Environmental > Terrestrial > Soil > Agricultural land...
GCTCGATTGCGGGGTGCAAAGATACAGAGCTTTTTTACATTAACAAGCTTTTTAGGTAACTATTTTGAAATCTTTTTTTAACACACAACCTAAGTGATTATAAATGTACGAATTAGAGAGAGAAATATTTTGTCTTTTTTTTATAATATTTAAATCAGATACTAGACTGTGTCTATTTCTATGTTCTAACTCAAAACTTATAGTGGATTTATTTAAAAGAAGAAGTACACAAAGTGCTTAGAAGTGTCTGCAATTAATTGATAAATTCCAATAATAAAAATACAACTAACTACAATCTGAACAGCAAAGGAAGCTTTTGAGAAGCGTTGAGTCAACCATTTTTCACTAGAATCAGGTAGCCAATGTAACAAATACCCTAATACCATAATGATTAGAGGTACGGAAAAAGTAGTGCACATTAATATAAAAGACTCTATACTCCAGCCAAAAGAAGTGACTATATGCATGAAATAATCAAAAGGTTCAGATTTTCCTTCAACCCTAAACCAAATTCTTGCGATTGTCATAAAGGAAAACGTGGAAAAGATCTTCCAAACTCTCACCATCCAGTGATTCAAATGTTCATATGGAGATATTTTCTTCCAATGGTTATAAAAAACAAGTCCAAGTCCATTTAAGGCACCCCAAACAAGGTAATTTTGATCAGGATTATGCCAAAGTCCTCCTACAACCATTGTAATCATGAGGTTCATGTCACGATAAATTATTTTTTTAGCACGAGGGAACACCCAAATAATGGTGAAGTATACTGCTATAAAGATTAAAAGTGCATAAATCAACCAAAACCATTGTGTAAAAAAGAAAAGGAAGATAAAAATGATTGTAATTGAAAAAATAGAAGCAAATCCTCCTGTACGATTTCCACCTAACGGGATGTAAAGATAATTTTTCCACCACGTTCCTAAAGAAACGTGCCACCTTCTCCAAAACTCTGCTGTGTTAAGAGATTTGTATGGTGAATCAAAGTTTTTCATTAACCGGAATCCCATTAGTCTTGCGATTCCTGTGGCCATATCGGTATATCCTGAAAAGTCTCCATAGATTTGCAATGAATATCCATAGATAGCTACCAAGCTCACAAATCCAGGGTACGATTGTGGGGAGTCAACCACTGTATCTATAAAATGTACAGCAATATAATCTGCAAGGATAAGCTTTTTAAAAATTCCTTTTAAAATTTGAAACAGAGCCCAGCCAAAATCATTTTTGGACAAAGTATAAGGTTGATGGATTTGTGGAACAAATTCTTTTGCTCTTACAATAGGTCCTAAAATCAGGTGTGGAAAAAAGGATATAAAAAATGAATAATGAAAGAAATTTTTAATCGGTGGGACTTCTTTACGATACACATCAATGATGTACCCAGTACTACTGAATGTAAAGAAGGAAACACCCGCTGGTAAAATTAATCTTTCAACTATGCTATGACTGCCTTGTTCACTAAATCCATTTTTAAAATAAGACAAGACATTAAACACTTCATAGTTTGTTTGAAAAAAATCATTAAATGAAGAGGTAAAGAAATAAGCATATTTAAAATACGAGAGAATAAGCACGTTGAGCACTACACCAACGACCAGCCATGTCTTTCGAAACTTTTTTATAGTTTGTTTTGATATGGCGTATGCTATACTATAATTAGAAATTAATGTAAAGACCAGGATAAAAACGGAGAGTCCTGATGTTTTGTAATAGAAGAATAAACTAACTGCAACTAAATATATGCTTCGTACAAGCTTATTTTTGTGTAGGAATGAGAATAAAATCATCACTCCTAAAAAGAAAAGCCAAAAATCTAACTTTGAAAAAGTTAAATCCACAAGGTTGAACGAAAAAACATCATAAATTCGTTGCATGCCTCTCTACTTTAATATTGAAACTTGTGGCCGAAGTTCCATTTGTTCAATCCATTTCATAAATGCTTCAAAGAACAAATCTCCTTTTAGATAATATCCATCTGCGGTAAAATGTACTAAATCTGACTTCATTAATTTATTATCTCTCCAGATTCTTGAAGACCCAAGCGCTCCCATTATTCCGTATAAATCCCATACAGGAACTTGGTATTTTCTTGCTAAATCAATAATCATTTCACGTTCGCGAGCCACGTTTCTATTTAAACTTGTTCTTCTATAGTACGCATCATTAGGGACAGTCAATAAGATTGCACAATCTGGATTTGCAGCATACACCTTTTTCATCATTATTTCTAAGTTGTTCTTATAGACTTCTGGATCAAAATCTTCATAAGGCACATTGGCATCATTTGTTCCTACAGCGAATACCATAAAATCGGGTTTAGCTAAAGCTAATTGTTCTTGAAAATTTTCATTATCTCTATAAGAATAAAGTCCTGCTCCATTAACTCCGATAGAAGTATAAGAAATTCCTGGTTTTCTATTCGATAATTGTATACCATATATATACAACGGAGCTAAATAAGGAGTATACACCTTAATGGTATCAGCGGAACCATCTTCAAGCACGATCGTGTCAATTGTTTTTATATATGAAAACTCACCTGTTCGAACAAATTTCATTTCCAAACTAGTTACGCTTTTCTTGAAATACACGTCGGTATATCCTAACTTTTCATTTGTAAGTTGTGTTTGCACTGGGTTTAAGATACTATCAAACTCAATCTTATATCCTAGTTTTCCTTTATTATGAAAAATTCTTATATAATCAATTGGTGGTTTTAACGCACTTTTAGAATAATTGAAATTTAAGTCAATTACTGAATCAGAACAAGAGATAGCAACACCTAGCATTCCATAATTTACAGAATCAGGTCTATGAATAACCGATCGATAACCTGACCAATTGTTTTTAGAGGTAAAGCGATAGTTCCATGGGTTATTTGTTTTTGCCATTTTATAAGGAAACACAAAGCCTCGTTCACCTGGCAAATCGTCCCAATAACTTTGTAAGCGTTCTCTTACCACATGGGTATAAATATCCGCTTGCACATGGGAGCCTCCAATATGAAAGAAGTTGAGTTTTCCTTCCTTTTTCTTCACCATTTGCTGAATTTTAAAGAAAAACTTCTCAAAAGTCGGACTATTGGTTGTAAAGAACTCGAAGTTATTTTTCTCAAAGTCTATAAATGGATACTCGCATTCTAATGTTGAATCTAAAATTCCAAAAAACCTGTCGTTTAAATACATGTTGAGCGAGTCTGTACTTTTTTTCAATCCATAAATCTGTATTAATGAATCTTGACAAGCCCTTCTCTCATTATGTATAGAATCGCATATTTCCTTCCTTTTGTCTTGACCAAAAGAATAGAAAGAGGATAAAACAAGAATAAATAGTAAGTAGGTTTTCATTCTTTTTTTTCCAATCATTCTTTATATAATTTAGCGTATGCTGACATTAATGCATCATAAAACTTTTGTGCTACTATACTCGCACCTTTATTTGTAAAATGGATGTGATCAGCGCTTGCTAAACCACCTTCCACCCACGCCACCATAGCGTCTTTTCCACCCATTGATTCATACATATCAAAATATGCGCCACCCACTTCTTGTGTTGCTTTTTTCATTAAGCCAATATAATATGGCAATAATGGATAAGTTGTGTACTCTCCTTCTATTAATACAGACATGTCACTTGGTCCGATTACAATAATTGCTGCGTCTGGTTTTAATTTTTTAATTGTATTTAACTGTCCTTTAAAAAATCTTACTATTCTTTGTGCGCTTGTTGAATCTTTTATATAAGGAACAGCATTCCCTCCAAACTGCATAATAAAAAGCTCTACATTTTGTTCTTCATAAATTTGCTTTGCCATTTTTTGATCAATTCTGTCAAAAAAAGTACCGCTCGACCCTCTCATTCCAATATTATCAACCTGAACACCATTTTCCCCATCTAATGAAAAGCCTAGAATATTTGGGCTCACTTTACTTTTAAATTCAAACCTTACTTTTTGTGGATTATTCTCAGTTTGAAAAGTATACACGTGATATTTTCCGTCATTAATTAATGAATCTGTCTGAACTAGCACATCGTTTTGATAAATATTTAATAAGCATCTTTCTGTAGCATCTGAATAGTGTAGGTATATGGTATTGTATTGTTTTGCGAGACTATATGCTCTTTCTCCTGGCGCTATTTGAATCCATCCCGTCTCCACCTTTAAACTATCAATTATTACAGAATCATTAAGTTCTGGAGTAAACCGTCCAACTGAGTTAAGAATGCCATATCGATTTGAAGTTAATGCTTGACCTCCGAAATTAGTGTAGCGCATAAAATTGGATGAATATTCACTTTCAAAAGTAAAAGTAGGATAAACGTTTACTGCAGGAATAAAACCTGGACCAGTTCCTCCAAACTGAGATTGAATTCGTTGTCTAATAAAGCTTGTCATCCTGTCTCCTTCAATTTGAGAATCTCCGTAATGTAAAATTCGGATTTTTTTATCTGATGCATTATTCAATTTCTCAAAAAAAGAAATCAGTTGTTTTTCTCCACTTTCATAAAACTCCAACAAATCGCTTTGGGCAATTGTAAAGTTCATCTTTTGCTCAGCAATAGTATCTCTTACAAATGCACTATCTGCATGCAGTCCGTTAGTTGTTGCATAACCTGTTTCTAATGCGGTTGTATCAACATCTGCTATTATTTTCGAAATATCAACCTCTCTTCGTGTTTGAACTTTATGAAGTCTCTCTTGAGTTAAAAATCTCAACTCATAACCAAATATTTCAAATTTACCCGACGGCATAAGATAGACCACTGTTCCTAGCAAAGCTAAACACACTGCAATAAACACAACCACGTGAAAAGGCTTATAATCTTTATGCATTTCAAAAGTAGCTTAACGAACAATACATCAAAAATAGAAAAAAAATTGAATATCTACTCAAGCCATTAAGGTTCCTTTCTCACCACCTTCCACTTTGTTTGGCTTTCTTGTTTTCTTGAGAAGCAAAGTCTATCATGCAATCGACTTGGACGACCTTGCCAAAATTCTATGTATAAGGGTTTTACCACATATCCGCCCCAAAAAGGAGGACGAGGCACTTCCTTGTTTTCGAATTGTTTTTCAATTCTTTTAATTTCACCCTCTAATTTTTCTCTACTTTCTACCTCGCTACTTTGTTTTGATGCCCATGCTCCAATTTTACTGCCGCGTGGTCTAGAATTAAAATATTCATCAGACATTATATCATCTACTTTCTCGGCTATACCTTGCACAATAACTTGTCGTTCTAGTGTTTTCCAGTAGAAAGAGAGTGAAACTTTAGGGTTTGCTGCAATGTCTTTGCCTTTTTTGCTTTCGTAATTTGTATAAAACACGAAACCTTTATCCGTCAATTCTTTTAAATAAACCACACGCGATGAAGGCATCATTGTTTCTCCTACCGTACAAACTGTCATTGCATTAGGTTCGAGACAATTTTTGTCAAAAGCTTCTTGATACCATTTTTTAAAAAGCTCAATAGGATTTACATCCTTTAACTCATCACCCAGCTTTCCTTTAGTAAAGTCCGAGTGATCATTTTTTATGTCATCAAGAAACTCTTCCATAATCTAATCTTCTGTTTCGTCAACAAAGGTCACGTCTTCCTCATCAACTTCTGGTGAGGAATCACTTTCTTCGTCTTCGTCAACCTCTTCAGTATTCGAATGTTCGTATTCATCCTCCATTTCGTGATCTTGCTCAATATCTGCAACCTCATCGTCTAACTTAGGCTCATAAGGAAGAACATCCACAATTGGGGTAAGCATAATTGAAGGCACTTCAAAATCTACGGTCATATCTTGTAAGCTTTCCTTGATTCTTTCGTATGCCTCTTTCACACTACTGGCAGTGATTAAAAAGTTGTTCGTTACTTTTTTGTCCTTCCCTCCCTCTTCATCACTTAGGATGTAAGTTAGCTTACATTTGTACCAATCGTCAGAGTCGTCATAATAAAAAACATCAGCATACTCAGTTTTAGAGATTCCAGTAATTACAAACTCACCTCTCACATATTCACCTACCTCCTCATATATTCGAGCTTCTGCATCTGTAAAATTGGTTGCATCCACCAAATAAGGTTCTGTAACTTTCTTCAATCTTCCATCATCCAATTGTTTGATGTACTTAACTTTAACTGTAAACCAAGTATTCATAGTTTTTTTATTCTTTTTTTATCAATTTACAAATTTAAAAAATAGATTGGTAACTTATATCAATTCATCCATTTAATCTATAGAAGAATGATGTGATAATTCCTAAATTAGAATGGATAACCGATAGCTAGGTGGAATCTTGGTCTAAATGGGTTCGGGAACTTATCTTTATAATAATAATCATTTGTTTCTGGATTGATTCCCCATGCATCAATTCCTTCTTGATAGTAAGGTTGTCTATCTTGCCATATCCATTTAGCTCCATCTGGTAATGCAGGATTTCGAAGTGGAATTCCCATATCCAAACGAATAATTACGTATGTAAAGTCTAAACGCAATCCGAGTCCTGCTGAAATGCTCAATTGTTTGTAAAAATCCTTTGTAATATGTCCACCTACACGGTTTGGGTCTTCATTCAAACTCCATAAGTTTCCAGCATCTGCAAAGAACGCACCTTCAAAAAGTTTCGTCATTTTAAAGCGATATTCTAATGAAGCACCTAATCTCACATCTCCCATTTGTGTAGATGTTCTTGTCGTGTCCAAATAATATTTATATACACCAGGTCCTAAGGTTCTAGCACTATATCCTCGATTGTCATTTGATCCTCCACCAAAGAAGCTATAATCAAAAGGCAAACTTGGTCCGTTATTTTTTAATGGAATTCCTACACCTGCTTGCAAGCGATAATGCAAAGAACTGATTCTATCAATGTGCTGGTTTAACACCAGTTGATTATCTAATCGAACGAATTGTGAATACCGTTGTCCCAAAAATTCTTTATACCCTTCTTCATTCGGTTCTTTTTTATCCGTAATTAGTCCGATAATCATTCCTGCTACATCAAGTGCTCCATTGTAATTAAACGTTGTCAGCCCTCCTTTGATGTTTGGATTTGTATAGCTATACGTTACTCCCACATCTTTATATATCGCTTGATTACTGTATGCACTTAAAAGGAAAAGGTCGTTTTGTTGTTCTAATCGCTCTCTAAATTGATCTGATATTTCATCAATGCGCACAAACTGTATTCCTCCAATTACAGGAATACCTACGGTAAACCTTTGCGTTCTATATACATCCTGAAATTTCCACAAGTAATTCCATTGGATAGTTTGCCTTCTAAAGTCTATTCTTTTTTGATAATTATAAGCCAAACCTATTGTAGTTGAAGGGTTTTGTCTTTTAGATAAGTTAGACAAAGGAATAGGGTATAATCCTGGCATTTCAAATTCGATATAAGGTCCTATTTCTATGGTGTTAAAACTTGCTTCTTCATTTAACAAAGCCTTTTCATCTTCATCACTAAATAGCAGCGGATTTGACTCAAAACCACCGCTAATACTTGCTTTAAAACGATGTCCTTTATCAAATAAATTTCGGTTAACATAGTTAAAAGAAGCTGAAACTCCTAGAAAACTGTTGCTGTGCGTTCCTTGTGGCTCGAAACTAAAGGTGCGTTGTTTTTGAGGCGTTAAAAAATAACGCACATCAATTGTGTTGTCTTCATTTTCAATAATTTCTGGCACTACTGTTCTAAAGATATTTAAGTTCATCAAACGATTATATGACTGTCCTAAATAGTCTCCTCTATACACATTATTTTCTTCGAGGTAATTTTGAAACTCAATAAGTTCGACTTTTGTAGTAGGTTCGCCATTATATAAAAATGTAGCGGTTCTAAATTCTTTATTTTTCTTATTATACCAATCGTATCTCAATGTGTCGAAGGTTGGAATTTGGTCATGCGTTCTCAATGTAATTCCTCTTGGGTCTAGATAATCTTTTTGAAAATTTCCTTTATACTTCATGGTATCCAAGAGGTGAAAACTTACATTTCTTACTTTGGTGTATGCGAAAGGTTTCACTATTTCCTCTCCATCTTTTTCGATAATTCTTTCAGAAATATCAACTGCAACATGAATGTTATAGTTTCTGCCTAATGTATCTACCTCAAAGCTAATATAACTTTCTCTAAAACCGTACAATCCTCTATTTCTTAGGAATTCTGCAATACTTCGTCGCATCTTCCCTAATTCATTAGAATCAAATCTGAAAGGAGGTATTAGCACATTTTCACCTTCTTCCAAATACACATCATATAATGTTTGAATAACCGTATTATTCGTTCTCAAAAACATAGAGTCTACCATATACTTCTCTTGTGGGACGATATGATAATGCACTTTTGCCTCTTGTTTTTTACTATTTAAGTCCACTTCGGTTTCTACTGTTGCGTCAAAATATCCCTTTTTATTCATAAAAAGCTCTATCTGTTCTTTCGACAGCTGAGTTTGGGAGGAATCATATATGACAGGAGGTTCGCCCCAATCATACTTAATACGTTCTCTCAATGTTGGTCTAGGTTGAATTGTATCCTTAAGTTCAATAGTTTTATGAGTGTATAAAGAATCTCCTCTTTTTATTGCTCTTTCTATTCTGCGTTCATTGATTCTCTCTTGTCGCGCTAATTTTCTTTTGTTTTTTCTTCTATAGTTTTCAATTCTTTTAATTTTTGACTTAGCAACTTTTGTAGAGTCTATCGAATTATAAATTCCTAATCTTAAATTAAAGAACCAAAGTGTTTTGTGATTGGGTCTTTGACGAATTACATCTTCGACATCAGATTTATTTACTTCCGTTTTACTTGGAAGATGCACTTGATTGGATACTAAAAGATACTCATCATTTGGTACATGCCGCTTTAAGTTACAAGCACTTAGAAAAAATGCGAGCAAAATGAAAATGATATAGTTCTTTTTTTGAATCATAGTTAACAAAAATACAAATCAATCAGTTATGAATTAAGATTCGTCAGCAAAATACGTTGTTTTTTTACATCTTGTTCATTCACAATAAAACATTTTATAACTTTACCATATTATAATAACGGAAATGATTTCAAAGGAGAAGATAAAACATATTCGCTCATTACAACGCAAAAAGCACAGAGATATTCATCAACAATTTGTGATTGAGGGAGCAAAAATGATTAAAGAAGCCATAGATCATGCACCTGAAAGCATAATTGAAATTTATGGCACATCACCTCTTCCTTTTAAATTGCCAAATTCAATCCCTTTTCACGAAATCAATTCAAAAGAGTTATCTCAACTCTCTTCACTTAAAACTCCTCAGCCTCAAATTGCGCTTTGTACTTATCTTCCTCGTCCTACACATCGCCCTAATTTTTTAATTGCACTTGACACTATTCAAGACCCCGGCAATTTTGGTACCATTTTAAGATTAGCCTCTTGGTTTGGCGTAAATTATATTATGGCCAGCAAAGATACAGTAGATTTATACAACCCTAAAGTAATCCAAGCCTCAATGGGTGCAATTTTCACTGTAAACGTGGTATATGTTGATTTATCGGAGGAATTAAAAAATACAGATCTACCTATTTACGGAGCTGTTTTGGAGGGCGAAAACGTTTATAAAAAAGAATTAAAAAGAGAAGGAATCATTTTAATGGGCAATGAAGGTAACGGTATTCATCAAGACATACTTCCTTTTGTCAGTTCTCCCATAACAATTCCCAAATTCGGTCATGGTGAATCGCTTAATGTGGCGATGGCTACAGCAATTATTTTATCTGAATTCACAAGGTCAGAAGGAGAAATCGAATAAAGAAAAATTAGGATTCTTTGTAAATTACTTTAGCAATTGCTTGAGCACAATTCAAACCATCAACCGCTGCGGATGCAATTCCACCTGCATAACCTGCACCTTCAGCACAAGGGTAAAGACCTGAAATTTCTACATGTTGAAGCGTAATTGGGTCTCTTGGGATAGAAACGGGAGAAGATGTTCTTGATTCTGGCGCCATCAATACTGCATCGTTAGTTAAATACCCTTTCATTTTTTTATTAAAATCAATAAAAGCCTCTCTTAAAGAAAAAGCGACGAACTTTGGCAGTATTTTATTCAAATCTACACTTACCATTCCCGGCAAGTGACTACTTTTCGGCAAATCTTTAGAAGTAATTCCGTTTACAAAATCCACCATCCTTTGGGCAGGAACAGCTTGAGTTTTTCCAGCAGCTTCCCAACATTTCCTTTCCACCTCAGCTTGAAACTCTAAACCCACAAAAGGATTGTTTGGCGAATAATTAGGTAAGCGAGATACATCTATTTCCACCACAATTCCTGAGTTCGCAAATGGGTTGTTTCTTTTAGAGGGAGACCATCCATTTGTAACTACTTCACCAGGAGAAGTCGCACAAGGTGCTACAATTCCACCTGGACACATACAAAAAGAATATACGCCTGTACCTCTCACTTGAGTAACCAAACTGTAAGTGGCAGGTGGTAGAAACTCATCGTTTACTCTTCCGTGGTATTGAATTTTATCAATCAATTCCTGTGGATGTTCAATGCGCACGCCTAAAGCAAAATCCTTGGCTTGAATTTTTATTTTTTTATCATATAAAAGCTGAAAAATATCTCTAGCAGAGTGTCCTGTAGCTAAAATAACATGTTTAGCCTTCACCTTATCTTGGTGGTTTAGCTCTAAACCTACAACTTTATTATTTTCAATAATAATGTCTGTAACTTTAGTTTCGAAGTGCACTTCCCCACCCGCAGCAATGATTTGCTCCCTCATCGCCACGATTATTTTAGGCAATTTATTCGTACCGATATGCGGATGTGTGTTCACCAATATGTCGTAAGGTGCGCCAAATTGAACAAAGAGTTCCAACACTTTCAGCACATTTCCTCTTTTTTTTGATCGTGTATAAAGTTTTCCATCCGAATAGGTACCTGCACCTCCTTCCCCATAACAGTAGTTAGATTCTGGGTTTACGATATGTTCTTTATTAATCTTTGCCAAATCTCTTCTTCTGGCTCGGGCATCTTTTCCTCTTTCATACACAATTGGAGTAAGTCCTAACTCAATTGCTTCCAAAGCCGCAAAAAGTCCTGCTGGACCTGCTCCGATGATATGCACCTTATGTTTTCCATCTACTTTCTTATACTCTACTTCAGGAAGTGAAAGGTCAGGTTTTTCGGCGAACAACATCACTTGTAAATTATACAAAACAGTTCCTTTTCGTGCATCAATAGAACGTCTTCTAATATGAAAATAAGGGAAATCTTCAATGGTTGAGCCATTTTTTTGATTGGCAAGTTTTAAAATCAATGCTTCGTCCTGTATTTTTTCAGGTAAGACTTTAATTTGAACTGTATTCTCCATTATCCTTCAAAGGTAAATGAAATTAGCCATATCCGATTTTTTAAAGACTCTATCGGACTAGATAATCGGGTGTTATCTTGAATTAAAGCATTTTTAAATCCATGAGAGAACTTTAACTCGATTGAAAACTTAAAGAAGGTCATAAAAAAATCTACTCCAGCTCCCACTTGATATTGAAAATCGTCTCTAAATATTTTAATAAAGGGATCTCCATACTTTTGCGCTATCTTCTCTTTCGATTGAAGGTCGAGTGTATATTGTCCTCCACCGATGATGTAAGCTGCAAAATTGTTGTATCTTAAGGTTCTAAACTTTAACAATAAAGGAAAGTCTAGATTGGTTGACCCAACTCTTTCTTCATAGACATCAAATTTTTTATTTTCTTCATTTGAAATCGTGTAATAATTTAATATTCTTTCTTGAAAGGAGATGGAAGGCATAAATCGTAAGCGAAGCAGTGGTGTTCCTAGCTTCATTGAGCTAATCAATCCCAATTGAAAACCTGGTTGCAATTTATTTTCGATAGAATACACGTTATACTCATCCAACATATTGGGTTTATATCGCGTTGAAAAGTCAGCTGTATTTAGTCCCAACATAAAGCCAAAGTGAAATGTTTTATGGTCGAACCTACTATAATTCAATGGCTTTTGTTTAATCTGAGCCATTCCGTTAGTAGCGAACATAAAAACGAGTATCACTATATAATATAAGTTATTCTTTCGCATTCTTTAATACTCAACGTAAACCTATTGTGTTTTATTTTACCGCTTTATAAATTGTCGCAATCCCACCAGAAACTAATGTAGCAGTTGGATTTTTATAGCCTACTTTTCTCAAGATGTCCATAAATTCTTCACCTTCAGGGAAGGCAGCAACAGATTCAGGTAAATATTCATAGGCAGCATTATCTTTAGATACCATTTTCCCAATGGTTGGGATAATAAATTTCGAATAGAACCCGAAAAATTGTTTTACTGGAAACTTTTTAGGTTTAGAAAACTCCAAAATAATTGCTGTTCCTCCTGGCTTTATTACCCTTAACATATCGCTCAGCCCTTTTTCCAAGTTTTCATAATTCCTCACACCAAATCCAACAGTCAGCGCATCAAATTCATTATCTTCAAATGGCAAGTTTTCAGAATCTCCTAAAATCATGGATATTATGTCTTCTTTTCCTCTTTTCTTAACTTTCTTCCTTCCTTCTTCGAGCATTCCTTCAGAGATGTCCACACCAATAATTTCGTCAGGGTTCAGTTTTAAAGCAGCAAGTGCAAAATCTCCTGTTCCAGTAGCCAAATCTATGACTCTTTTAGGTGCTTCTTTCTTCAGCATCCTGATGGCTTTTCGTCTCCATAAGTGGTCGATTCCCAGTGACAATAAATGATTTAAAAAATCATATTTTGGTGAGATATTATTAAACATTTCAGCCACTTCCTCTTTTTTAGAGTTGTCTGTATTATACGGTTTTACATTACTATCTGTCATAACTAACCAATCATTATATGCCCTTTCGGGTATTTATACTTTCTATTCAACACTTGCTTACCAAATAAATAAGCTATTGTTAATGTTCCCACACGACCAATAAACATGGACAAAATTAGTACTATCTTTCCAGATTGCGTCAATTCTTTTGTAATTCCTGTTGTCAATCCTGCGGTACTCATTGCTGAAACGTGTTCAAAAACAATATTTTCAAATTGAAATCTTCCAGCTTCAATCGCTTCGTATTCCGTTACTGAGAGCGCAAAAATACCAATAATATTTCCTACAATAAAGAATATAAATACTGAATATGCTTTTAACACCAAGTCGTTATCAATTGTTCGTTGCAAAATTTCCACATGTGGTCTTCTTTTTATTGTAGAAACCACTGAACTTATCAAAATAGCGAATGTTGAAACTCGGATTCCTCCACCAGTAGAACCAGAACTTGCTCCTACAAACATTAAGAAAAGGAAAAAAACGAGTACAGGTAGGCTCAAACTTCCCATGTCTACTGTAGTAAATCCAGCACTTCTTGTGGTCATAGAGCTAAATATTGTGGTTACTGCCACTCCAATTCCTGATTTTCCCTCAAGTAGTCTGTCATGCTCGAATATATAAAATACAATTGCACCCATCACCAATAAAAACAATGTAGTGTAGAGCACAATTCGCGTATCAAAGCGTAACTTTTTCCAAGGATATTTCATCCTCTTTCTCAGGTTTCTAATTCCAAAGAAGTCAAAAAGGTAAACCATTCCAAATCCTCCGAGAAAAAACAAGACAAGTGTTATCGCATGAAGTGGATAGTTATCGACAAGGGAATCGTTCATTAATCCATTAGGAATACTCGACAATCCAGCATTACAAAAGCTTGATACAGATTGATAGAGTGCATGAAACAAACGAGCTGAAGTGTCTCCAAAAAGTCCTTTAGCTTCTAAAAGAAGAAAAATTAAAATAAAACCAACAAACTCAATAAACAATATCCATTTTACGATTCTATAGAAGATTTTATCCGTATCAATAAATGTAAACTTGTTCACAAAGTCTTCAATGACATCGTGTTGTTTTACTCCTACTCCAATCTTTGCGATCAGAATATAAAGTGCGGCAAAAGCTATCGTATTTAATGCGCCTACTTGAATTAAAAGTAAAACTACAAACTGTCCTTTCAAGGTGAGTGCACTTGAAATATCAACTGTAGATAATCCCGTCACACTTGTTGCAGAAGTAGCTAAAAACAAGCGATCTATAAAAGACATCTCATTTCCAGCATGTGTCATTTCAGGCAACATAAGCAAACCCGTTCCAATTAAAATAATGAATAGGATTGACAGTATGAACAACAGACCTGGATGGATTTTAAAATATTGTCTGAATTCTGTTTTCCTAAACACATCTGAAATCACGTAAGCAATAAAGAAAACTTGAATAATTATATTAGAAATATCTGCTATATCACTGATGTCTAAACCTCCAATCTTCTTGGTCAGCATTTGACCTTCAAGAAAGTACATCAAAATCATTGTAAAAATCAGTAAAATGACAATTACTGTCTCGGATTTATTTTCCTTGAAGAACCTAATTATATTAAAGTTATATATGAGCTTGATTAAAAAACGGCAGATATAATAGATAAAACTAAGCTTAATAATGCTTGTTAAAAACGACTTAGATTCGGAAGTTTGTGGAAATCCATAATAGTAAATGAGTACTGCAATCATAGAGACTGCAACAATTATATTGGCAAGTCTAAGGAAAGAAAATACAAAATCCTTTGAATTATAAATACTTAAATTTATTCTTTCCCTTAGTTTGCTAAACCACATTCAGTCCTTTTTTATTAGCTTCATCAAAAAGCTGATCCGCATTAATAGCGACTACACCTCTGTATTCACAAACGATTCCTCCAGCTAAGTTCGCCATTTCGGCTACATTTTTCACATCTAACCCTGCGGTTAAACACAAAGTTGCTACACTAATTACCGTATCTCCAGCTCCAGAGACGTCTGAAATAGTTCTTTTATGTGCTGGAATGTAATGCGAATCTTTATGATTTTCGATAAAGACACCAAACTCACTTAAAGTTACAAAAATAATTTCTGGTTTAATAATCTCCTTTAGCTTTACAACTGCTTTTTCAAAATCATCTCGATTTTTTGAAAAGTCAATAGCGAGTTGAACACCTTCTGCCAATTCTTTTAAATTAGGTTTAAAAAGTGTCACTCCTTCATAACTTAAAAAGTTTTTTTGTTTTGGGTCTACCGTAACAATCACATTATATTGTTTAGCCAAAGCAATTACCTTTTTTATCAAACTATCTGTGAGTACTCCTTTATTGTAGTCTTGTAGAATTATCGCATCTTGTCCTTTTTGGAAGAGTTTCTCCACGTTTTTTAACAAGCGATTTTCATCAGCCGAATGAATATCATCAGTTTGCTCTTGATCAATTCTCAATAACTGCTGATAATTTCCAAGTACTCTTGTTTTTACTGTAGTAATTCTATCTTTTGACTGCAATACACCAGTAGTGAGAATTTTATCTTTCTCCAATAGTTCAAGCAGCGTGGTGGCTTCCTTATCATCTCCAACCACAGAGGCAATGGTAACTTCAGCACCTAAACTCACAAGGTTAAGCGCCACATTCGCGGCACCACCTAAGCGATCTTCCTGTTTTGTAAGATTTACTATTGGGACAGGTGCTTCAGGGCTCACTCGTTTAACGCTCCCCCACATGTAAGCGTCAATCATCACGTCCCCTAGAACAACTATCTTCTTCTTCTTAAATTCTTTAAAAAGTTCTTCGAGTGTCATTTATTTTAATTTTTTTAATGCCATTGCCACACGATTCATTGCTTCTTTCAAGGTTTCCTCATCTGTTGCATAAGAAATACGTATACAATTTTTATCTCCAAAAGCTTCTCCAGTCACTACTGCCACCAATGCTTCTTCTAACAAAAACACACACAAACCACTTGCATTATGGATTACTTTACCATTGTATGATTTGCCAAAAAAGCTAGAAATATCTGGAAAAAAGTAGAATGCACCTTCTGGCTCATTTACTTTCACTCCATCCATTTTTTTCAATGCGTCTAAAACTAATTTTCTACGTCCTTCGAAAGCTTTAATCATGTCGGCTAAGTATGCAGGGTCTTTTTTCAATGCAGCAATAGATGCTTTTTGAGCAATTGAATTTGTACCACTTGTAAATTGGCCTTGCATTTTATCACAAGCCTCAGCAATATCTTTTGGTGCTCCGATATATCCAATTCTCCAACCTGTCATTGCCCATGCTTTCGACATCCCATTAATAGTTACTGTTTGGTCATAAACTTCTTCAAATTGAGCAATACTTTCATGACTCCCATAAAAGTTGATATGTTCATAAATTTCATCAGAAATAATGGTGATGTGCTTATACTTTGATAAAGTTGAAGCCAAATCTTTGAGTTCTTCTTTAGAATAAACTGAACCTGTTGGATTACATGGAGAGGAAAATATAATTGCTTTTGTTTTATCCGTAATTTTCTTTTCCACCTCTTTCCCACTGACTTTAAAGTCCGTTTCCATTGATGTTTCTATAATCACGGGAGTCCCTCCTGCCAATTTCACGATTTCAATATAGGAAACCCAATAAGGAGCAGGAATAATCACCTCATCTCCAGGATTCACCAAGCACATCATTACGTTTGCAATGGATTGTTTAGCCCCAGTAGAAACTACGATTTGGTTGGTATCATAATGAAGATTGTTATCTCTTTTAAATTTATCTGAAATAGCCTGTCGTAAATCTTCATACCCAGCCACAGGTGTATAATGCGTAAAGTTTTTATCCATCGCCTCAATCGCTGCATCTTTAACAAAATCTGGGGTATCAAAATCAGGTTCTCCAAGTGATAGCGAAATAATATCTAATCCTTGGCTTTTCAATTCACGACTTTTGCGTGACATGGCCAAAGTTGCAGACTCTTCCATCGATAACAAACGCTCCGAAAATTTCCTCATGTATAATTTCTTTAATCTATAACAGGCAAATTTAAAATATTTTATTGGGCTTTCGCTTGAGATTAACAAAAACATTATTTGTTGTGGGATTCTTCTTGAAAGAGCTGGTTTTTATACACAAATTCTGATTTTTTGAAAATACTGCTTGTGAGAAAAGTAAAATGTGAGAAGAGAGAACATTACTTTAAAGAATCAATTTCATAAATATTCTTATATTTGAGTGAGCGTGAAAAAAAATCATCACAAATTAAAATTCGAAATAGCGCATCGTTATGATTCAAAGAGTATTATTCTTTTTAATTGTCTTCTTTCCTGCAATTGGCATTTCCCAATTAACGGATAAAAATGCTGAAATATTACGTCAAGAACTCGCTACGAGAATTAATGATTTAAGAATAAGTAAAGGAGTACAACCTTTGATTTTCAGCGATACTTTAAAAGAGGCTGCAGAATTTCATAGTGATTACATGGCAAGCAAAAGAACGCTCACGCACAATCAACGGCAACGAAAATACAGAACTCCCGAGGAACGAGTTGAAGAATTTGGTGGTACGGATTTTAAAACCATTGGAGAAAATGTTCTTTCTTCCTCCTCACAAAGTTTTCCAATTAAAAGAAAAAATATTGCTCTTCTTGCAGATGAAATGTTTGAAGGTTGGAAAAATTCGCCTAGGCATTACACTAACATGGTTAATGCAGAGTTTGTCTTCGGAGACTTAGGTTTTCAAGTAGATTTAAGAAATAAAGTTGTTTACGCAACACATGTTTTTGGCTCCAGAGGTTCTGAAATTGAAGGGCAAATATCAACCGATTCATTTGGAATTCGAAAAGCATCAAGACACTGTTATAATGAATATTCTGAGTTTGCTCATGTCATATTGAACTTAGGCAATTTATTGAGAATTGAAGGTAATGAAGTTGTACTTTATCATCATAGTATCTCCTCTTTTCAAAAAATATTCTCATCGAATAATGATGGAATTGCTGTCGATTTAATTTCAAAAGATCAATTCGCTTGTGGCAGTCCCAATAAATTACATGCATCTCCAATTCATAATGGTATTTTATTAGCCCCCACTTACCGAAACGAGATGCTCGCAAACAACAGAGCATTGAGCGATTACAGAGTAATTACCAAGGTCGCAGATATTCCCGAACATTTGTCGGGGAGCAACTATTCTCCAGCCTTCGTTCTAATAAAAAACAAAAGAGCGTGTCAATATATTTACCCTTCTTTCGTACCAAAAAAAGATTACCAACCACTCCATGTCGAACCCATTGTAAAAGACGAAGCGTCTGTCCATTTCGTTTCGGAAGGAATTACTCACACCCAATTCATCCAATATGATTTTGAGCGTAATTTAACAACACCAGTTACATTACCATCTATAAAAAAACGCAATCAAAAGATACATTCCGTACACATAAAATCATTTAGCTCTGTAGAAGGTGATTCAACTTACAACATATACTTGCATAATGCTCGGGCTAATTTTGTTCAACAACATCTTCGTTCAACGTTAAACGTTCCCACGTCTTCCTTCAGCAGTGAAGTAATGGAAAATTGGGAAGAAATGGACTTCCAACTAAACTATTTCAATCGCAGTGATTTAGCTGAATTAAGTCGTGATTCCATAAAAGCAATTCTTTATCTAAAAGACGATAGTTTGCCTTGGGACTCCTTATTATTTATTCAACGTAAATCTTTCGCTGTTGTCAATTACTATGACAAATACAACCCAGCTTACAGTCATGAAAGCTTCCAAGAGTTTAACCTTAGGACGGCTGTAGCTACTGAAAACACCTCTCTTGCAAACAAGGCACTCTACGCAATGTATTTGTCGCAGGATTACAATAGAAAAATACTTTTCGAACCACAAATTATTCATTTTTTTAAACAGCAAAAGGAGACATTTGCCAATTATGCTGCACTTTTATCACGTGATTTCAGCTATGATCCTTATCAAGTTTCAGAATTCCTCCACTCGTGGCTCGAACGAACAGATCAATTGAGTGCCGATGCGGAATATAATTTGCTCTATTTATATACCTTAATTGGAACTTATTTACTAGATAATTGGGACGTTTCAGCCGAGAGACTTTCCAATGTTATTCATCCGAAAAAAATAAAGAAAATAAGTTCTTCTCACCTTACTCCTGAGTTAATGCTAAACTTACACCTTACATTTATTAACTATTACGGACAAGTAAACGACCAGCCAAATATTCACAAATCATTTAATTACATCTCTGATTATTTTAAAACCAACTCCTTAAAAGAAGATGACGACATAAAATTAGCTCTGTTTTTTAACTATTGGAGTATGTATCAATCGACAATTCAACATTTACTTCCTCGTTTTAGAAGTAACAAGCTAAATGAAAACGGATTATTTATTCTTGCTTACACTATGAATTTTAGTAATTATGATGACGAATCAACAGCTATGGAAGTCCATAGAAAAGCACTGGAAACAAATCCTGCGAAATGGTGCGAATGGTTTACCCGCGACTTTCAAACTCTGAGAAATCATAAAATCAAGCAGTTGTATTGTGACTCTTGTGAGTGAAAATGGATGGTTTTCCCTCACAAATTATTTTTTTCCCTACTACCCTACTTAAATAGAATACAAAAACGCAATTCTACCATAAAACTTATACTCCCCTTGATTGTTACAAGTAGATGTACAATTACTGCTGATGTTGTAGAATTTCATTAAAACACATAGAAGATGAAGAAAAATCTATACTACCTGACGTTCAACTATTGTCAACATAAGTAAAATCGAAGAAACTTCAAGCCATTAAAAGAGCATTTAAGCACTTTTTTAATCCCTTTAAGGTCATTTTAAGGTTGGGAACAAGACATTTGCACCCATTAAAAATGAATCTATGGTGTATAATTTCAAGGTTTTACTCGTTTTCTTTATCGCACTATTTTCTGTGTTTTTTTTACGAGCTCAAGACACAACCTTAACGCTCAATAGAACAGAGTTGGAGACTTTGTTTTTAAAAAACAACCTGTCCTTATTGGCTGAAAACCTTTCGATTTCAAAGGCGGAAGCTAAAATAATTCAAGCTAAGGTTTGGCCCAATCCCACACTTTCCATTGAAGATGTAAACTTATGGCGTCCTAAATCCATTGGAAACGAAGAGCTAATTCCACCATTGGTTGGAAATTTTGGAAGAAATCAGCAATTTTCCATAGGATTTGAACAGCTCATTATTACGGCAGGGAAAAGAAAAAAACTGATTGAGCTAAAAAAAATAGTTCCTTGTCATCCTCTATTCTTCCTTTCGTAACTTTTGTTACGTAGTTCGTACCCAATGATACAAGTAATCTCATTTTTAGCTATCTTTGTTAATATGAAAACAAAGAAAACTTTAG
>Ga0209075_1001729_pt1 | contig 20229 bp, 19 predicted proteins | sample Stecom2011_FD_187523 | JGI IMG/M metagenome (GOLD analysis project Ga0209075, IMG submission 187523) | Agricultural soil microbial communities from Utah to study Nitrogen management - Steer compost 2011 (SPAdes) (version 2) | ecosystem: Environmental > Terrestrial > Soil > Agricultural land...
TCTAATTTCTGAACTCGAAAAATGTCGAAATGTAAATATATACATATATATGTAAATAAGTATTGAATATAGGTTGGTAAAAGTGTATAATGGTATTACCTTATTGAATTGATTTTTTGATCACTCTATAGGGTTATAAGCAAAAAAATTAAATATTAGTTTTAAAGATTAATTAGATACAGATTATATTATTATGTATTTCGGTATTTATGTATATACATATGTATTGATGTATGTAATTATGTATAAAAATAGTGTTCTAATTAGGTTTTTTCACTTTAAGTCTGCTAGGAATGTCGAAAAATGCTTTAAAAAACGCGTTTTTTTACTGTTTTTTTGCCTTTCTGAAATTTCGTTTATTTTGATTTCACCCCCCGGGGGTGAATAACTTTCCCCGAAAATCGCTAAAATCGATTTAAGGCGAAAATTTCGATACTTTTGAATAGGCTGTAAACTCGATTCCAGCGTACAAGCCAAAAACAAAATATGTTTTTTAAAAGTGATTAAAAAATGATATTTCAGGCTTTAAATTTTTTTAGTCGTTTTTAAAAAAATTGTAGTATTTTTTAGCTTGAAATTCGCCAAAATTCTAAATTATTGTATGTATTTATGTATATACATAAAACCGTATTTATTCTTATATGTAATTATGTAAATATGTATGGTTGTGAAAATATAAGAGGAGGTATAAATTTATGAATTCTAAACCATTACCGTTCAAAAAAAGAGAAAACCCATTGGCAACTAATACTACTACGAGAACTACTGCTAGGACAAGCACTCGTGAGAAGTACACTGCTACAATGGATCGTGAGTTGAGAAAGCGTGTAAAGCTAGCATCTGTGGAGAGAGAAGTTGATTTTTCTCAATTTATTGAAGAGGCTCTAATTGAAAAACTAGAAAGAGAGGGCTTCTAGTATGGCTATTATATCTACATTCTGTAAAAAGGGTGGTGTAGGTAAGACTACATTTATTGGTTTTATGGCTCATTACTATGCTACTTTAGGCAAAAAAGTCCTGATTATTAGCGTAGACGACCAAAATTCCATCTTTAAACTCTTTGGTAAAGAAGAAAAAGTGTTTGATGTCCAAGATAACTACCTAGAATTCTTATTAGCAGGCCAAGTAGATCTAGGTGATGTGTTAATTGAAGCGCGTGAAAACCTATATTTAGTTAAAACCCTTAATACAGATAAGCTTTCTATGAAATTAACCTTAGAAAGAAACCAAGAAAAGGCGATTCAAAGGATAATTAGTGAATATAATTCTTACTTTGACTTTATATTTATTGATTTTCCACCTTCAAGTAGTAGAATTTCTGAAGTTTTACTAGATATAAGTGATCATATCTTAATAGTAGTTGGTCTAGATAGTCTTGGTCTAGGTGGTTTTGTAAATACTATTCAGTATTTTATAGATAATGACTTAGATATTGACCGTATTAAGTATATTGTACCTAATGGATATAGTAAAAATAGACGTGCTCCTAAGATTTCGCTTGAAATTCTTGCGGAACAGTCAAAAGAATTTACTCCTAGAGCTGAAGTTTTAGTTCCATTACAAGAAAAATCAGTAATTAAGAACTTACAAGCTGAAGGAATTAGTCCATTTGATGAAGGTGAGATCATTGCAGGACTATCATATTATGATTTGAATGCAAAAAACGCACTAAAAGCTGAATTAGAAGAAATGCTTAACATGTTAGCTATAGATAAATAAAAAAAGCATCGTTTTGATGCTTTTTCTTTTTATGATATACGCATTGGTAAGATTAATTGTGTTAAATTAACATCATATTCACCAGTAATGATGAAAGGTTTAATTTCACCAGTGAAGTGTATTGTAATTTCGGTTGAATCAAATGATTTTATTGCATCAAGGAAGTATTTTGAACTAAATGCAATTTGGAATTGCAGTACATTTGTACATTCTAACGGAATTAGTTCTTCTTTTACTGCCCCGATTTCATTTGATGTAGATGCTATTTCAATTGTTTTATCACTATTTAAAGTAAACTTGATAATACTTGCTGTGTCAATTGTAGTAAATAGTGATGCTCTTTCAATTGCAGCAATTAAATCATTTTTATTGAACTTAATACTAGTTAAGAAATCATGTGGGATTAAATTACTAGTATTTGGATACGTTCCATCAATTAATCTTGTTTGATAAAGTAAGTTTTTATACTTGAATAATACTTTTGATGGTGAAAAATGCATTTCTACCATAACTTCATTTTCATCAATGATGCGATAAAACTCATCTAAACTACGACTAGGGATAACAGCATTAATTGTTGGTGATGCTGTATCACAAACCATAAACTTTTTCGCTAATCTGAAACTATCTGTTGCAATAACTTCTAATTTATTACCTTCTGTATTGAATGATACACCTGTTAAGATCAATCTAGATTCAGAAAGTGATGTTGCAAAGGTAGTTTTTCTTATAATTTGCTTTAAATTGCCAACATCCATTCTGAGTACCGTATCAGTATCATTAAATGAGATAATTGGATAGTTATTTTTATCCATTGCATTTAATGAGAAATTACTTCTATCTGCTAGTATCTTTACAATATTCTCTTCGAATGTGGAAAAGTCGATTTCCTTTGAATCAGTTTTCTTTACTATCTCAATAAAGTACTTTCCAGGAACAACAACTAAGCCTTCTTCTTCGATTCTTAGTAATCGCTTATCTTTAATAACTGCTTGAATTGAAATTTCATTGTTTGAAGCGATTAAAAATAAGCTATTATTACGAGCTTCTATTTTAATCCCAGTTAAAATAGGCATTGGAGCTTTAGTCGATAAAGCTTTGCTGACATTATTTAAGTTTTGCAACAACAAATCTCGGTTAATTATAAATTTCATAATTATCTCCTTGTACCTTATATTTTATCATATTATTATTTTTTAGTTATTATTTATTATTATTAGTTAATGTGGAAAAGTGGAAAACTCTACTTTTCTTCGATATTTTTAATTAAAATATCATAATCTGTCTTAACCATTGAGTTGCTTGTAAGCAATTTGTCTATCTTATCAATTGAATGGGAGATAGTAGCATGATCACGCCCACCAAAACTCTCACCTATCGTCTTTAGTACCGGATTATATAGCTTTTTTATTATATATATAGCCATTTGTCTTGCATAAGTAATTTGTTGTTTACGACTACTAGATTCTAGGTCGCTAACAGAGAGTTGAAAATACTTACTAACAGCTTTCTTGACTTTCTCGAACTTTTTCTTATTGTCTTGTTCCTTATTTACTTCTACTTCTTTTTCAGGAATCAGTCTATCTAGTGCTACATAGACATTTTCAACAGTAAACGGAATATTTAAAGATACACAATAAGTAATATATCTTCTAATAGCACCTTCTAAATCACGAATATTTGTTGTAAAATGATCAGCAATGATGTCTAGGACTTCTTCTGGTACTACTTTTGGGTCTTCAATTAAGAATCCAATCTTTCTTTTTAAGATGTTAATCCTTAATTTCTTATCAGGATGTTTAATATCTACAGAAAGTCCCCAATTAAAGCGAGATTTTAGCCTCAACATCATATTTTTAAGTTCATTCGAACTTCTGTCAGATGTAATTACAATTTGTTTATTCAAACCATGTAAGTATTCGAAAACTTTGAAAAATTCTTCTTGTGTACCTTGCTTACCCTCTAGAAATTGAATATCATCGACTAATAAAACATCAGCTGAACGATATTTCTCATAAAATTCTTCTATATTTTCGCGTCCCTTTTTTGTAGAGGTCGCAAGAAAGTAATCTTCAGTAAATTCTTGGGCACTAGTGTAGACAACATTTGTTTTTGGATTGTTATCCAATATATAGTGGCCAATTGCCATCATTAGATGGGTTTTACCAAGTCCCACATCTCCGAATATATATAAAGGATTATATAAAGATTCAGGAGTTTCAGCTACTTTCATTGCACTTATAAAGGCAAAACGGTTACTTTCCCCTGTTTCAAAGTTATCAAATGTATATTCCGCTCTTAAAGGCCGTTTATTTATTGTATCCTTTATTAATAAAGGCGGTTGTTCGTCCTCTTTTATATCTTCTTGTAAAATGAATTTATATTTTATATTAGAATTTGTCAGACGTTGTACAATTTCATTAAGTTTATTATTATAAAACTTTTCAAGCCTAAATTTTGTAAGAGCGTTAGGGACAATTAAATATATTAAATTATTTTCGAACTTGTAGACTTTGCTAACTTCACTTAAAAGGTCAATTGTATCACTAGCTGTTTGTTCAGCCATAAACTTTTCAAGTGTTTGTTCCCAAAGTTTATTACCTTCAATCATATTTATTCTCCTCAACATTCTCATTATAAATAATACCATATTTTCAAAGAATAATAAATAGAAAAGTGAAAATTAATTACAATATTTGACTTTTAGACATTCCCACGTGGAAAACTTGTTGAAAAGTTATCAAAAATTTTGAATAAGTTATCAACATGTGCAAATGTGGAAAAATAAATATGGTTAAAAAAAGTTAATTCATATTGGAAAAAAGCAAACTTTGTGATAAAATGTATATAGCGAAAATCTAGAAGGGAGGCAAAACTAGAAATAGTTTAGCAATCATGAAAAATAAAAGAAATAAAAAACAACAAGATGTAAAAACAAATATTCTACTTTTACCAAATAAATTAAACATCTTAACAATGTTTGCGATCTTTATCGTATACGGACTTGTTTTATTTGCAATTATCGGTTTAGCTTTTCCTAAAGTTAACTACACAGTACCACTAAATTATGAGCCAAGCACATATAATGATGAAATAAACCCATTTGCATTAGTTATCGTAACTACTGAATACGATGAAGATGAAGATGAGTATAATAGTCGTGCTAAAGCTTATGCATATATTAGAGCAATGAATAACAACAAAATAACAAGAGCAGACTATGCATATAGCGCTATAGATACTAGTGGAATAATGCGTTATTTTATTGAAACACATAGAAATAGCTCATTTGTAACGCCGCCAGTTAGTCATAGAACCGATAAAGAACCAAAAATTAATGGCGCACTAGATAAAATCTTTATCAAAACGAAATATCGAATTACAATTGATGATAAAGTCCAAACAAAAGAAATTAGATTTAGCGAAAAAGTAATGCAACTTACAAACCGCGATTTGAATGATTCAAAATATACACTTACAAACGCAATTGAAGATAAACTTGATTTCAAAATCGAGTTTACTGATGAAGGTACTTCTAGATACTACACAAAGCTTGAAATTAATTTAGTAGATAAGACAAAACCACACCATATTAATTTCCAAACTTGGTTAGTAACTGAGGATAATCATATTTTTCCATTCATAGGTTTATATAACTTCTGTAGTGAAGAAAACTTTACTCGTACTACAAGTGAAGGTTTTTATAAAACACTAAATCCTGAATGGTTATATGCACGATTAGTTTATACTGATCCAATTACTGGAGAAGTTGATGAAATCTATTACCGTACAAAAGTAAGTAGCTTAATCGCTAATAAGTAAGGAGGATAAAAACTCCTTTTACTTATATAATATATAGATTTAAATAATTATATATATTATATTTGAATTTTCATTAAAGGGTATAAAAAATGAATAAAAAAAATGTTATCTTTTTATTAATACTACTTCTTCTAAGTTTATATGGATGTATATCATCTGAAGCCCCTAAAGACCATCTTATTTTTTCAGATGAAATATCCCCTTATATAATAATAAAAGGAAATACAAAACATATTTATAATTTTGAAGATAAATTAGAAGAAACTACTACTTTTGATATAATTTTAGATTTGGAGTCTAACCATAGTACAACAGCAAAATATGATTTAGATTTAGTAAATGTCCTTGGTGAAGTTACAAACTATCAAAATCAAGTAAGTCTACCTTCTAGAATAACACTTACTCAAGGAACAAATATTGGTGGTAACGGACTAAAAGAATATTTATTGAAAGTAAATGACATAAATTTTTATGAAAAAATAATCCCTCATACTGATGAAAATCTAAAAAGCGAAAAATATTATCGAACAATTTTTGAAAGTGATGATCTTGATTTAGAAATAAATATTACTGAAGATGAAGAAAAATATAGCTTAGATTTTACAATTAACGCAAATGATAAATATCATATTGACTTTCAAAGTTACTTAGCATCAACAGAGTTAGAACTATATTCATTTTTAGGTATTTATAATTATTCAAGGAATAAATATCCATTTAAAGTAAATAATAACTATATATATAAAGAAATGGATATCGAATATTTATATATAAGAATATTTTATTACAATGATAATAATCAAAAAGAGGAAATAAACGTTCGTTATTCCCTTGAACAGTTAATAAATAAAATTCTTGACTAACACAATTGATTATTATATAATAGATAAGCATAGTTTAATAAGGAGGATCTATTATGAAAAGAACATTCCAACCTAATAAACGTAAACAAAGCAAGACACACGGCTTTAGGGCAAGAATGGCTACTGTCGGTGGAAGAAAAGTCTTAGCTCGTAGACGTCGCAAAGGTAGAAAAAGATTAACTGCATAGAGAAATTCCTGGACCACTTGTAAGTCAAAAAATTATTGATTGTTTTGTTTTGTGGTCTTTTTTTCTTATGTTAAGGAGAAAACATGAATAGAAAGTACAGTCTTAAGAAAAGTTATGAAATAGAAAAGCTAATTAAAAAGAAACAAAGTGTCGGGAATAGGTATTATGCTATTTATTTTGAATATTATAATGAAGAGACACCAAAATTAGCTTTTTCTATTACAAAAAGATTTAAAACTGCTGTAAAGAGAAACTATGAAAAGAGAGTTACTAAAGAAATTTTTAGAAAACTATTACCAAGGTTAAAAAACTTGAAGATGTTAGTGGTTGTAAAAGATCAAGTGGACAAGCTGACATTTCAAGAAAAAGAAAAACAGATAAATTATTTAATAGAAAAAATATTAAGGAGAAAACATGAAGAAGCAAAGTAAAAAGCTATTAGTACTAGGTGTTTTTGCCTTCCTGCTTATATTATTAACTGGATGTGGAAGACAACCAATTGACTATAAACCAATTACTGGTTTTAACGGTATTATTGATATATTAGTTTGGCCAATGGCTGCTTTAATGTATGGTTTAGGTAAAACAGTAGCTTTCGGTCATTATGGTGTAGTTATTATTCTTGCAACAATTATCGTAAGAACACTTGCATGGCCAATTTATGCTAAGACAAATGACTTAAGCTTAAAAATGCAATTGGTAGGTCCAGAACAAGCAAAATTAGAAGCAAAGTATGAAGGCAAAACAGATCCTGAAAGTATGCAAAGAAAACAAATGGAAATGATGCAACTTTATAAAAAGTATGGGATTGGTTTAGGAGGCTGCTTACTTCCATTTATACAATTCCCAATCTTTATTGCCTTTTTCCAAACACTACAAAGAGTTCCATTAACTAGAAATGGTGACTATCCACTAGATTTTGGCTTCTTAAAAGGTAATTTCCTAGGAGTTGATTTATTCCAAGGACGTCTAGATATCGTAACTGGTGAACCAATTGGTCAAATGCAAACTTGGGGTATAATAATTCTTGCAGCTATCGTTGGTATTACCCAAATCATAAGTCAAATTTTAGTTAGTCGTAGACAAAAGAAAGCTAAAGAAGAATCATTAGCAAATGTACCTGCATATCGTAGACCTCAACCTACTGATGCACAAAAACAAACTGAAAACACAATGAAAATAATGATGTATGGTATGACTGCAATGATGGTATTTTTCGTATACCAAAGTACAGCAGCTCTAGGTTTATATTGGTTAGCAGGAAACTTATATACTATGTTACAAGGTTATGTTAGTCATAAATTTAGTAAAAAACGCTTGGAACAATTAAAAGCTAAGTATTAAGGAGAAAAAAATGAAAAGAAGGTTATATGAAGTAAAAACTTTGGATGAAGCCAAACAATTAGCGGTTGAAGAATTCAAGGTTAGTGAATCCGAATTAACTTTTACAATCGTTAATCAAAAAAAGGGTTTCTTAGGAATAGGTGGAAAAATCTCTGTAGAAGCAGTTTTAGATGCAGATGGAATTACAAGAGGTAAAGAATATATTCAAATGTTACTTGATAACAATAATATTCAAGGTTTTATTGAAAAGAAAGTTCGTGGCAATAACGTAGAATTTAATGTTGAAGCTGGAGAATTAAATAGTTACCTAATTGGTAAAGGTGGTAAAACATTAATCGCCTTACAATCATTAGTAAATATTGTAGTAAATAACTACTATCCAGAAGAAGATAAGAAAGTTGTTTTCCTTGATATAAGTGGCTACAAAAAACGCCGTGAAAGAAATTTAGAAATGATGGCAACAAACTATGCAAAACAAGTGGCAAGATCAAGAAGAAAAGTGCAACTTAATCGCTTAAATGCTTATGAACGTAAAATTATTCACAATAAATTATCTACTTGGAAAAATGTAAAAACATATTCAGTAGGTGAAGAACCAAATAGAACATTAATTATTGAATATAATTCAAATTATCAACCAAGAGAAAAAACTCAACAAGAAAAAACAGAAGAATAAAAAAAAGAGGTTTTAAAGCAAGATTACTTTAAAACCTTTTAATATACCAAATTTTATATTACACTCCAAGAGCTTCTTTTTCTAATTTAATTAAATATTCTTTAAAACAAGCAATACTTTTATTAACTTTAAATTCTTCAATGCATTCAAAATAATATTGTTTTTCAGTATAAGGAAATACTACAGGCGCTAGGCCATTCATTAATAAATGATAATTTAATACCATTCTTGCTAATTTTCCGTTACCATCTAAAAAAGGATGGATTTTGTCTAATTGTAACAAGCTAAAAGCTGCTTTTTCAATTATTTCATCAAATGTATTCGTAGGATAATCAGCCAAAGTAACAAAATATTTTTTCATACGGTCATAAACCTTTAGATGTCCTGGTGGCGTATGATTAGAACCTTGAATAGAAATATCAACATTACGATACAGGCCCCCAACATTTACTTCGTCCATTAAAATCTCATGTAGATCTTTTAATGCATTTTCATCAAGGTCTTCTTTGTTTTTTACCTTTTCGAATACGAAATCAATTGCTTTTCTGTAATTTTTGATTGCGATTACTCGCTTCTCTTCTAAAGTAGAAGGTTGATCCTCTAATACATTTTTAACAGCTTCTAATGTTAGATTTTGGCTTTCAAAAGAAAGAGAATGGTAAATAAAATTTGCGATAAAATCAACAGGGAAATTAGCTAAGTCGAACTTTTCAGATGCAATTTCTTGCATCTTTACTAACGGCAAGTCATTCATTTTTGAACCTCCTAATATATCTAAGATAATTATAACACAAGTTTTTTACATAATAAAGATATAAATAGTTTTAAATTTATAAATGTTGAAAAAGTGTACATTAACAAGTATAATAAATATAGATATTTTAAGTAGGTGTACAAAATGATTACTAAAAAATTCTTGCGCTTTATAAAACATACATTACTTATAATTTTAGGTTTAGGATTAATCTTTTTTATCAATGGTTTTTATGAAAAAGCAATTGTAAATGATAAGATAGAAGATTTTAAAGCAAGAGCTGAATATATAGGACCAGATGAAAACCTTAAAAATGTCCATTATTATCGCGTTAAAAAAGAATATGATTATGAAGATGTATCAAGAAATACTTTTACAATCGATGAAAGAATTATTGGCTCCAAAACAGATGTAATTATTACAAATCGTAACCCAATGCGAGGAGTAGCGGTATTAGACCCACTTGTTGGATTCTTATCAAAAAACTTCTTTGTTGGGCATGCAACTATTAATTCTCGTGATGATGGCAGAATGATGTATGAAGTATTAGGAAACGCAAGCACACCAGAATATAATAAGGTTGTTGAAAGTTTGAATGATTGGATGATGGTTGAAGATCAACTCCAAGAAAAATCGGAATCTCCAATCATTATTGGCTTAAGAATAAAAAATACTACTGAAGAAGATCGCGATAAAATGATTGAATATGCTAATAATCAACTTGGGAAAGGTTATAACTATACTTTCTTATTTAATCGCCATCATACATTTTACTGTACAGATTTAGTAAGTAGAGCTGCAAAACATGCAGGAATAAATATTAATTATGACCATTTTGCAACAACCGGTAACGATATTATCGTAAGTAAAAATACATATATCTTTTTCTTAAGAGAAACAATAATAGTTGATGGAGAAAAAGTCTTTAATGTATACTTTTTAGAACAAGAATAAGGTGAATAAATATGTTAGATACAATAGCGGCTATTTCAACTGCTTTTGGTAAAGGCGCTCTTTCAATTGTAAGAATGAGCGGAAGCGAAGCAATCGAAATTGCAAATAAAGTTTTTAGAGGTAAAAACTTAAAAAAAGTAAAATCACATACAGTCCACTATGGCCATATTATTAATGAAAATAAAGAAATTATTGATGAAGTTTTAGTTACAGTATTTAAAGCACCTAAAACTTTTACTAGGGAAGATGTAGTAGAAATAAGTTGTCATGGTGGGATTTTTGTTACAAACAAAATTTTAGAACTTCTTCTCTCAAGCGGAGCAAGGCTTGCTGAACCAGGTGAGTTTACAAAACGCGCATTTATGAATGGTAGAATTGACCTCACACAAGCTGAAGCTGTTAGTGATTTAATTGAAGCAAGAACTCAAAGTAGTTTAAAAATGGCTAATATGGGCTTAAGAGGCGACATTAGAAAACTAATTGAGAGTTTTCGTTCAGATATATTAACATGTATTGCAAGAATTGAAGTTAATATTGATTATCCAGAATATGAAGATGAAGAAGAAATAACAACTGGTCTATTAATTCCTATTATTACGAAACTTTTAAAGAGTATTGATGAAATAATCGAAAAAAGTGAAACATCACAAATAATTAAAGAAGGAATTGATACTGCAATCATTGGTAAACCCAATGTAGGTAAATCTTCACTCTTAAACTCACTTTTACGTCAAAATAAAGCAATTGTTACAAACATTGCAGGGACAACCAGAGATGTAGTTGAGGGTGTTGTTAATGTTGGTGGCGTTATCTTAAACTTAATTGATACCGCTGGAATTAGAGAAACAAAAGATGTTGTAGAACGAATTGGGGTTGAAAAAACTAAAGAAGTTTTAAAAGATGCACAACTAGTAATCTTAGTCTTTGATTACAGTAGTGAACTTGAACCTCAAGATTTAGAACTATTAGAATCTACAAAAGATAAAACCAGAATAATAGTAATTAATAAAAGTGATCTAAATAAAAAAATCGACCTTAGTGTATTTGATGATTACATCTTAATTTCTACATTTAATCATGAAGATATTGAAAAGGTTGAAAATAAAATTAAAGAAATAACTAATATATCTGATATTACAGAGATTGACTCAACATATATGGGGAATGCAAGACATATTGCAAAATTAAAAGAAGCAAAAAGACATCTTGAAAGTGCACTATCATCTGCTGAGGTTGGTGAAGTTATAGATATGATTAATATTGACCTCACTTTAGCATGGCAAGCATTAGGTGAGATTATTGGTGAAAATAATCCTGAAGCATTACTTGATGAGTTATTCTCTAAGTTCTGTTTAGGAAAATAAAAAATAGTGGCTAAATGCCACTATTTTGTTTTAAATAGACTATTTTTAAATACAATTGGGTATATTCCTAAACCAACAAATGATAGCGAGAAATACCTAATCATATCAAAGAAAATATTATCTTTAGGGAAAATAAACTTAAGCCCTAACATTAAACTTAAAATAATTACAACCGCAATAACAGCACGAATGATTCGATACTTTAAATGTATATCTTCATTAAAATCTACAAATCTATTTTCTAAATATACAGCTAGAATAAACCCTAAATAGAAACTATAAATAGTAAACAAATCTTTATAACCAATATAGTTTGTATTAATTTTACTAAAATAAATTAGTATAAATGGTAAGAATATAGCTGCAGTTGTTATATATAAAATCATTTTACCTTTTAGGGTAGTAGCATACTTTTCATGTAATTTAGTACCAACTATTGCAAATCCTAAACCTAGTAAGACAGCAACAATAACGTCACTTGGATAATGAACACCTAGAACCACTCTTGATAGTGCAACAAGGATTACTATGATTGATGCAATAAGCCAAATCTTTTTTTGTTTATAATTCATTGCTACCGAAAAGTATGTTACAGATGAATTTTGTGCATGTCCGCTTGGAAAAGACATTCCAGTTGCATGCGCCATCACGTCTTCATCTACTGTATATGTTGCTTTCGGATGATTAAAAGGTCTTACTCTATCTACAATTACTTTTAATGTATTGTTAACTAGTAATGATAAAAATATTGTATAACCTAATTGTTGTCCAATTTTTTTTGAAAAGACAAAATATATTACTATAATTACTAAAATTAAGATTTCTTGGCCACCGAGGTTTGTAAAAAAATTAAAGAGTGATTCAAAAAACGGTGAAACATTTTCTCTTATTTTATTTAATAATTCAATTTCAAAATTACTCATAACTATCTTCTCCTTTTTGATATTTTAGTATTTTCTAATCAAAAAGTAAAGAAAAACTATCTAAATAAAAATTAGATAGTCTAATTTAAGCAGTATTTATTTTTGATACTACTAAAAAGGTTTCAAACTTATTTGTAATTAAAACTACTTCTCCTTCTTTTAGTTCTTCTTCTTTTGTTATAGCATTCCAGCTTATCCCTGCAAAATTTATAATACCATATTCATTGCAAGTAATAGTTTTTGTTACTACTGCTTCTCTTCCTATAAATGTACAAATTTGATTTATAAATATTCTATATGTTTTTCTTTTTACTAGTATCGGGTGGATAACTATCCTGATTACTACAAATAATATAACAAATATAAATAATTGGAATATTGCATCAGAATGAAGCATGCTAAAAATTGCAGTGATAAAGCTTGCAAACAAAAAGTTTAGAAAATACAGTTGCCTAATCTTAATCTCTATTAAGAAAGAAAGTAAAAACATTACTAACCAAAGAGTTGTTAATACATTAAATGATAAGCTAAGCCAATACATTATATTCCCCCTTAGACAATGTATTGATTGTAATACTTATAGATTTAGAAGATTGTCGAAATAAATAAGTAAAATAAAATAATGTTTGATATAGTGAAAATTTTGCATAACTATTATACACTTTATCTAAAAGGTTTTCAAGATTATATTTTTTTTAAAAATATTTAAGCCTTTATTGTTATAGTAATTGAGACAAAAAACAATTGAAATACATATTTAACTATGGTATAATATTTTTTAGGTTTATAAGGAGGCTATCTAATGAAGCGTATACGTATTAAAAGAAGATATATTGTCTTATTTATTTCAATCCTCTTACCTCTTCTAGCTGCTTTTTTAGTTGGATCATACGGATATAATTCTGAAAAATTCGGACAAGGTGACTGGAAGAAAGAATTTGCTACTGATTACTTTACACATAAAGGGGATAAAAATCCTACTACAGAAGAAACTATTGAAAAGTATTTAGAATTTGGAATTAACAATCAATATTTTGTATATGATGAAAAACCATTATATTCACAAGAAGTTCAAGACGAAAACGGTGCGAAATTATTTGATTTACTAGTTTATAGAGCAGTGTATAAATTTAGAGTAGATGACGAACCGGTTGATCGTTTGCAATATATATTTTTTTATTATAATGTCCAATATCAAAACATTCGTAATCAATTTGATGCAGATGAAAACTTAAGAGAAGAAATTAATAATACAGACATTCCTACTTTCATATCTAGAATTGTAGAAATTGTAGATGATGAAGACGAGGAAGCATTAACTAGAGCAATAACACAAATACCTGAAGATCAATTAGCAATTCGCGATAGAGGTGCTGATGTTACATATAAATCAGGTTTAAAAGCTGAAGACGGAGTAGAAATTCCTGAAGGCGAAGTGTTAGTGAAAGCATTTATGGGATTTGTGCCAATGCGTGAAGTTAATGTTGGTGATAAGTTCAAAGTTGAAATCGAAGCGATGATTCCAAAAATTATTGATGATACTGGAGCAAGTATTAAAACAACTATTGCAGAACTAGAATTAGAACTTGAACCCAATCCAGAAAACATTAATTATGAAGATTTCGCAACAAGCTATCAACAAGATCTAGAAAGAGCAGGTTATTTTGCTTGGGTATTTAAAAAGTACTTATGGTGGATTTCATTAATTGGATTTGTTGCTGTAGGATTAATTACAGGGTTATTCTATCTAGTGTATGTTGGTGAAGAAAATCGCGCTTTAGAGGAAGCGAAAAGAATTAAAAAACGTAAGAGATGATTGCATTTGCAATCTTCTTTTTTTCTAAGCGGGGTAAAATATGGAACTAAGAGAAATCGAAAGAGCATTAATTAAAAGATATAGAAACAAAATTTATAATAAATTTGTAAGAGCAATTGAAGATTACGAGTTACTTAAAGATGGCGATGTAGTTGGAGTTTGTATGTCTGGTGGGAAAGATAGTTTTGTGCTTGCAAAACTATTTCAAGAATATGAAAGACATGGAAAAACAAAAATCCAAGCCAAATATTTAGTAATGGATCCTGGGTACAATCAAGAAAATTTAGATAACTTAATATTTAATGCAAATAAGCTTGGGATCCCAATTCAAATTAAAAAGTCAAATATATTTAGAGTGTCACAAAAGATGAGTAGTAACCCTTGTTATTTATGTGCAAGAATGCGTAGAGGGTTCTTATATCAATACGCAAAAGAAAATGGCTGTAATAAAATTGCTTTAGGCCATCACTTTAATGATGTGATTGAAACCACTCTTTTAAATGTCTTTTATGCTGGGAATTTTAAAACAATGTTGCCAAAATTAAAATCTGAAAATTTTCCTGGTATGGAACTGATTAGGCCTCTATATTATGTAGAGGAGCGCCATATTATAAATTATATGAACTATTGTAATGTTCAAGCTATGAATTGTGGTTGTGAAGTTGCAAGTGGAAAAATTAGTTCAAAACGAAGAGAAATTAAAGAATTAATTAATCAGATGAAACAAAGTGATAAGAACATTGAAATTAACATATTTCAAAGCGCGAATAATGTAAATTTAGATTGCATTTTAGGTTTTACAAAAAACAATCAAAAACATTCTTTTTTAGAAGAGTATGATCTAGGAAATAATAATATAGACGAATCAAATTGATTCGTCTTTTTCTTTTTAGAAAAGAAATTTAATGAAAACACTTTTATTTTTTGTCTAATTTATGTTATAATGAATAAGACAATTTTTAGGAGGAAAAATATGGGAAACAAAAAATTTGTTTTTATGTTTACTGAAACCGACCAAACTATGCGTAATTTAGTCGGTGGTAAAGGTGCTAATTTGGGGCAAATGACAAAATTAGGGTTACCTATCCCTCAAGGTTTTACTGTTTCTACTGAAGCATGTACTCTTTATTACCAAAATGAGAAAGCGCTTTCTGATGAAGTGGTTGCTCAAGTTGAAGAGTCAATGAGAAACTTAGAAGAAGTAACTGGGAAGAAGTTTGGCGATCCAACTAATCCTTTATTAGTATCAGTTCGAAGCGGTGCTAGAATTTCTATGCCTGGTATGATGGACACAATTCTAAATTTAGGTTTAAATGATGAAGTTGCTGCAGGTTTAGAAAAAATTACTGGAAATAAACGTTTCGCACTTGATTCATATCGCCGTTTTATCCAAATGTATTCTGATGTTGTTATGGGCCTACCTAAGAACAAGTTTGAAGAAATTATTGATGAGATGAAAGAAGAAAGAAATGTAGAAAGTGATGCAGAATTAACAGCTGAAGATTTAGAGGAGATGATCGTAAAATTCAAGAAGTTTTACAAAAAGTCTCTAAAACAAGAATTCCCTACAAATCCTAAGGAACAATTATTTGGTGCGATTAAAGCTGTATTTGATTCTTGGGATAATCCAAGAGCTAACTATTACAGAAGAATGAATAATATTCCTTATGAATGGGGTACAGCAGTAAATGTACAAGAAATGGTATATGGAAACATGGGTAATGATTCTGGTACTGGTGTTGCATTTACAAGAAACCCTGCAAATGGCGAAAACGAAATCTTTGGTGAGTATTTAATTAACGCACAAGGTGAAGACGTAGTTGCTGGTACAAGAACACCTTCTCCGATTGCAAAATTGAAGGATGAAATGCCAGAGGTATACGAAGAGTTCAAGACGCTAGCTAAAAAGTTAGAGTCACATTATAAAGATATGCAAGATATAGAATTTACAATCGAAAAAGGTAAACTATATCTACTTCAAACTAGAAGTGGAAAACGTACTGCTGAAGCAGCATTAAGAATTGCTGTTGAAATGGTTGAAGAAGGATTGATTGATAAAAAACGCGCAATCATGTTAGTTCAACCACAACAACTTGATACATTACTGCATCCACAATTTGATGAAAAAGCATTAGCTTCTACTCCTCATATTGGTGAGGGTCTACCTGCATCACCTGGTGCAGCAAGCGGACAAGTTGCATTTAATGTTGAACAAGCAATTCAAATGGCTGATGAAGGCAAAAAGGTTATTTTAGTTAGACTTGAAACATCACCAGAAGACATCGAAGGTATGGACGTATCTGAAGGTTTCTTAACAGCTCGTGGTGGAATGACTTCTCATGCAGCAGTTGTTGCAAGAGGTATGGGTAAGAGTTGTGTATCTGGAGTTACATCACTAAGTATTAATGAAGAAAAAGGATTCTTCGTATTAAATGGACATAAAGTTCATAAAGGTGACTGGATTTCAATTGATGGAACTACTGGTAAGATTTACTCTGAAAAAATCCCAACAGTTCCAGCAAAAATCAGTGGAAATTTTGAAACATTTATGAACTGGTGTGATGATATTAGAATATTACAAGTTCGTGCAAACGCAGATACTCCAAAAGATGCTATCCAAGCTCGTGAATTTGGTGCTGAAGGTATCGGTTTATGTAGAACTGAGCATATGTTCTTCGATACACAAAGAATAAACATTGTAAGACAAATGATTTTAGCTGATAATGCTGCACAAAGAAAGAAGGCATTAGATAAATTACTACCAATGCAAAGACAAGACTTCGAAGAATTATTCGAGGCTATGGGAGATTATCCAGTTACTATTCGTTATCTAGATCCTCCGTTACATGAATTCTTACCATCTGGATATGACATTGCAGAGGTAGCTAAAGAATTAGGTGTTACTACAGAAAGAGTACGTGCAAAAATTTCTGAACTTCATGAATTTAATCCAATGATGGGTCACCGTGGATGTAGGCTTGCAGTAAGTTTCCCAGAAATCGCAGAAATGCAAACTAGAGCTGTAATAGAAGCATACATCAACGTAAAACGTAAAAACCCAGAATATAAAGCGCATCCTGAAATAATGATTCCATTAATTGGGGATGAAGTTGAATTAAAATATGTAAAAGACATCGTAAATAAAACTGCTAAAGCTGTTATGGAAGAACAAAAAATGGAAGTTGAATACACCGTAGGAACAATGATTGAAATTCCAAGAGCAGCAATTAGAGCAGATCATGTTGCAAAAGAAGCTGACTTTTTCAGTTTTGGTACAAACGACTTAACGCAAATGACATTTGGTTTCTCTCGAGATGATGCTGGTTCATTCTTGAATCATTATTATGAAAAGAGAATATATGCAAGTGATCCATTTGCAACTCTAGACCAAAATGGTGTAGGTGTATTAGTTAAAATGGCTTGCGAAAAAGGTAGATCAACTAACCCAACACTTAAACTAGGTGTTTGTGGTGAGCACGGTGGAGATCCTGATTCAGTAGAATTCTTCCATAAAGTTGGTCTAGACTATGTATCATGCTCGCCTTATAGAGTACCAATTGCAAGACTTGCAGCAGCTCAAGCAGTTGTAAAAGAAAATGAATTAAAGCAATAAACTCCTAACTATATAAAGAACCATTTATTCTAACTTGAATAGATGGTTCTTTTTTAGGTTTAAACAAATCCATGTTCTCCTCTTTATACATAAAATAAGGTTGAAAAAGGGGGTATGTATTATAAATAATATAAAAAATTATTGTAGTTTTGAATGCTGTCATCCGTTTTGTAAATGTATTATTCAAGGTCCACCTGGTCCGCCAGGGCCACCAGGACCGAGAGGATTACCAGGTCCAATGGGTCCAGCGGGTAAAAAAGGAGAGCAAGGACCACAAGGAGAGCCAGGTCCACCAGGCACACCTGGAGAAAATGCACAAGCGAGTGCAGTTATTCCGTTCTCGACAAGCAATTTAATAACCCTACAGGCAAATGCTGAAGGAGCATCTTCAAATATAGCAATTATTGGTTATGGTTCTTCTACTACATTAGGTATACCAGTAACTGAACCAATTGATTTAAGCGCACAACCACAAATTATTGCTTTTCAAATGCCTAAAGATATGCAGCTAAATGAATTTATTGTAACCTTTACCGCACCAACTGTTCAATCTATTCCAGCAGGTGAGATTGCAGTGTTCGCTCAACTTTTTATAACAACTGCAAATAACAATAATTATTTTCCAATTGCACAATCAAAAATCCAGATAACACCTTCATTATCGGGAGTTGTACCAATCGGATTTAGTTTTACAGGAACAATAAATGATCTTGGTATTAGCGCAATACAAGGGGCTAAAATTATGCTTGTAGTGTATGCAGAGTCAATCAATTCAGAAATTACAACTGAAATTTCAGGAATTATTAATGCTGGTTTAATTCTTGGAAATTAATTTCAAAAAATAGGTTAATGCAAATCCACTTTAAAGTAAAGCACATACAATATAGTTGAGAAAGGGGGTATTTTTATAAATAATCAAAAATATCATGGGTATGATTGGTCATATTGTTGGAGTCCATTTTATCCGTGTTGTAAGCAAGGGCCACCTGGTCCTCCAGGGCCACCAGGACCACCAGGGCCAAGAGGATTTCCTGGGCCACCAGGACCAAGAGGATTTCCTGGATTAAGGGGACCACAAGGCGAACCAGGACCACAAGGCGAACCAGGGCCAGAAATAAACTATACTTTAATACCATACACTTCAGGTGATCAAATTTCATTAACATCTTCTGGAAGTGAAAATCCAGTTGCACCATGGTTTATTAGTTTTGGAGAAGCTCACTCAATAGGTGAAGTTTCATTGACGCCAATAAATTTAGATGGTGGTAGTGGAAATTTAAGTTTTAATCTACCAACTGATGTAATATTAAAAAACTTAAGCGTTTCAATTACAACAACAGACACTGCTGATTTTGGTGAAGAAGAATTTAAAATTTACGCACAAATCTATGTTGCTGCAGACAATAGTAATCAGTTCTTCCCTGTAAATCAAAGTTTAATAGAATTAACACCTGTTTTAACAGGAGTTGTAACATCAGGAACAATTATTAGAGGTAGTGTAGATAATATAGATGTCCCTATACCTAGACATTATAAAGTCTTATTTGTAGTTTATCCAACAACAACTTCAGAAGGAGAATTAGGTATACATGGAGTAGTAAATGGAGGATTAACTCTGCAATTAAATTAAGAATGTGATGTTAATTATATAGTTTTATTTTGAATAAATACAAATATAATATAAAAAGGTGGTTTGTATTAGGACAATACAAATCACCTTTCCTTTTCTACTTCTAATGTTTTTAAAGATAAGATATATATAATTACACAAAGTGCTATAATTGGTAAGATTATGTAAGTTATTAGTTTGTTGATTAAGATAACAGTAATTGTTATTGTTACTACAATTAAACATACAGCTGAGATTTTTGCCCGTTTTGGTATGGCTTTATGTTTTACATAATTATAAATATATGGACCAAATACTTTATGATTTAATAACCAATTATAGAGTTTTGTATAACTTCTAAGATAAAAATAGGAACTTAGTAATAATAAGGGAGTTGTAGGAATAACAGGTAAGATTATTCCGATAGTCCCAAGTATTAAGAATAAAGTGCCCAATATAATATATATTATTTTTTTAATTTTAGAAAACCTCTTTTCTAATTTTAAATAATTTAAGTAACTAATAATCTTATTATTAATCTATTTTATCATAAAATACTTATATATTGTTCCGAGACTATAAAA
>Ga0209075_1001730_pt1 | contig 20212 bp, 16 predicted proteins | sample Stecom2011_FD_187523 | JGI IMG/M metagenome (GOLD analysis project Ga0209075, IMG submission 187523) | Agricultural soil microbial communities from Utah to study Nitrogen management - Steer compost 2011 (SPAdes) (version 2) | ecosystem: Environmental > Terrestrial > Soil > Agricultural land...
AATTATTCCGGTTCACTTTAGCATTTGCAAGATTTAATTTTCTTTGCCATTCCTCGGCCAATTGACCCACGTTCGCCTCTCTTCCTGCAGGAGAGGGATGGGTAGAAAGAAATTCCGGCAGATCCCCAGCCCCGCTTGCCACCTGGTTTCTTTCCAAAGTGTTGAAAAAACCGGCCATTTCTTTGGCGTCGTATCCAATCTTTGAGGAGTATTCCACCCCTAGCTCATCCGATTGACTTTCCGCATCACGGCCGAACTTCAGCAGCATCAGGTTTAAGCCCTGGGATGCCTCTTGGGCAAACTGAGCGAATTCCGGCACGAAGACCACGCCTGCAATCATTCCGAGCTGGCTCAACAGATTATTCCTCTGCTGCGCCACAGAATGCCTTGCGGTTATATGTCCTATCTCATGTCCCAAAACCCCGGCAAATTCAGCCTCATTGTTGAAGTGGGCCATAATGCCTCTGGTAAAGTACACGTATCCCCCTGGGAGGGCAAAGGCATTGATAATGGGAGAGTCAAGAATTTTGAATTGATAATCCAACTGATTCCTGTGGGAAATTTTAGCCATTTCCTGGCCTTTTTGATCGATAAACACCTGTAAAGCTTTATCCTCATATAAACCATAGGCTTGGACGATCTGCGGATCAGCTTCCTGCCCCATGGCGATCTCCTGCTTCTCCGACATTAGGACCAGTTGCTTCTTACCTGTCACAGGATTTCGGGCACAAGCACTTAAAAATAGAAAGGCAATTGAAAAACAGATTAAAACAATGTTACTTCTCATAAAGGGGTTGTTTAGTTAATAGGCCATAGACCATGGATATATCATTTTGACTTTGTCTTGGTTCTTTATCATGGCTGACCGTCCACGATCGACAAAAATGGTCCAATTTTCTTCCTGAATGCAATCTCTATTCTTGATACTAGATACTCAGTACTTAGTACTTAACACTTCCTTTTCCCCTTCGATTTCTTGTACCAATTCCGCATACCAGTCCTCCCCGTATTTTCGGATCAATGGTTCTTTCAAGAATTTATAGACCGGTACCCCCAGTCGGTTCCCTAGTACACAGGCTGCATCACAGATATCCCAACGGTCATAGTTAAGGGCATCAAAGTCATCATATTTGGTCACGCGAATGGGATACAGGTGACAGCTGATGGGCTTTTTAAAAGCTGTTTTACCATCCAGGAAAGCTTGCTCTATTCCACATTTCAGCATCCCGCGCTCGTCTTTGATGGCATAAGCACAAGCTCCATTGTTACCGATGGTAGGAGTAACCTTGTCCCCATCCATGTCATAGACCCATGCTCCCTGACTCTTTATGGTCTGCTTTCCCTCCTCTGAGAGATATTCTCTGATTTCTGGATAGATATCTTCCAAAATCTTAATTTCCATTTCCTCCAGAGGCGCTCCTGCATCCCCCTCTTCGCAACATGCTCCTTTACATTTGTTTAGGTCGCATACAAAGAAATTCTCCTTAATGTCATCGCTTAATACCGCCTTTCCCACTAGTATCATCTTCTCCAATTATTTATTATCTGATGCAAAGTTAATACTTTTTGCATGATTTACTCTAAGCTACAAAGGATTGAAACTGACGAGCAATAGCAAAAAACGTCTCGCAGCTGAGTGGGGCAAAGTTTTTATAGATAGCTATAATTCAGATTAAAAAGGTATTTTTGCAGGTGCAAGCTGGCCTGTCGCTGTCCTGAGTTATTCGGGAGAGAGGAAAGTCCGGGCAACATAGAGCACCATACTTCCTAACAGGAAGGGGCTGTACCGGAGACGGTACAGTCACAGCAAGTGCCACAGAAAATATACCGCCCCGCCTTGGCAGGGTAAGGGTGAAAAGGTGGGGTAAGAGCCCACCGGATATCGGGTGATCGATATTGCGAGGTAAACCTTATGGGTTGAAAGATCAAATAGGCCCTGATTAAAGAGCTGCTCGTTCAATCCGGTTTCGACCGGAAATCAGGGTGGGTAGATCGATGGACTCCCGCCGTGAGGCTGGAGCTAGATAAATGATAGGCACCCTTCCTGACCGGTTTGTCCAATAAGGAAGGAGACAGAACCCGGCTTATAGGCTTGCACTTTTTACTTTTAAACATTTTATACCGTATGTCTAAAATACTGATCATAGACGATGAGAAAATCATCAGAGCTACTTTAAAAGAAATATTGGAGTACGAAAAATATGAGATTTTTGAAGCCCAAGACGGCGAGGAAGGCGTAAGGATGATTGAAGAACAGGAGTTTGACCTGGTGCTTTGTGATGTCAAAATGCCAAAAATGGACGGCATCGAAGTGTTAGACAAAGTCAATGCCATGGATAAGGCTCCGCAGTTTATCATGATCTCTGCCCACGGTTCGATTGAAACAGCTGTCGAAGCTACTAAAAAGGGGGCTTTCGATTTTATTCCCAAACCTCCAGATCTTAACCGTCTCTTGTTGACCGTCAGAAACGCCTTGGAGAAGAAAAATCTGATGTCGGAGACAGCGGTCCTTAAAAAGAAGCTCTCCAGAAAGCTCGACATGGTAGGCAATTCCCAGGCGCTACAACAGGTTAAAGACACTATTGAAAAAGTAGCCCCTACTGATGCTCGGGTATTGATCACCGGACAAAATGGAACGGGAAAAGAGCTTGTGGCGCATTGGATTCATCAAAAAAGCAACAGAGCGAGTTCTCCTTTCGTGGCGGTTAACTGCGCGTCAATTCCGTCTGAACTTATTGAGAGTGAATTATTCGGCCATGAAAAAGGCTCCTTCACCTCTGCCGTGAAGCAAAGAATCGGGAAATTTGAACAGGCTACTGGAGGGACATTATTTCTGGACGAGATAGGAGACATGAGTTTGTCTGCTCAAGCCAAGGTTTTGCGTGCGCTACAGGAGCATCATATTACCCGGGTTGGCGGTGACAAGGACATCAAGGTGGATGTAAGGGTATTGGCCGCCACCAACAAGGATCTAAAAAAAGAAATTGAATTAGGTAACTTTAGAGAGGACCTATATCACAGATTAAGTGTGATCTTGATTCAGGTGCCCCCTCTTAAGGACCGTAAGGAAGACATCCCCTTACTGGTAGAAAGATTTTTACAGGATCTTGCCAAAGAGTATGGCACTGGCAAAAAGAAGATCGACAAGGACGCCATGGCTCGTCTACAGGAAATCCCTTGGACTGGCAATATCAGGGAGCTGAGAAACGTCGTAGAAAGGCTGATGATTCTTGGAGATGCGCGCATTTCACTACAAGATATAAAAAAATACGCCGACTATTAGTCAGCGTATTTTTCATCCTCTTGCCTCAGTGTCGTCCATTGCTTTGGCATAAGCGGGACAAGGTTTGCTTGATGCACAGGCGCCCATCGTCAATAAGGCAAAGGCCATTAATACTACTGCTATTCTTCTCATTTTCTTTATTTTTTCTAAGTCAAATATGTCACTTTCCTTAAGCAATACAAAACTAATTGACCATTAAATTACATCCGCGGATTTCACTGTTGTCAAACCTTCCCAAGATCTCCAAGCCTCCTTCCTGATCAACTCTCCCCAAATCTTGTGTTTCAATAAAGGAACAGGAATGAAAATTGGCCAAATCTATAACATTAATCCCCCCTTGTGTCCTGTTACTGATGGAAAAAGGATCATGGGTATCCCTTAAGTATATCCTCATGCTTCCCGGTAGATTGTATTTGCCTCCACCAGGGGAATAAGCCTGCGACATCAGTTCGGTCATCCCATATTCAGAATGGATTTCATCTACTCCAAATCCTTTGCAAAGGATCTCATGGACTTCCTCTCGGATCATCTCCTTCCTTCGACCTTTCATCCCCCCCGTCTCCATCACGATCAAGTTAGGCATTTCAGGTAGTTCATTCTCGACAAGATCCAACAGCGCAAAAGTCACACCAATTAACAGGATCTTCTTGGGACTGTTTTGCAGGACCAATAATTTTTCAATCAGCTCTTGGTGGTTGTACAAATAAAACCCGGAATGTCCCGACCCACTCAGTTTAATAAAATGATCCGCCATGGCTACCAAAGAACTGCCTTGCCTATCCAGATAAGCAGGCAATAGTGCTAAAACGTGGTAATCTCCCAAAGATCCATATTGACGCTCGAAAATCCTGCGGGCATGGTCAAGATAAAAAGCTTCAGACCAGATATAATGCCTGCTGGTGATCGCCCCTGTAGTACCGCTGCTGGAATAAAACTGCTTAAATTCATGGAAATCGCCGCTTACCACCTGATGTGATTTGAAAAACTGAATGGGAAGAAAAGGGATCTGCTTGACTTCAACAACCTTGCTCGGATCAATATTCCTTGCTTTTATAAAGGCCCGGTAGACGCTATTATAGTGTGCCTGGAACTGAAAAATCTTCATTGCCAATTCCTCAAAATCAAACCCTTCCAGGCGGCTTAATTTTTCAGAAAAACTTTTGAAATAATCCATCGTTTTAATAGTTTGTTGGCAATTCTTATCATTTTTATATACCGATATTAATTGTAAATTTACTCCATCAATATGAAGGTTAAAAGTTATCTATATATATTATTGTTTGCGGCAGCTTGTACTGTAGGCTGTGTATCCCCTCCCGATGATTTCCCTTCGGTACCCCATATCACCTTTAACAGTTTGGAGTTTATCGAGACCAATACCTCCGACACCTTGATGGTCTCCGTTGATTTCAGAGATGCCGAAGGAGATCTCGGCTTGAGTCCGCGGGACGTAGACCCGCCCTTTAATCCGTTAAACTTTCAAACCCATCCCAACGGGGACCTTGTAACCTATGGCACCCGCCCACCCGAAGCGCCGTTGTTTAATGACAGAGATTGGGTAATTCGGCCGTTGGTAGGCACAGAAATAGTTAATGACACCATATGGGTGAAGATTAATCCAGACCAATACAATATCTTCATCAAATTCTTTATCAAAAGAGGCGGGAACTATACAGAATACGATTTTTCCGGTCCTCCATTTTATTCCACCTTTAACGGAAGGTTTCCCCGGATTCTAACCGATGAGAAGGGCAGGGCGATTGAAGGGACGATTAAATACTCCATGCTCTCCCTAGGATGGAATTCCATTTTTAGAAACGATACGCTTAAGATTGATGTACAGGTTCAGGATAGAAACCTCAATAAAAGCAATGTTGTTTCTTCTCCGGATTTTACGCTGTCACAGATAAGACGGTAAATTGGCGGATGGTAATTAAAGAATTGATTTTTAGGTTGTTGAAATATCTTAAGTTGAGAAGTTAAATTGGTTGAGATGTTTAAAGTTTTTAACTGTTAAACCTATAAAATTAAGCATTTATACACTTTCCTATTGTCTTAGGTCTTATTGATTGCAATTCTGGAGATGTACTGCCATCGGGAACGGAGAACTTCTATGTCTTCCACCTAGATTGTGGTAATAGAACAGCAGAATTATCAACTCCCTGATCCCCATTTGGGACACACCCCGTCTATCTCTATTCTCCGTCAATTTCGGACCTAAAAGAAGACCTGCTTGGGCGACTATCTCCGTCTACAACTCCTAACCAGATCACCATCACTGGACTTCAATCCACTTTATCCACCCACTAATATCAACAATTGACAAGACCATATATCGACATTAGCTATAAAGAAAAAATATTTTCTTATATTTCTCTCCGTGATCAGTATAAATGGGTCAAAATGCATGATGTAAAAATTATAGCTGCTTTCGAGAATGGAGTTGAAGGGTTCGGCACTGTGCTAGCTTAAGAGCTTAAGCTATTTTACCACAAAACAGAAATATTCAGGACACCTACATCTAAATTTTCGTTGAACTAAATTGAACATAAGCCAGGATACTTTTCTTCAAATATACCATGTTGTTGATTCACTAAACCTAACAAAATATGGCATTTACAATAAATCACAAAGATTTTAAAGATCAAGGAGATTTTACTAGAAAAGGCCGAGGATGTGCAACCTCAATCCCAACTCCAATCCAGATTGCAAGGGTTGACGATGAAATATTAAAAAACAGAAGAAACCGCCTTTCGTTTTCCCAATTAACCATACCTATCAAATTCCATCACCTTTGCTATGGATCAAGCGGACTGATAACCAAAGTGCAACGTGACCAGCAGGTTGAAATTCTAAACGGTGCTTATTCTAACTATGGGATAAAATTCGCCTATGATGAAGGTGACGTAACCTTTACTAATAATTATAACTGGTACTATATGGGACACAGAAGTTTTTCCGAAAGAGAGGCTAAATCAAGCTTATCTGTGGATCCCAATAAATGCTTAAATTTTTATACTGGTGGACTTCAACCTGGATTATTAGGCTGGGCAACCTTCCCTTTTGACCTGGCTGGCGATCCGGTTATGGACGGAGTAGTGGTTCTTGATGAGTCATTACCGGGAGGCAATGCTGCTCCTTTTAATTTAGGAAATACCGCTGTACATGAAGTCGGGCACTGGTTGGGATTATACCATACGTTCCAAGACGGATGTACTGGCTTTGGCGATCACTGCAATGACACCGTTGCCCATTCAAGTCCTAATTACGGCAAGCCCCCAAAAGGTGAAAGACACGGGGCATGTAAGGAGGATGAATTTGCACCAATTCACAACTTTATGAACTATGTTGATGACGAATGGATGACTGAATTTACACCTGAACAAGGTGAACGGATCAAATCACAAATCATGATGTATAGAACCGGTCTAGTGGAGGCTAGAGAGAATTTGTTAAAAGAACAAACATGAACCTAAAATATATAAATGAAATTCTTCCAGGCCGTTGGATGCATTCCCACGAAGAGGACAATGAAGGAAGTTTAGTTTTTCGCCCTGCTTCTTTTCACTTCCCACGTTCCAGGGGTCGATCTGGCTTTGAGCTAAAGCGAGACCACGCTTTAATTGAAATAAAGCTTGGATCCGGCGATTGCCCTGTAGAACAAAATGGCCAATGGGAGCTGGACGAACTGGGATGCTTAAAACTGGAACATGATAATGAAATCGACACCCTTCAAATCGTTTCGGCTGAAAAAGATCGTTTGGTTGTAAAGAGACGATGATCAAATTTATCGAAAACGTCCTGAATAGCAATGGATGGATCTACTACCTGAATCAAAAATTTGAGATAGTAATTTCTATACACCACATCACATGCCAGTACAGATGCATTAATTAACAAAATCCCCAAGGTTTCTCTGCGATGAACATACATATCAAAACCGTAGCAAAGCATTGCCATATAACAGTTAAGATACGGGAAGATAATAACGTATTATTGAGTCTGACAGAAAATGATGAGGGTTCTGCTCAGCTCTTGCCTAATACAACTTACATTTTTGAGTGGCATGTATTTACTGGTTCACAGCCTGCAAAGGCCAACATACAAGCACTTGTAGTACCAGCAAATGACGGGTTCCCGCCATTGAAAATTGATAAAGAATATGCTCCAGGAGAACGAGACGGCGCCCCGTTCATATTTACCTTAACCGAAATAAAATGAAACCAAAGTCACTATTATTAGCTTTGTTTTTACTGAATGTATCTAACGCCATAGCCCAAAATCAACTGCTAAGTGAGAAGGATTTGGGCTTTGTCAAGGAAGTTCGTGATCATGCAAATCTAACGGTTAATGAAATTGGCACTCAATCATTCTCGCCTTTTGGAGCAGGTAGTATTTCCAATTTTATATCAAATGTATCAATATCTTCCTTTTTTGAAGAAGGAGTAAATGGAAGAATAGAATTTCAAGGAAGATTCAACTCAAGGTGGAGTGGAGGATTATCTATTGACCAGAAAATTGGCAAAGGTGCTAACCAAGCTACACCATTGAGTCTATCGGGAATAAGTCCGGGAACAACTATAGAATTTAATCTGCAGAAAATCTTTTGGAAACCCCAATATGAATTAGGTTTAAGTGAAATATCTCAATTAAACGAGGTCATAAAAGAATATGCAGACAGAAATAACATTGAGGATTCGCGTACCGTCGGTCTTTTGGATATTTATAAAAAAGGCACCGCCCAAGAAAAGAAAGCTGCTTTAAATGCTTTTGAAGCAAGAAAATTTAAACAGCCTATTTTGGTGAATTTTCGACCGGGATTTACGCAGACGTCTTTTTCCTATAGCACGGACTCAGTTAGGCTCGCGTCTGTTAATGAGGCATTCATCACTCCTACGGTTACCGTCTCTTTAATAAAATCACTAGGTACCGCTTTTAAAGTGGCCGGCTATGTAGCACTAAGTTATAACTTTAGTGAAAGCTACAGCGCCTCAGATGAATTAACGTTTAATGTACCCTTTGGTACTACTGGTAACTTCTTTACTAAAACCTTGGCATTTGGGGAGCCAACAAAAAGAACAACTCATAACCTAAGCTTTGAATATCGTCGAAATATTCTCAATCAAAATGAAAAAAATCTAATTGCCATTTCTCCTTCAGTAACCATGGGGGTTGATAGTAATAAACTTAGTATATTTTTACCTATTTATTTTATTAACGGAATAGATGAAAATGGGGAATTGCTTGAGGGCCTGCAGGGTGGGGTGCGATTTGGATATATTACAAGCACTGAGTCTGGTCAAGTTAGCACCTTCAAAGAGGGGTTTGCAGCACATCTGATAATTTCAAGACCGTTGGACTTTCTCAGTAAGTTTTAATTTGATCCGGCATAGTCTATATTACATGTGACCTCTTCACGATAAATCAAACTGCCATGGAAAGTTATGCTTTGTCAACTTTTGTGTTGCTTACCCATTGTTGCTATTACAAGAGATGAATACAATATGAGTTCATAAAACCTAAGTGTTATGTCAAATGATGTTCATGTCCCTGGTCGAAATAAAAGTTCTGAAGAGCTAAAGCTTGAAGAAGAAGCACGGATCGCCTACCACAAACAAACAATAGCTGAGGCCGAATATAAGGCTACAAAGGCTAAAAAGGATGCAGAAAAACTACTGGCACCAGAAGAACCCCAAGGCGAACAAGCGCAGGCGGAATTACAACGGACAATATCAGAAGCCAAACTGGCGACCATTCAAGCCCGCAGGGATATCTTTAAAGGCCCGGATATAGATAGCCCAACAGGAAAAATCACCACAAATGACGGGGTATTTATTGAAACGCGAATACTGATACATGAGACGTTATCCAAGACCCTACGAGAATTTGTAAAGGAGTTTTACCGAAGACTGATTGAAATGGATAAAAAGAGGATAGATGATAACCTTGACGCAGGAAAAGAGGAGAAGTCGATTACATTAGTTATTTACAATCCCTCGGATCTACCAGCGCTGGAGATGTATTCTTCTGCAAAGGCTCAACTGGATGAAATGGAGAACGCCTATACCCGAGCAAACAACCGCGCCAAAGAAGTAATTGAAAGGGAACTGTCGTCGGACCCTGCCGCTCGGACACTAGCTGATCCATTGTTGATCGGATACGTTGGTACCGGTATACTGAAGACAATTGCGGGAATCGTCTCTCTATTTCGAACTACAACTGATTTTAAAAATTCGGACCTCAGTACTGACGAAACAACTATCGTAGCTTTACTGGTGAATGCAATTTATAGTGAGAAAAAAAATTGGGAGGTATTCTCTCCCTCCGTATTTCCGATTAACACAGTGAAAATTTCATCGGCCCCTTCCCCTTTTATGACGAAGCTAAACGAAATTCATTCCCTCAATAAGTCTGCAGAAGATCTGGTTGATAAAATACAAGAAAAAATAAAAAGATTAGAGGATCAGTTGGCAGAAGAAGATATCGAAGCCAACAAAAAAAAGATCAAAGATCTTTTAGCTAAACACACCTTGGTTCTTCGGGAGTTGGAAAACCTTGACACAGCTTACAACCAGTTACAGACAATGCTGGCCACCGCCGATTCACAAACCAACACCCCATCCCAATCGTTAATTATGAGGGCTGAACGGTTAACTGCTAAACTTAACGAGCCGGATGTTTTTACTCTTAAAATAGTGGCTACATCAAAAGGAAGTAACCGAATTACGGAAAATCTTTGGCGGAATGCTTCTATTACCCATTCCGCCGGGACCGAGTTAAGCTGTTTGGTATTTGGCAATGATGGTAATATTGTGTTTGCAGACAGCAGGTATGAATATATCCCCTACACTAAGCCTGAAAATATAAGTAAGAAGTCATTTGTTTGACAGTAGGCTTTTTCTGTTATCCCGTACTACTATTTGGATCACTTAAACTGAAAGACTCCATTCGCACTCACCGACTCAAGTAGCCGGACCCAAAAATGAACAGGCCACCTCCCAATTACTAAAATCCCGGAAAACTAACCGGATCAACCTCTCCCATGATCGCATAGGCCTTCTCTACCACATCATCCACGCTGGGCTTGGAGAAATAGTCCCCGTCGGAAGAATAGGCCGGGCGATGGGCTTTGGCACATAAGGTGACAGGATCGGAGTCCAAAAACCTAAACGCGCCCTGCGCCTCAATTACCTGTTGCATCATAAAAGCTGAGCCCCCGCCTTCCACATCTTCATCGGCAAAAATCACCCTGCTGGTCTTCTGAACGGATTCTTTAATCATATGATGGGTATCGAATGGAAGCAGAGTCTGAACGTCGATGACCTCTAGGGAAATTCCCATCTGATCAAGTTGGCTGGCTGCATCCATGACAATCCGGCACATGGCACCATAGGTCACGACGGTGATATCTGTCCCCTCGCGCAGAATTTCCGGTTTGCCTAGCGGAACAGTGATTTCACCTATATTGGAAGGCATCCTTTCCTTCAGCCTATATCCGTTGAGGCATTCTATAATGAGTGCAGGATCATCTGATTTTATGAGTGTATTGTACATTCCCGCTGCCTGGGTCATATCCCTAGGCACACAGACGAGCATTCCCCGCAAGCTCCCCAGGATCATACCCATGGGCGAACCGGAATGCCAAACCCCCTCAAGCCGATGCCCCCTGGTCCTTACGATAAGAGGAGCTTTCTGTCCGCCTTTTGTGCGGTATTGCAGACTTGCCAGGTCATCGGAAAGGATCTGAAGGGCATATAACAGGTAGTCCAAATATTGTATCTCAGCAATAGGTCTCAAGCCTCTCAACGCCGCCCCAATTCCTTGCCCAATAATAGTACATTCTCGAATGCCTGTATCAGTAACCCTAAGTTCTCCATATTTGGCCTGAAGTCCGGCGAAACCCTGGTTTACATCTCCAATTTTGCCCACATCCTCGCCAAAAGCAAATACCCGGGGATCTCTCGACAACAACTGGTCGAAAAAGGCCTGCAGGATCTCGCGGCCATCCACGGTGTGGGCATCCTCCTCGTACCGGGCGGGCACTTCGCTGACCAATGAGTGCCTCTCACTGGACTCGCTGTACAAATAACTGTTGTACCTCTCGGCATTTAACTCTTGCTGGTCCTCATACCAAGCTTTAAGATTGCCACGTACTTCTGCCGGATCAAAACGCATCGCTAAAAGTGCCTTTCTTACCCCACTGATCACATCTTTCCTGATGGGATTGATGGTTTTGGAAAGATCTTCGGACAATTGAACCAGCAAGGCACCTTGGGAACTGTTAAGAGAAGCTTCATTAATTAGACTAACGGCCTCGTTCAGCTCACTCTTAATGGCGTTAGAAAAAGATTTCCAGGCCGCATCCCTTGCTTCTCTGACTTCCTGCTTACAGGATTCGTCAACTTCAGCCAATTCCTCCTCTGTAGCCAATCCTTCATCCAAGATATAATTCCTCAAACGCAACAGACAATCATGCTCTGCTTCCCACGCCAGTCTCTCTTTGGATTTATACCTTTCGTGGGAGCCTGAGGTGGAATGTCCTTGAGGTTGGGTCATGTCAACCACATGGATAAGCACGGGCACATGTTCCAGTCGAGCTATTCTTTCAGCCTCTTTGTAGGTTTCCAGAAGCTTCTTGTAATCCCAACCCCTCACAACAAATAGCTCGTATCCATCTTTTCCCTCTTCTCTCCTAAACCCTTCTAACACCTCCGAAATATTCCCTTTGGTCGTATGGTATTTGTTTGGAACAGATATCCCATACTCATCATCCCAAACCGAAACGATCATGGGCACCTGCAATACTCCGCCTGCATTGATTGTCTCATAAAACATCCCTTCGGCAGTAGCCGCATTGCCTATTGTGCCCCAGGCTACTTCATTTCCGTCCCGGCTAAACCCCTCAACACCCCTTAACCCCGGATTTTCTTTATACAATTTGGACGCATATGCCAAACCCAATAGTTTAGGCATTTGAGCTGCAGTGGGAGATATATCGGCAGAGGAATTTTTAATTTGGGTGAGGTTTTTCCAATCCCCATGCTCGTCAAGGGTCCTGGTGGAAAAATGGCTGCTCATAAGCCTTCCACCTGAGGAAGGCTCAGCCTTAATATCCGTATGAGCATATAACTGGGCGAAAAATTCTTGAACGGACAATTCCCCGATGGCAAACATAAAGGTTTGGTCTCTATAATATCCAGACCTGAAGTCCCCTTTTTGAAAAAATTTGGCCATGGCAATCTGGGCCACTTCCTTACCATCACCAAAAATACCGAATTTGGCCTTGCCCATGAATACCTCTCTTCGGCCCATTATAGAAACCTGCCTACTTGTCTGAGCAAGTCTATAATCCGCCAAAACCTGATGGTTATCCATGGCAATTCCTTTTCCATTACTGGTTAATGTCGCCCTTTGTTCCATTAATGTCAATTTAAAACTTATTTTGGGTTTGCCTGCCGTTCACGATAGTCCCAAAATTACTGAAAAATGTGGTGTTTAACAAACAGTTTTAACGAATTACAAATTCAAACAAAACGATAATAAATACTTATTTTCATACAATTAAGAGCCTAAACAAAATTTTATGTTTAAATGTTTATGTGTTTTAAAACTTAAGTTGTACTTTGAAAGCGGAATCGACGTTCTTTAGGAATTCATTACGACCGCTTAAGAACGTTGTTTTTCGGCAAGAAACTGATCCTATAAAACAATGACCCCCCAAAAGATAAGGAAAAAAATCAACCAAATAAAAACTAAAACACGTTAATCCCGGAACAAATCCAGCACCGCCGCAACCTACGAACCAGACTTTAAAGTTTTAATCCCCAAGCTATGATTATAGGAATTCCAAAAGAAATCAAGAACAACGAAAACAGGGTGTCTCTTACTCCATCCGGAGCAAAGGAACTTATCAAGAGAGGACACAGGGTATATGTCCAAGCTAGTGCGGGTAAGGAAAGTGATTTTCCTGACGCGCTTTATCAGGAGGCCGGCGCCGAAATCCTACCTTCAATAGAGGATGTTTATGCCAAAGCGGAAATGATCATGAAGGTCAAAGAGCCCATAAAAGCCGAATATTCCTTGATCAAAAAAGGACAGTTGCTTTTTACCTATTTTCATTTTGCATCGGACGAAAGCCTGACTAAAGCCATGATAGAAAATCAATCGGTTTGTCTTGCTTACGAAACTGTGGAAAAAACGGACAGGAGCCTGCCTTTATTGGTCCCCATGTCCGAAGTGGCGGGGAGAATGGCTGTTCAGAAAGGCGCCAATTACTTGGAAAAGCCTATGGGCGGCAGGGGCATTCTATTGGGAGGAGTTCCAGGCGTGTTGCCTGCCAAGGTCCTTATCTTGGGGGGAGGTGTAGTAGGAACTAACGCCGCCTATATGGCTGCTGGCTTGGGGGCCGATGTTACCATTATGGACGTGTCCCTCAACCGCATGCGGTATTTGGCGGAAATCATGCCCTCCAATGTCAATACAATAATGTCGAACGAATTTAATGTAAGACGATTAATTAAGGAGGCTGATTTAATTGTCGGTGCCATCCTTATCACCGGTGCAAAGGCCCCTCATCTTATCACACGGGATATGCTTAAAGAGATGAAACAGGGTACGGTCTTGGTGGATGTAGCTGTAGACCAAGGCGGATGCATAGAAACCTGCAGACCAACCACACACGAAGATCCGACGTTCGTAATCGATGGGGTCATCCATTATTGCGTGGCCAATATGCCGGGAGCGGTCCCCTTTACCTCCACCTTAGCGCTAACTAACGCCACCCTACCTTATGCGATTCAACTGGCGGATAAGGGATGGAAAAAAGCTTCGCAAGACAACAGTGAATTAAAAAACGGGCTCAATGTCATCAACGGGGAAATAGTTTATCAGGCTGTCGCCGAAACCTTTAACCTGCCTTTTGTTCCTGTGGAAAAGTACCTGGACAAATAGTTCTCCTCTTGTTCATTTTAGCTTAGGGTAAAATTTGGAAACAACATTTTACCCTAAGCATCATTAGATATCTTTATACCACATCGAGATCGTTTACCCAGCCGGTTTGGTGTGATCTTTATATTCACACTATGCTGTATTAACGTCCATTCTATTGAAAATTGGGAATCGCGCCTGCTATCAGTCGATTTCATAGGCCAATCTCAGGAAGGCTGACCAATCGCTTTCTTTAATCCAGGCGGGTATTCCAAGGGCAAGACCTAGATTAAATTTATCTCCCAGCTCGAGCATCACCTGAGGCCGGATAAACATCTCGAAAGAACCGTCTGAAATTTCTTTGTTGAATTCCACCCCGACATAATGGTCTTGTTCCGAAAAGCCGTAATGGAACGAGGTGTTCAGCTGAGCCCCGATGCTCCATTCTTTGGGTTTGAATTCCTGAGCGACATCAGGGCCTCCGGATAAGGAGAAAAAATACCGATCGTTCCAGTTCTTTGCAAAGGTTAAAAAAGGGGAATAGTTAATTGTCTTAAGTATCACATCCCCGTCCTTGTTTAGGGAAGGTTCAGGACTTTCCATTTCGAAGGAATTGGTAAACCCTACCGCCATAGAAATGCTTTTTGAATAAGAGGTAAGAAAGGTAAATTGTGCGGACCATTGCAAAAATTCCAGCTTGTTCTCAGGACGCTCCAACAACGACAGGTCATTATTGAAATAGACATTGTAAGGAAGCAACAATTCTAATCCAAGGTTGTCCATGGGAGCATACTCCATTTCAAGTTGTGAGAGAAGTTCGTGGTGATTTTCGGACATATTCTGATAACCAAAGTTCAAATTAATCTGTCCACTTCCTTTCTTAGCTCCTAGATCCGTACTAAAGTCATTGTATACGGGATCCGCATGCACAATTGCGGGTTCGGGACCCATTGGATGTTTTTTGGATAAAAGATCCGAAAGATCCTGTGAATAGGATGAATTCATAAGCATCGTGCAGAATACTGCCAAGACAAATACCAGCTGTTTCATAGACGTCGATTAGCAGTTATTCAAGCATTATTTGAGCCATAAAACTTCTGTGCATGGACTTTGATTAAAAATGTGCTGCGGCTAATCCAGCCTCACGCATTTTGCGCTTCTACGATTTCAAAAGGCGAAAACATGACTTATATCAGATATTTTGCTTTTAACCGTCATCAAAAACAGTGGCCAAATAAAAGATCTTTGCTATTCAGCAACAGGCATAGCTATGATTTCTACCTCCCTTCTCCAAAAGTACAATGTACCTACCCCGCGCTATACCAGCTATCCCACGGTTCCGCATTGGGAAGACAATTTATCGGAAAAGAACTGGGTCGATTTGGTAAAAAGGTCTTATAATGAATTTGGAAAAGAGCAAGGCATCAACCTTTACATCCATCTTCCTTATTGCGAAAATCTTTGTACCTATTGTGGATGCAACAAAAGAATCACCAAAAATCATCGAGTAGAATTGCCTTACATTGAATCCGTGCTTAAGGAATGGCAACTCTATCTTGACATCCTTCCGGAGAGTCCCAAATTGGCAGGAATACATTTGGGAGGAGGAACGCCCACCTTCTTTTCGCCTGAGATTTTGACCCAATTAGTTTCTTCTATAAAAGATGCTATGGAGGTTCTTCCGCAGGCAGAGTTTAGTTTTGAAGGCCATCCTAACAACACCACCCTGGAGCATCTGGTAACGCTTAATGCGCTAGGTTTCACAAGGGTGAGCTATGGCATCCAGGATTTTGACGAAAAGGTACAGAAAGCTATCCACAGAATACAGCCTTTCCAAAAAGTAAAGGAGGCTACAGAAAACGCCCGAAAATCAGGATACCAATCCGTCAACTTTGATCTTCTCTATGGGCTTCCCCACCAAAATATAGAAACCATATCTCGAACTTTCTACGAACTGGAGGCACTGAGGCCGGACCGAATTGCCTTCTACAGCTATGCCCACGTGCCCCATATGTTTCCTGCGCAAAAACATTTTGAGAAGTTTCTGCCTCAAGAAGAGGAAAAGCGGCAGCTCCAGATCAGAGGAAAAGAACTGCTGAAGCAAATAGGTTATAAAGAAGTCGGAATGGATCACTTTTCCCTGCCGGAAGATCCTCTCTTCATCGCCAAAAAATCAGGTAAGCTACATCGGAACTTTATGGGCTATACCACCTCACCTTCCACCATGCTTATCGGCTTGGGCAATAGTTCGATCAGTGACATTGGGTATGCCTACGCACAAAACAACAAGGAAATCAGCGCTTACAAAGCCGAATTGATAGAGGGCAAATTCCCTCTTCAAAAAGGCCATATTCAAACATGCGAAGATCGGCAGATCCGCCAACTGATCCTTGATATCATCTGTCAGGAAAAGACAGAATGGAGTATGGCGTTTTTTATAGGATTATCAGACGAGGTTAGAGATCAACTGGAGGAAATGGTTGCTGACGGCCTGATCAATTACAATCATTTAGGCCTTCAAGTTACCGCTATCGGTAGGGCATGGGTAAGGAATATTTGTGCCGTCTTTGACCGTAAACTTAACCGTAAAAAAAGCACGGCCTTTTCTTTCAGCAAAGTAGTTTAGTACAACAGCCTTGGATATGTCGGCTGCGCCAGGTGACCGGCCAAAATCCATGTTAAACACCCCCTACCCCACCTCCGAAGTACCCCTCCCCACCTCAAACATGCAACGTTGAATCTAAAACTGACAAGCCTGAGTCTTTGAGATCCAAGCGAGGATGTTTGAGCTGGGCCATTGAGGGGGAAATTTGATGTTTTTGAAGAAAAAGACGGACTATTGCTTCTTGGAGATAAAAAACCTGACATTTTTGCCGAATTCCTCCATCTTGGAGTCAAACAAGGGTACCTCTGAGGTGGGGAGGGGTACCTCTAACATGCGCGTGTCAGTCTTTGACATGGAAGCTTGCATGTTAGAGGTGGGTCAATGAATGATTTTGCTTCGCTGTATTGTCTTTTTGATGCAAACGTCGATCTTCAAGCTCCTTGCTTGAAGCTTTTGGATGCGGCAATGGATATTTAAGTTACCGTAATGAATGTCTGAGACTGGAAACTAGCTCTAAAAGATCCAAGCTTCCATCCCTGAGGCCCAAAACCTCTACCACCAAGTCTATTCACACATCGTCATTTCTACCTGATGGTCGCCATACACGAAATTCTGGAGTGTCGGGCTGACATAATGGATACCCAGTCCCGATCCCCTTAGTATAAAAAGCACTCCAATGAACATGGCAAAGTATGGCATTACCCTCAGGAATTTCTGACGGCTACTTATGCTAAAGAGCTTACCCGAAAGCATCAGCGCCAGCATTAGGGGGAGGGTTCCCAAGCCAAAAACAAACATATATCCCATTCCTGCCAATGGATCCTGGAGTGCCAAAGAAGCTAAAAGTGCGATGTACACCATTCCGCAGGGAAGAAAACCATTGATAAGTCCCCCGGCAAAAAATGCCGTACGGCCACCCATTTTCAGATATTTACCCAACTTCCTTTTTACCGTCGCGGCAAGCCCTAAAAAACCGTTCCCTGAAACCCATCTTTCACTCTTCTTGTAAAAAAAAGCCATCAGGATGATGACGGCGCCCATGAGGATGGAAAGCCATTGCTGCCCGCCGGCCAGCTCCAAGCTGAAACCGAGGGCACCAACGGCTAAGCCTAAAATGCTGTAGGTAATAGTTCGGCCCAGATTGTACAGGATTTTATTGGTTAAAAACTTCTGATTGTCTTGGGCTGAGATGGCCAAGGCGATAGGTCCACACATGCCAAGGCAATGGAAGGATCCCAGAAACCCGAGTAAAAACGCCGTCCAAATCATCTTTAAATGGTAATTTTTTCCTCTAGATAATATTCTTTATCCCCTTCCTTCCAAGTAAGCATCATTTTCCAATAACCTTGTTGAAGATGTCCAAGATCAAACGAAAGCGAATTGCCAGGCCGCATTTCCACTTGAAATTTCTGATCCAGTCTCGCATCAGAAGGTCTGAACAGATGTAGCGTTCCCATTGCGCCGACTGGAAGATTTAAATCTACAGTCCTGTCTTGGGCATGGTAGGAAAAAATCTCACGACCCAAACCTTCCGCGTTCGCCATCTTGTCAATCTGCTGCTGGTATTTGATTTCCTCTTCGTAATAATTTTGCGTGACCAAATGGATGTTGTCCTGTCTCATGCAAATCACCACCAATGACACCATAAATAATACAAAGCTCACAAATAATATCGTCAGTCCGTGTCCCCAATTCATATCTTTTTGTTTAAATTTTGTGGTTACTGGTTGGTTTTTGAGTCTTCAATCTTTATTCTCTATTCTCTATTCTTTGCTCTTTGCTCTTTGTGCTTCATCCCTACGTCTCAATACTAAATACTAAGTACTCTCTACTTTACGGGTCCGACAAAGCTCGTTTTAATCTCATCAATGACCTCCCCATTTTGTAGAAGAAATAATTTGATCTCTTCTTGGTTGGTTTTAATATCCTCCTGGTCTCTGACAATAAAAAACCTCCCTTCAAATTTCGCCTGTCCCTCAAGCAACCAGTTGTCGTGTCCCACCACTTCGATCTTATAAGCTTCGCTTTCAGGCCGAAGCTCTACTTTTTGGTTTTCGAATGTTTTATTGATAAAACTGACTTCATACAGGTTGCTGACTTGCCCACCTTCTCGCTCCTGATAGGTCATGCCTCTGAACCGCGTAACCGTGGCCGCCAGGTCTGAGCGTGTTACTAGAAGGCTGACAAATATCCCGAACAAGATCAGAAGAACGAAAGAGTAACCCTTCACTCTTGGGGTGATCAACCGTTGGGTTCCTTCTCTGACTCCCTTTTCAGAGTCCAGGCGGATCAATCCAGTTGGGCGATTAACCTTAATCATCACATCATCACAGGCATCCATACAGGCGGTGCAGTTGACACACTCCATCTGGATGCCGTTCCTGATATCAATGCCTGTCGGACATACCTGAACACATAAAGTACAATCTATACAATCACCTTTGGGAGGCTCTTCCAGCGTTGCCACTGGGTTCTTTTTGATCCTTCCCCTAGGCTCTCCCCTTACATAATCGTAGATGACGTTCATGCTGTTGTTGTCCAACAGTACTCCCTGAAGCCTACCATAAGGACATACCACGATACAGGCCTGCTCTCTAAACCAACTGAATACAAAAAGGAAAATGCCTGAAAACGCCATCAATCCCAAGAAACCAGCCATATTTTCCGTAGGGGAGTGGGTGATGATTTCCAGTGTATTTTCTATCCCTATGATATAAGCCATTACGGTGTGACCAATCAGCAGAGAGATAAAAATAAATATGCCCATTTTACCTGTTTTCTTTAGGATCTTCTCCCTGTTCCAAGGCATGGCATTTAATTTCCTTTGCTGGTTTGCATCCCCTTCAATCCAGTATTCGACCTTACGGAACACCATCTCCATGAACAGTGTCTGGGGACAGAACCATCCGCAAAAGACCCTCCCAAACACCACAGTGAACAAAATGATAAATACCACGAAGATCAATAACATGAAAATCAGCAAGTAAGTATCCTGAGGCCAAAAAACGGCCCCAAAGATGACAAACTTCCGTTCGAAAAAATTTAGTAAAAGAAACGGTTGACCATCTATTTTTAAGAACGGTCCGGCGAATAGAACCGCCAATAACACGTAGGACAAATAGCTCCGCCAATTGTAATACTTCCCTTTTACTTTACGGGGATATATCCATTTCCGCTTTCCATCTTCCTGCACCGTACCTATCGAATCCCTAAACCCTTCATTTTGGTACAGTATTTCTATATCCTTATTCATACCTCTCCCAACCTACTTGTTAAAATCAATTTCCAAAATTTCCATTACCAAATGGCAATGAAAAATCAGGTATGTTTTATTCCTGGTGAAGAAAAACATTTGAGCCTTCTTCACCAGGAACGTCTTGCTATTGCACCTCTTCTAC
>Ga0209075_1001731_pt1 | contig 20205 bp, 16 predicted proteins | sample Stecom2011_FD_187523 | JGI IMG/M metagenome (GOLD analysis project Ga0209075, IMG submission 187523) | Agricultural soil microbial communities from Utah to study Nitrogen management - Steer compost 2011 (SPAdes) (version 2) | ecosystem: Environmental > Terrestrial > Soil > Agricultural land...
TCGGGCGGGTTTCAGATCCTCAGGTTTGCAGCGCCTGACCCACTTTGGAACCGTTACGCCGGTTGAGCTGGCTGCTGATCCATGTACCGGTAGCCACCAGTTTCTGCAGATCCACGCCAGTGCTGATGCCCAGGCCGTTGAGCATATAGAGAACATCTTCGGTAGCGACGTTACCTGAGGCGCCCTTGGCGTAAGGGCAGCCGCCAAGGCCGGCGACTGAAGCGTCAAATACTGCGACACCCTCTTCCAGCACTGCGTAGAGATTTGCCAACGCTTGCCCGTAGGTGTCGTGGAAATGTGCCGCCAGGCGCTCCACGGGTACGTGTTTGGCTACTGCCTCAAGCATTTGTTTCGCTTTTAGTGGCGTACCCGTGCCAATGGTGTCGCCGAGGGAGATTTCATAACAACCCATGTCGGCCAGATCTTTGGCAACCTTTGCTACCTGCTCGGCAGCAATCTCTCCCTCGTAAGGACATCCCAGTACGGTGGAGACGTAACCTCGCACGGGGATGTTGTGCTTCTGAGCGGCCTCCATCACGGGTAGAAAACGCTCCAGGCTTTCTGCGATGGAACAGTTGATGTTCTTCTGGCTGAACGACTCAGAAGCCGCCGCAAACACCGCCACCTCATCTACGCCCGCAGCCAGAGCATTTTCAAAGCCTCTGAGGTTGGGGGTAAGCACCGAATAGCGAACGCCAGCCTTGCGCTTGATGCCGGCCATAACCTCAGCGGCGTCGCCCATTTGTGGCACCCACTTGGGTGACACAAAGCTGGCGGATTCAATGTGGGTGAGGCCGCACTCTGCAAGCCGTTCGATCAGCCCGGTTTTTATGTCTGTGGCGATTACCGGGCCGGACTCGTTTTGCAGACCGTCCCGGGGGCTCATTTCAACCAGTCGCGCCTGTTTGGGGAAGCCCATTAACTTGCCTCCTCGCTGCTGGATTCGTTGATCTCTATGGCAATCAGCTCCGCGCCTTCTGAAACCTGCTCACCTTCGGCGAAGAAGATTTCGCTGACCACACCGTCTGCCGGAGCCTTGATGGCGTGTTCCATCTTCATGGCTTCCATGATGACCAGAGTTTGGCCGGCTGTAACCGCGTCGCCCACTTTGGTCTGTACCGCCACAATGGCGCCGTTCATGGGGGCAGTCAGGCCGCCTTCCGGAGCCATGTCTTCCAGTGCGTGATTTTCCTGGTAGAGGGTGCACTGGAAGGTGTCACCTTCGTAGAAGAGCACGAGCTGATCATTGTGCAAGTTGCCGTGAATGCTGATCCTGTGGCCATCTACGACTGCTTGAAGCGAGTCGTCTTCAAGTTTGGCCGTCAGGTTGTATACGCTGTCATCCACGGATACCTGGTAGTGATCATCCTTTTCCAGAATTTTCAGCTCGTGTATCTCGTCACCTACCTGCAACTGCAAGGGCTGAGCGTATTCCGAGTTCAGGCGCCAGCTGTTGCGGCGGCCGAACGGCGACCAGGGATCTGTACTCACAGACTCAACGGATTTGCGTTCTTCCAATACAAAGCCAGCGGCCAGTACCAGCGCTTTATGGGTATCGAGCTTGGATTTCGGGAACAGCAGTTCCCTGTGGCTGTCGATAAAGCCGGTTGTCAGGTCCGCTTCCCGGAAGGGCTGTGAATCCGCCAAGGCGTGCAGGAAGCGGATGTTGGTTTTCACCCCTGCAATCCGGTAGTGCTCCAGAGCCTGAACCATGCGATTGATGGCCTGCTCACGGGTTTCGTCCCACACGATCAGTTTGGCGATCATTGGGTCGTAATGAATGCTGATTTCATCGCCTTCGATCACGCCGGTATCGACACGCACATGGGCGCTTTCATCGGGTGTGCTCAGGTAACGCAGGTTGCCGGTGGCAGGCAGGAAGTCCTGATCCGGGTCTTCGGCATAAATACGGGCTTCCAGAGCGTGGCCGCGGGTTTTCACCTGTGACTGTTCCAGCGGCAGGGGCTCACCCCAGGCCACTTTCAACTGCCACTCCACCAGATCCTGACCGGTCACCATTTCGGTCACTGGGTGTTCTACCTGCAGGCGGGTGTTCATTTCCATGAAAAAGAAGGAACCGTCCACATCGTAAAGAAACTCTACGGTGCCTGCGCCCACATAGTTGATGGCCTGGGCCGCTTTTACAGCGGCGTCGCCCATGGCTTTGCGGGTTTCTTCGCTCAGGCCTGGTGCCGGGGCTTCTTCCAGAACTTTCTGGTGACGACGCTGAACCGAGCAGTCGCGCTCGGCCAGATACACACCCTGGCCGGTTTCGTCGCAGAAAACCTGAATCTCAACGTGGCGTGGCTGGGTCAGGTAGCGCTCGATCAGCATGTCCGGGTTGCCGAAGGCGTTCTTTGCTTCGCGTTTGGCAGCGGCCAGAGCATCATCAAACTCACCGATGTTCTCAACCACTCGCATGCCTTTACCACCACCACCGGCAACCGCTTTCAACAGCAGCGGAAAGCCGCATTTCTCAGCTTCGGCACGCAGGGTTTCGGGGCTCTGGTCGTCGCCGTGATAGCCGGGCACCAGTGGTACGCCAGCTTTTTCCATGATGGCTTTAGCGGCAGATTTGGAGCCCATGGCTGCAATGGCTGAAGAAGGTGGGCCAATGAAGACAATGCCGTTGGCCTCACAGGCTTCGGCAAACCCGGTGTTCTCGGAAAGAAAACCGTAGCCTGGGTGGATAGCTTGCGCGCCGCTTTGCTTGGCAATCTCAATGATATTGTCACTACGCAGATAGCTTTCCGAGCTTGGCGCCGGGCCAATGTGGAAGGCTTCGTCTGCCATGGCGACGTGGAGGGCGTTGGCGTCTGCATCGGAATAGACAGCGACGCAGCGGATACCCATGCGGTGTGCGGTCTGGATAATCCGGCAGGCGATTTCGCCCCGGTTGGCAATAAGGATTTTGCTGAACATGTTAGTTGCTCTCCGGAATCCAGTTGGCGCGACGTTTGTTCAAGAAGGCGTTTAGCCCTTCCTGACCTTCTTCGCCTACGCGAATATCAGCAATGCGGTGCGCAGTGTCGTCTATCACAGTGCTATCGATGGGCTTTTGGCTGACCGCAAACACCAGGTCCTTTGCGGCTTTCATAGCTTCCGGGCCATTCTGGGCAAGCTGCTTCAGCATCTCGTTACAGCGGGCGTTCATGGCGTCAATGTCGTTGCAGACAATATGCACAAGGCCGAATCGCTCGGCTTCCCGGGCACTGAATACTTCCGCTGAAATGAAGTAGCGGCGGGCCTGTCGTTCGCCAATAGCGCGCACCACATAAGGGCTGATGACGGCAGGAATCAGGCCCAGCTTGACCTCACTCAGGCAAAAGCTGGATGTTTCTGTAGCAATAACAATGTCGCAGCAGGCGGCCAGGCCGACCGCGCCACCGTAGGCTGCACCCTGAACAAGGCCGATGACGGGCTTGCTGAGATGATTCAGGCAGTCCATCAGGCGCGCGAGCTGGCGGGAATCGTCCAGGTTTTCCTGCTGGCTGTTATCTGCCATTCGGCGCATCCAGCCGAGGTCGGCTCCGGCGGAGAAGTGTTTACCTTCTGAGCGCAGGATGACCACTTTGGTTGCGGCGTCAGCATCCACTTCTGTGAATGCGCTGATCAGTTGCTGAATGATCGAGTCATCAAAGGCGTTGCGTTTGTCGGGGCGGTTCAGCACGACTTCGGTCACGCCCCGGGCGCGACGGTTAATTAGAACGGCCGATTCCTGTTCATTCTGAACGTTGGTGTTTGTCATGATTCTTCTCCCCGGTTACATCCGGAACACGCCGAAGCGCGTGGGCTTCGCTGGCCGGTTGAGGGTGGCAGAGAGGCTGAGGGCAACCACTTCCCGGGTTTGTGCCGGGTCGATTACGCCGTCGTCCCACAGGCGGGCGCTCGCGAAGTAGGGGTGGCCCTGTTCTTCGTAGGTATCGGTAATCGGCTTTTTGAACGCAGCTTCTTCCTCGGCGCTCCATTCCTGGCCTTTTCGTTCCATTCCATCACGACGAACCTGAGCCAGTACGCCAGCGGCTTGTTCGCCGCCCATTACCGAGATTCGGGCGTTTGGCCACATCCACAGGAAGTCGGGGCTGTAGGCGCGGCCACACATGCCGTAGTTGCCAGCGCCGTAGCTGCCGCCGATCAGTACGGTAATCTTGGGTACGTTGGCGCAGGCCACGGCCATGACCATTTTGGCACCGTGCTTGGCGATGCCTTCGGCTTCGTACTTCTGGCCGACCATGAAGCCGGTGATGTTCTGCAGGAACAACAGCGGGATGTTGCGTTGGCAGCAGAGTTCAATGAAGTGCGCGCCTTTTTGGGCGGACTCACTGAACAAAATGCCGTTGTTGGCGATGATGCCCACCGGGTAGCCGTGGATGTGGGCAAAGCCGGTGACCAGGGTTTGGCCGTAGTAGCGTTTGAATTCGTCGAATTCGGAGCCGTCTACGGTGCGGGCAATCACATCGCGCACGTCGAAGGGTTTACGCAGGTCGGTGCCGACGATGCCGTAAACTTCGCTGGGATCGTAGAGTGGAGCTTTGGGCTTGCGTATCTCTACCGGAACCGGCTTTTTGCGGTTGAGGTTGGAAACGCAGCGGCGAGCAATTTCCAGCGCGTGGGCGTCATTTTCGGCGTAGTGGTCGGCAACGCCGGATATTTTGCAGTGTACGTCGGCACCGCCGAGGTCTTCTGCAGTAACGACTTCACCTGTGGCAGCTTTTACCAGCGGTGGGCCGGCCAGGAAGATGGTGCCCTGGTTGCGTACGATGATGGATTCGTCGGCCATGGCAGGCACGTATGCGCCACCGGCGGTGCACAGGCCCATTACGACGGCAATCTGGGGGATGTCGTCGGCAGACATGCGGGCCTGGTTGTAGAAGATGCGGCCGAAGTGGTCGCGATCGGGGAATACTTCGTCCTGCCTTGGCAGGTTGGCGCCGCCGGAATCTACCAGGTAGATGCAGGGTAGGCGGTTTTCGAGGGCGATTTCCTGGGCGCGCAGGTGTTTTTTCACCGTGAGCGGGTAGTAGCTGCCGCCTTTTACGGTGGCGTCGTTGGCGATGATCATGCATTCGGTGCCGGAGACGCGGCCTACGCCGGCGATAACGCCGGCTGCGGGGACGTCTTCACCGTAGACGTTGTAGGCAGCGAATTGGCCGATTTCCAGAAACGGTGAGCCGTCGTCCAGGAGGCGGTTGATGCGGTCTCTTGGCAGGAGTTTGCCGCGGGCGATGTGGCGTTCCTGGTAGGAGGGGCCGCCGCCTTGCTGGATGGTAGAGACTTTTTCCCGCAGGTCTGCGACGGCTTCTGCCATGGCGGTTTGCTTGGCCTGGAACTCTTCAGAGCGGGGGTTTATTTTGCTTTGGAGTATCGTCATAGCCTAATAGTCCGTGCATCGGGGCTTGGGTGCGTCGGGCCTGGTGGGGGTTCTTTCCGGGAACCGCTACAAGCACATCCATGTGCGCTTGACTGTGGCCATCCCTGGCCACAGACATTCCCGGAAAGAACCCCCACCAGTCCCTCGTTGTACTTGAGTACTGGCCCCTCTGGCCATGGGAGCCAAAGAAGCCTGCTACTCGAACCTGTTACTTAATTATTCAGGAACAGTTCCCGACCAATCAGCATGCGGCGGATTTCGGATGTACCTGCGCCGATTTCATACAGCTTGGCATCACGCAGTAATCGGCCTGTTGGGTAGTCGTTGATGTAGCCGTTGCCGCCCAGAAGTTGGATGGCATCCAGCGCCAGCTTTGTGGCCATTTCGGCGGAGTAAAGAATCGCGCCGGCGGAGTCTTTGCGGGTGGTTTCGCCGCGGTCGGCAGACTGGGCAACCATGTAAACGTAGGACTTGGCGGTGTTCATGAAGGTGTACATGTCCGCTACTTTGCCCTGAACCAGCTGGAATTCACCAATAGCTTTCTCGAACTGTTTGCGTTCGCGGATGTAGGGAATCACAACGTCCATGGCTGCTTGCATGAGGCCTAGTGGGCCGCCTGAGAGGACGAGGCGTTCGTAGTCGAGTCCGCTCATGAGTACGCGGGCACCGCGGCCTACTTCACCGAGTACGTTTTCTTTGGGCACTTTGCAATCCTGGAAGACCAGTTCGCAGGTGTTGGAGCCGCGCATGCCGAGTTTGTCGAGTTTCTGGTGGCGGCTGAAGCCTTCGAAGTCGCGCTCTACGATAAATGCGGTAACGCCTTTGGAACCTGCTTTCGGGTCGGTTTTGGCGTAGATAACGTAAACGTGAGCGTCTGGGCCGTTGGTGATCCACATTTTGTTGCCGTTCAGCACGTAGTGGTCGCCAGCATCTTGTGCATTGAGTTTCATGGAGATGACGTCGGAGCCTGCGTTGGGTTCCGACATGGCCAGGGCACCGATGTGGTCGCCGCTGACGAGTTTGGGCAGGTATTTCTGCTTTTGTTCTTCGGTTCCGTTCTTGTGTATCTGGTTTACGCACAAGTTGGAGTGAGCGCCGTAGGACAGGCCAACGGAGGCAGATGCGCGGCTGATTTCTTCCATGGCAATCACGTGAGCCAGGTAGCCCATATCAGAACCGCCGTAGGCTTCATCTACGGTGATACCCAGTAACCCCATGTCGCCGAATTTTTTCCAGAGGTCCATTGGGAACTCGTTGGTGCGGTCGATCTCTTCAGCGCGGGGTGCGATTTCGGTAGCGGCGAAGCGGTTTACTTGCTCACGCAGGGTGTCGAGGGTTTCACCAAGGCCGAAGTTGAGTTCTGAGTATTGTGATTTCATGTGTTTGCCTTTTTGTTCTGCCAGGTTCGTAATTGGGTGTGGGGCACTGCGCCATGTGTTGATTGATATCAGCTTTGTTCGGCGGTGTGTCCAGATTGCTTGATTGTTGATTCTTGCTGTTGCTTCTTTTTCTGCAGTTCTGCAAGAGCCTCCCTGCAGTGGGCTTCTCTTGTATTGATTTCCAGTTCTGCCATAGCGATATCGGCTTTCTGTTGTTCGATATGTGCTCGTTTTTCGTCCAGTATCGACAGCATTTTCAGGAGCTGCTTTTCGTTGCCGGTGAGGGTTTCATCCCAGAGATCGAATGTTTCTTTGGTTTCAGCAAGTGAAAAGCCCATGCGTTTACCGCGGAGGATCAGTTTCAGGCGCACTTTGTCTTTTGTGCTGAATATCCGTGTTTGCCCGCGCCGCGTAGGCTTTAGCAGTCCCTGATCTTCGTAAAACCGGATGCTGCGGGTGGTCACGTCGAACTCGCTGGCGAGTTCGCTGATGCTGAACGTTTTCTTTTCGGTCATGGCGGTATCCTCTTTCAAACTAGATTAGAGGAAGTTTACGTTAACGTAAAGCGCTTTGGGTGACGAAGACGCTTCACCTTTGTTTGCAGTCAAAACCGGGACGGGTTGTTCAGAAGGCAGCCGGGCTCAACTCGAAGACCTGGAGAGAGCCCGGCTGGTGTGAGAGGGCGTTAGGAGAGGTCTTCTCTGAGTTTTCTTTTCAGCAGTTTACCTGCCGTGTTTTTGGGCAGCTGATCTACAAAGTGGATGTGCTTCGGCACTTTGAAGCTGGCGAGTTTGGTGCGGGCATGGCTCATCAAGGCGTCTGAATCTTCGGTGTATCCGTCTCTGAGTACTACAACTGCGCAGATGGCTTCTATCCACTTTTCATCGGGTACGCCAATCACAGCAACTTCTGCCACGGATTCATGTTGATAGAGAGCTTCTTCCACATCACGGCTGGCAACCAGAACACCGCCGGTATTCACCACGTCTTTAATGCGGTCAACGATGTAGATGTAACCTTCTTCATCCTGGTAACCCAGGTCGCCAGAATGGAACCATCCATCCTTGAAGGCTTCTTCGGTTGCTTCGGGTTTGGCCCAGTAGCCCACCATCAGCTGAGGTGACTGGTGCACCAGTTCGCCTTGTTCTCCAGGCTGGCAATCTTTACCGGTTACCGGGTCCACAATGCGGGTCATTACAGTTTGCATAGGGCGGCCGGCAGAGGAAGGCCGTTCCGCATGCTCCTCAGGTAGCAGTACCGTTGCCAATGGCGCAATTTCACTTTGGCCGTAGCAGTTGTAAAGGCCGGCGCCCGGTAGTTTTTCACCCAGTTCCTTTACGACCTGGCCGGGCATGATGGAGGCGCCGTAGTAGAGCTTGTCCATGTGCTGGAGCTTGTCCGGATTGAATCCGGGGTTCTGCAGTAGTGCAATCCAGACAGTCGGTGGCGCGAAAAACGCATTGAGTTGTTCACGGGCCAGCAGCCCGAGAATGGCATCCGGTGTTGGCGTGTTGATCAATCGGCTATAGCCGCCACTAAGTAGCATGGGCATTGAAAATACATGCATTTGCGCAGAGTGGTACAGAGGCAAGGCCGCGAGAGAGCGATCGCTGGCGCGGATGTTCAGATGGTACTGGCAGGCGCTGTAATGGCTCATCAGGGAGCGGTGCGTGTGCATGGCACCTTTTGGGTCGGAGGTTGTGCCTGAGGTATAAAGAATCTGCACAACGTCTGTATCTGAAATCTCAACGTCCGGTGCAGTGTCATCACCGGCTGCAAGCGCGAGCTTCAGAGCATCCGGGGCCTTGTCGTTTTGCCCGCCGTGAAGGGTTCCGTAAACACTAACCTCAACTGTGCTTTTAACTGCATCTACTTGCGGCTGCAGATCTGGATCGAAAAACAGGGCCTTGCAACCAGATTGATTCACTACATAAGTTAGCTCTTTGCCAATTAACGCGTAGTTAACCGGCACATGAATCAGCCCGGCTTTTGTGCAGGCAAGCCAAAGTAACAGGTAGGCATCTGAGTTTTTACCGTAGGCGCCAACACGATCACCTGTGGCCAGCCCAAGTTCAATAAGGTGGTGGGCCAGACGGTTTGATGCTGTGTGAATGTCGGAATAGGTCCAGGTTCGATCGTCGAATGCCAGGGCGGGGCGCTTGCTGTGAGTGCGCGCAGAGCGGGCGAGGGCATCACCTATGGTGTTGCGCAGTGCCCGGGCAATGCCCGCCGGCAGAGAGCTGGAGGCAGTTGTGCTGTGGTTGTTCATGCAAGTACCTCTATTGGTGTTTTTATATTGGTATGGCTGGCATTAACTCAGAGAAACACCGGCTTCGGGAATGACCTGTCAGGTCGAAAAAATTGACCCAATCAGCCAAGTAGATGTGTTCGCTACATGGTTGTCAGGCGGTCCATTGCGAGGGCGACTTGCCTGTCCAGCGTTTGAAAGCGCGGCAGAATGAGGCGGTTTCCGAAAAGCCAACTCGCTCGCTGATGTCTGCGATGCTGAGGTTTTCTGTGCTCATGAGCTTTATTGCGTACTCCCTCCGCAGGCTGTTTTTGATCAGCCGTAGCGAGGTGCCTTCTTCCTGTAACTTTCGGCCTATGCTTCTTGGAGTCATGTGCAGTAGCTCTGCAATGTCACCCAGGCTGGGCATATTATTCAGGCTCTGGTTTGCGAGTAGGGCGCGAATGCGGTTCCGCAGGCTGTCGTCGTTGTCGGGTCTGTGCAGAATGTAGGCCGGAGCTTCCTTCAGAAAGGTTTCCAGTTCTGCTTCGCTCCGGGTAATGGGCAGTTGCAGGTATTTTTCATGCAGAGTAAAGCCGCATACAGGCTTATCAAACTGCAACTCCGTGGGGAACATAGCGCGATACTCATTAACATGTTTCGGTGCAGGATAACTGAAACAGGTTGTCGCGAATGGGATCTGTTGGTCCACCAGCCAGCATGTGAATCTTTGCCACATAAGAAGCAGGAACTCCTGCAGCATGTGGTCTGTATCCTGGCTGGCGTCTTCGAGGCTAAGGCGGAAAAACACCAGTTTGTTGCTGTCGCTTTCTCCCAAACCTATGTCGACATTGTTACAGGCAATGCTGTAAACCCGGGCGCTTTTGCGAAACACGGCCCCGAGGGAAGCGGAATCAAGGCAGTAGTCTGCCATCAACGCGAAGGTGCCATTTTTGCAGGGGCCGGTGGATAACCCAAGGAATTCATCACGGGTTGCTCGCCACACGCTCTTGATCAAACGGGTGAGCTGTTGTTCGGTAATCAGTTGCTCGGGCTTATTCAGCCACTCGGTTGCAATCCCTGCGTTGTGCAGCAGGGTATCTTTGCTCACCCCTTGCCTTTCGGCACCGCGGATTGAAGCTTGCAGGTAGTGGTTCGCGATGTGCGGTATGGATTGCGGTTTGGGCATATTTACAATTGATTGAGTGCGTATTGTGTCAATTTTTTCGGCTTGTATAGCCATTCCCGATGAGCAGGATAACCCTTTAAATGGTTGGCTGCCTGAATAATCAGATGACTTATGGGTTTGCTGACAGAGCCACTTGAGAGGTTACCTATGTCTGGACACCAAGATGATACCGCGCTGTTTCATGAAATGATCAACCGGGTTCTTGATAAGGAAATTGCACCGCACTATGACGAGTGGGAGGAGCAATCCGCTATTCCACGCCCGGTTTGGAACACGCTGGGGCAAGCCGGAATGCTTGGAATTGATATGCCGGAGGAGTATGGCGGTGCAGCAGCCAGCTTCGAAATCTCGCAGCTGGCGATCTCCGAAATAGCTCGCAAGGGCTTTGGTGGCCTGGCGGGTGGCTATAACATCCACGCTAATATCGTTATGCCATATATTTTGCATCTTGGTACGGAAGCCCAGAAAGAACGCTATCTCCCGGGAATGGTCCGGGGTGACATCCTCAGTGCAATTGCCATGACCGAGCCGGGGGCAGGCAGTGATCTGGCGGCTATGCGCACCACCGCGCAGCGTACAGATGATGGCTATGTAATCAATGGTGCCAAGGTATTTATCACCAATGGTTTGCAGGCGGAATTGGTGATTGTGTGTGCCAAAACCGATCCCCAGGCCGGCGCTAAGGGTGTCTCTCTCTTCCTTGTGGATGCCAGCTTGCGCGGATTCACTCGTGGTAAAGGCATCCGTAAAATAGGCCAGCATGCCAGCGATACGGCAGAGCTATTTTTCTCTGATCTTGTGGTGCCCCACGATGCCCTGCTTGGGGAAGAAGGAAAAGGCTTTGCTTATCTTATGCAGGAACTGCCCAGGGAACGCTTGGGTGTGGCTGCCCAGGCAGTGGGCGCAACTGAGGGCGTGCTGGCGCTGACCCTGGATTACGTGCAACAGCGCCAGGCGTTTGGCCAGCGGGTTGCGGATTTTCAGAATACCCGGTTTAAACTGGCCGAAGCCAAAGCCCGGCTGGAGGTGGGCAAAGCCTATCTGAACCAGTGCATCGGGAACTACCTGAACGGCGAGATGGGGCCAACGGAAGCCGCCATTCTCAAATTGATGCTCACGGAAATGCAGTGCGATATCGCTAACGACTGCTTGCAGCTATTTGGCGGCTACGGTTATACCGTGGAGTACCCTGTATCGCGATTTTTTGTGGATGCTCGTGTGCAGACAATCTACGCCGGCACCTCGGAAATTATGAAAGAAGTGATTGCCCGCTCCATGCTGGGCAAATAGATTATGCGCTCTGTGGAATTCCAGTCATCCAAATCTTGAGGAACGATCAATGAAACTTACTGATGTTGTCATTCTCGACGGTGCACGCACCGCAATCGGCGGTTTTGGCGGTAGCCTGAGCTCACTGACCCCGGCTGAGCTTGGAACCTGCGCAGCCAAAGAAGCAATTAGTCGCTCAGGCGTGCCTGCAGAAGACATAGATCATTCAGTGTTCGGCCATATCATCCCTACTGGGCCAGCTGATGCTTATGTAGCTCGCCACATTGGCCTGAACTCAGGCCTGCAGAAAGGTTCTGCGGCATTCAACGTAAACCGCCTCTGTGGTTCTGGCGTTCAGTCAGTGATCAGTGCCGCGCAGATGATTCTGATGGGCGATAGCCAGATCGCACTGGCTGGCGGTGCGGAAAGTATGAGCCAGGGCGCCTATGTGCTGCCTAATGTTCGCAAAGGCCTGCGCATGGGTGACGGGAAAGCGGTTGATATGACCCTGGGAACCCTTACCGACCCGTTTGGCAGCGGCCACATGGGCATGACTGCGGAGCGAATCGCCGAAAAATACGGTTTAACCCGCGAGGATCTGGATGCCTTCTCGGCAGAAAGCCACCGCCGTGCCAGCCACGCCATTGAGAGTGGTTACTTCAAAGAGCAGATTGTGCCGGTAACTGTAAAACAAGGGCGAAAGGAAGTTGTGTTTGAGCAGGATGAGCACGTGCGCCCAGGCACCACAGCCGAAAGCCTTGCGGGCCTGAAGCCGGCCTTCACTAAAGACGGCATAGTCACTCCGGGCAACGCCTCAGGTATCAACGATGGTGCTGCTGCCATGGTGCTGACCAGTGCAGCAGAAGCCGAAAAGCGCGGCCTGAAAGCCCGTGCACGTATTGTGGGTTATGCCTTTGCCGGAGTAGACCCCAGCGTAATGGGTCTCGGCCCCATCCCGGCGGTACGAACTGTGCTGGAGAAAACCGGCCTCAGCGTGGCAGACCTGGATGTGATCGAATCCAACGAAGCCTTTGCAGCCCAGGCACTGGCGGTTAGCAAGGAGCTTGGCTTGCCAGCGGATAAAGTGAACCCGAACGGTGGTGCGGTTGCTCTGGGTCACCCTGTTGGAGCTACTGGCTCTATCCTCATCGTCAAAACCATGGCCGAGCTTGAGCGCATGGGTGGCCGCTACGGCTTGATTACCATGTGCATTGGTGGTGGCCAGGGTATTGCGCTGATTATTGAGCGTATTAACTGATCAAATAATCGGATTTCTTTTTAAGACTGAATTGGGTACAGTTTACGTTAACGTAAAGCGTGGACTGACCCAGTTCACTCTCCAACCCCCGACGCGAAGGGAGAAGTTGATGGAATTCAAAAATGTACCGGCCATTGTGACAGGTGGGGCTTCAGGGCTTGGCGAGGGCGCAGCCCGTGCACTGGCGGCTGCTGGCTGCAAAGTAGCAATTTTTGACCTGCAAAAAGAGCTGGGCGAGAAAGTGGCTGCAGATATTGGCGGAATTTTTGTGCACTGTGATGTGAGCTCGGCCGAAAGCGCGGAAGCGGCGATAGCTGCTGCCCGTGAAGCTCATGGTCTTTGTGGTATTGCAGTGAACTGTGCGGGTATTGGCCCTGCAGCAAGAATTCTGGGTCGCAATGGCGTTATGCCTTTGGAGAACTTCAGCAAGGTTATCCAGATCAACCTGATCGGCACCTTCAATATTTTGAGGCTGGCGGCTGCCGATATGGCTCAGCGCGCCCCTAACGCAGATGGCGAGCGTGGTGTAATCATCAACACCGCATCCGTAGCAGCTTACGAAGGCCAGATAGGGCAAGCAGCTTATAGCGCATCCAAAGGTGGTGTTGTTGGCCTGACGATTCAATCTGCCCGTGAACTGGCTCGCGAAGGTATTCGCGTGAACACCATTGCACCCGGTTTGTTCATGACCCCCATGATGGCTGGCATGCCGCAAGAGGTTCAGGACAGCCTGGCGGCAACTCTGCCGTTCCCACAGCGTCTGGGCAAGCCTGAAGAGTTTGGCATGATGGTGGATCAGATGGTGCGTAACCCTATTCTGAACGGCGAAACCATCCGCCTGGACAGTGCTCTGCGCATGGCACCCAGATAAATCCGATTAAATACAGGAGAGCGCAATGACTAACTCAGTGGACCAGGAAGAACTCGCTCTGTTCAGAGCGTCTGTCATCAAGGCTCTGGAAACAGAGGTTGCGCCCCATTATGAGGCTTGGGAAAAATCCGGCCTTGTGCCCCGTGAACTCTGGAATACCCTCGGCGATGCCGGCATGTTGTGTGTGGATATCCCTGAAGATTGCGGCGGTTGTGGTGCCCCTTTCCAATACTCCGTGGTGGTTGGCGAAGAGCTGGCCCGCATGGGGTATGGTGCGCTCTCCACCAACGTAATGGTGCATTCGGATATCGTCGCCCCCTACATCAGCCATCTGGGTAACGAGGCGCAAAAGCAGCAGTGGCTGCAGAAAATGGTATCGGGTGAGGTGGTTGGTGCTATTGCCATGACCGAACCGGGTGCCGGCAGTGATCTGCAGGCCATGCGCACCAGCGCGGTGCGAGACGGCGACGACTATATCCTCAATGGTTCAAAAACCTTCATCACCAATGGCCAGCATGCCGACATGGTGATTGTTGCGGCCAAAACCGACCCCTCTGCCGGCGCCAAAGGCATCAGCCTGTTTCTGGTAGACACCAGCCTGCCGGGATACAGCAAAGGCCGTAACATCGACAAGATCGGCCAGCACAGTGGCGACACCTCCGAGCTGTTCTTTTCTGATATGCGCGTTCCTGCCTCCGCACTGGTCGGACAGGAGGGCAAAGGCTTTGCCTACCTGATGCAGGAATTGCCACGGGAGCGGCTGGTTATCGGCGCGCTGGGTGTGGCTGCAGCCAGAGGTGCTTTGGATCTGACCATTTCCTACGCTCAGGAGCGGGAGTTGTTCGGCCAGAAACTGGCGCAACTACAGAATACCCGTTTTGAAATAGCCCGCATGGAAACCGATTACCAGGTTAACAAGGCGTTCGTGGCTCAGTGCATAAGCCAGTACGAAGCCGGTGAGCTGGATGCTGCTACAGCCTCCATGGCCAAATACAGCGCCACGGAAATGCAATGCCGTGTAGCGGATGGCTGTTTGCAGCTGTTCGGCGGTTATGGCTACACCACGGAATACCCGATTTCCCGCGCGTTTATGGATGCCAGGGTACAGCGTATTTACGGCGGTACTTCAGAAGTCATGAAAGAAATCATTGCCCGCTCCGTTCTGGGTAGAGGCTGAAATCAGTGAGGTTTGAATATGAGCGATAACAGCGTTGTGATTGCCGGGTCTGCCCGCACACCTATGGGCGGCATGATGGGTTCGCTGAGTTCCGTACGCTCTCCGGAGTTGGGGGCTACTGCCATCAAAGCTGCCATCGAGCGCAGCGGGCTGCAGCCTGTGGATGTTCAGGAAGTGATCATGGGTTGCGTGTTGCCCGCCGGATTGGGACAGGCTCCCGCGCGCCAGGCTTCCCGTGGTGCAGGGATTCCAGACAGCTCCGGTTGCACCACTGTGAACAAAATGTGCGGCTCCGGTATGCAAGCAGTGATCATGGCCCATGATCAGATTAAAGCGGGCACCAACAATATAATGGTTGCTGGCGGCATGGAGAACATGAGCCAGGCACCGTACCTGTTGCCAAAAGCGCGCGGCGGTATGCGTATGGGCCACGGGCAGGTGATGGACAGCATGTTCCTCGACGGCCTTGAAGATGCCTACGAAGGCGGCCTGATGGGTGTGTTCGCGCAAAAGAGCGCAGACGATTACAAGATCACCCGCGAGCAGATGGACGGCTTCGCCGTTCGGTCGCTGGAACGAGCCAATGCGGCCATCAGCAATGGCTGGTTCGAGCCGGAAATCTGCGCGGTTACCGTATCTGGCCGTGGTGGCGATACCCAGGTGAGCGTTGACGAACAACCCGGCAATGCCCGTCCCGAGAAAATCCCGAACCTGAAACCAGCCTTTAAAAAGGACGGCACAGTCACGGCTGCCAACGCCAGTTCCATCAGTGATGGTGCGTCGGCACTGGTTCTGGCGTCTGCGGAAGAAGCAAACGCTCGCGGCTTGACTGCCCAGGCCAGGATTGTGGCACACGCCACTCACGCCCAGCTGCCGGCAGAGTTCACGCTGGCACCCATCGGTGCAGTTGAGAAGGTTTTGGAAAAAGCCGGCTGGAGCAAGGACGATGTGGATCTTTACGAGATCAACGAAGCCTTTGCAGTGGTTTCTTTGCTGGCCATTAATGAGTTGGGTCTCGATGCAGAGAAAGTGAACGTCTACGGCGGCGCTTGCGCACTTGGGCACCCCATTGGCTCATCAGGCTCACGCATTATTATTACCCTCATCAACGCACTGAAACAGAAAGGGCTGAAGCGTGGGGTGGCGTCTCTGTGCATAGGCGGTGGTGAAGCCACGGCCGTTGCTGTAGAGCTACTCTGATAGAAAGCCGGTGTAGCGCAAGTGTGGCGCTGCACCGGCTTTCTATGTCAGGCGATACGACTGGCGGCGGCCACCACCGGCGCAGCAAGCTTTACCTCCGCAACCGTATGCAGCTTTTCCAACTGAGACTGGAGCATGGCAACAGGGCGCTTACCCTGAATCGTCAGGGCGATGTTCAGCGTTCCGTCTGCTGAATCCACCACCATTTGTGCAATCCTGAAACCACGAACGCGAACCACCTGGCACAGACGCTCGAGCGCGGCCGCTTCGTGGCTCATCCTGCAAGTAATGTCGTAACTGGGTGTTTCACAGTTGCTCTCAGTGGTCATGCGATCTTCTCCTTTTTGTCCGCGGCAGTGCGGCGGGTTTCATCAATCATTTCCTTGTTGCTTCCACCTGGCTTTACGATCGGCCAAACGTTTTCTTCCCGGGCAATGGCTACGTGCAGCAGCATGGGCCCGTTATAAGCCAGTATGGTTTCAATGCCGCGCCGAACCTGGTCTGTGCGATCAATCTTCAGGGCAGGGATGTCGAAGGCGCGAGCCATGGCCACAAAATCCGGGTTGTCGTCCAGGTTGATGTGGCTTTCCCGGTTGTTATAAAACAGCTCCTGCTGCTGGCGCACCATGCCCAGGCATTGGTTATCCATAATGATCAGCTTAACGGGCAGGTTGTAACGGCGAATGGTGGCCAGCTCCTGAGCATTCATCATGAAGGAGCCGTCGCCGGTTACATTGATGACGGTGCTGTTGCGGTTGGCAAACTGCGCACCAATCGCCGCAGGTAACCCAAAGCCCATGGTGCCCAGGCCACCGCTGGTTAGATGATGGCGGGGGCGGTCGAACTGATAATGCTGGGCAACCCACATTTGATGCTGGCCAACGTCGCAGGCAATGATCGTGTCGTCCGGTGCGGTGCGGGAAAGCTGGCTGATGAAAGCCGGGCCGGTTATGGGCGCCAACGGCTCTTCGTTATCTGCAGCTTGAAATCCACCCGTAGTGCGCCATGTCTGGCACTGTTTACGCCAGTCGTTGATCGCCAGAGGTGTGTCCCTGATTGCCTGGGTCAGCTCCTTGAGAATGGTATTCAGGTCTCCTCGAATGGCTATATCTGCATTGCGAAGCTTGTTGAATTCCGAGGCGTCGGCGTCAATGTGTATCGTTTTTGCGTTAGGAGCGAACCCGTCAAGTTTGCCAGTGGCCCGATCATCCATGCGGGCTCCGATAACCAACAAAAGGTCGCACTCGTCTACAGCCCGATTGGCTGCTCGGGAACCGTGCATACCCAGCATGCCCAAATTGTGAGCACTGTGTTTGCCGGCATTACCTATTCCCTTTAGCGTTACTACCGCTGGCAGCTCTGAGCACTTGGCAAATTCCCTGAAGCTGTCTTCTGCATGGGCCAGGCTGATGCCTCCACCACTGTAAAGCAAAGGTTTGCGAGCATCGCGAAGCATGGCGATGGCGCAGGTGAGCTCCGGGCGGGTTGCCTTTGGCTGAGCAGGTGCGTAGGCAGGCGCAGCAGATGTCTCGGCCAGCAATACATCTTTCGGGATATCAATCCAAACAGGCCCGGGTCGCCCGCTTTGCGCCAACTCTATGGCTTCTTCAAGAATCCCGGGCAATTCGTCTGCGCTCTCTGCCAGGTAACTGTGCTTTACGATACCAAGGGTCATTCCCAGAACATCGGTTTCCTGAAAGGCATCCGTTCCGATCAGCGCTGAGGGCACCTGGCCGGTGATAACCAACATGGGGATTGAATCCTGGTATGCGTTGGCAACGCCGGTTATCAGGTTGGTAGCACCGGGGCCGGATGTGGCAATGCACACCCCCAGCTTGCCGCTGGCCCGGGCATAGCCGTCGGCAGCCAAAGCGCAGCCTTGTTCATGGCGGCAAAGCACATGCTCAACGCTCACATCATCCACTAGTGCATCGTATAGCGGCATGATGCAGCCACCTGGGTAACCAAAAACGGTTTCGATGTTGTGGTGGTGGAACGCTTGAAGAATATGCTGTGCGCCGTTCATCGTTATATTTCCTGTTTTTTCTTCCGTAAAAAAGAAACCCCCGGGACCTTGCGGTGCCGGGGGTTTCTGGTGTTTTTGTCAGGTTTGTCGCTATCTCACCCGCTTATCCACGCAAAATCCCCCGGAAGGTATCACCACCACCAGGACGAGCTTTGCAAGAATAATTACTGAGTTGATGTTCATAAAAACGACAATCTGGCCTGAATTAGCAAAAGGAATCTGTGTAGAATCTACCCCACGATTTGATCAGGTTGCAACCGTTTCGACCTTTTATTTTCAGGCTAGTGTCGCTTTCGGGCCATGGTTCACCCAATACAGGCTGTGTAGGTACTTAATGAGCAAAGTAAAATGGAGTTCGCTGGGTCTGTCTGTGATCATTGTAATTGCCCTGATTGTCTGGATGGCGACAGGTGAAGTCAAAGAGGCAAGCACCGATGCCCCCGCAGAGCCTGAAACTGCGCAACATGCACTTACAAGGGTTGAGGTTACAACACTTAACGCGCAGGTATATGAGCCAGGGCTTTTGCTTCAAGGGCAACTGGAACCCTGGAGTTCGGTAATGTTGAGTGCCCGGGTAGCGGGCACAGTAGAAAGCATTGCGGCTGAGCTTGGCGATTCGGTAAAGACTGGAGATGTACTCTTGACCTTATCCGAAGATGGCCGCGGTGCGGGGGTTCAACGCTGGCAGGCGCGGGTGAAGAAACTTGAGGCGGATCTGGCTGCGGTGCAGAGACTGGGCTCAAGAAATCTCGCTTCGCAGTCGGAGGCTCTTGGTGTGGAAAGCGATCTGGCGGCTGCCCGGGCAGAGTTGGAGAGCGCTCAGCTTGAGGTTTCCCACCTCAGGCCCAGGGCCCCGTTTGATGGGGTGATAAACCGCAAAGAGGTTGAAACTGGCAGCTTGGTTCAGGTTGGCTCGCCCTTGTATGAGTTGGTGCGTACCGACCGGCTCAAAGCCAAAGGGCAGGTGCCCCAGCAGTCTGCTGCCCAAGTGGCACCTGGCCAGAAGGTGCGGGTGCGCCCCCTGGATGGAGACGCGCTCGATGGCGTGGTTACCTTTGTAGCGAGCGCTGCAAACCCTGAGACCCGGAGTTTTGCAGTAGAGATTTCCGTTGAAAATCCGGACCAAAAACGCATAGCGGGCGGTAGCGCCAACCTCCGTGTTGCACTGCCGGATGTCCAGGCCACGTTTATCTCTCCGGCCTACCTTTCCCTCGGAGACGATGGGCGCCCGGGTGTGAAATATGTTGATGATCAAAACCAGGTGGTTTTTCGCACGGTGACATTGCTCAGTGTGTCCACAGAGGGCGCTTGGGTTACCGGTTTGCCGGACGAGACTCGCCTGATTACTCGTGGTGGAGGCTTTGTTAAAGAGGGCGAGCGAGTCGAGCCTGTAGACGCTTCCGAAGAGCGGGGCTAAGCCGTATGCACGCACTCATATATGCGGCCATAGATCGCAGTCGCACTACTCTGCTTACGCTATTTTTCCTGACACTTGGCGGCATTGCTGCGTTCCAGATTATCCCCCGGGAGGCTAATCCCGACGTTACCATTCCCATGATTTATATCTCCATGGCACTGGAAGGTATAAGCCCGGAAGATGCAGAAAGGCTGCTGATTCGCCCCATGGAACAGGAGTTGCGCTCTTTGGAGGGCGTAAAGGAAATGCGTGGTACCGCCTCTGAAGGGCACGCCTCGGTAATGCTGGAGTTCGATGCCGGGTTTGACCCCGATACAGCTCTTCAGGACGTTCGGGAGGCCGTGGATACGGCCCGTAGCAAACTCCCCCGGGAAGCTGACGAGCCAAGCGTCAATGAAATAAACGTCTCGTTGTTTCCTGTACTTTCCATCGGTCTTTCCGGGCCGCTGTCTGAACGAGAGCTGATTACAGTTGCCCGCGGGCTACAAGATGCCATCGAGGCGATTCCAGAGGTGCTCGAAGTTGATATTGGAGGCGACCGGGAAGATTTGCTGGAAATTGTAGTAGACCCTCAGGTGCTGGAAGGCTACGGCGTCGATTTCGACCAGCTTGGCAATCTGGTCACCCGCAACAACCAACTGGTGGCGGCAGGATCGCTGGATACAGGCAATGGTCGTATGACCCTGAAAGTGCCCGGTGTTATCGAGAATATTGAAGATGTTATGTCCATGCCTCTGAAGGTAGATGGCGATACGGTGGTGACCTTTGGAGACGTCGCCATGTTGCAGCGCACCTTCAAAGACCCGACCGGGTTTGCGCGC
>Ga0209075_1001733_pt1 | contig 20198 bp, 21 predicted proteins | sample Stecom2011_FD_187523 | JGI IMG/M metagenome (GOLD analysis project Ga0209075, IMG submission 187523) | Agricultural soil microbial communities from Utah to study Nitrogen management - Steer compost 2011 (SPAdes) (version 2) | ecosystem: Environmental > Terrestrial > Soil > Agricultural land...
AAAAAACATAATTCAATATAGAAACAAAAAAGCCCAGACATTTCTGTCTGGGCTTTTGGGGTGGAAGATCGGTCTCGAACCGACGACCTCCTGAACCACAATCAGGCGCTCTAACCAACTGAGCTACAACCACCATAATATCATATGCTTCTCTTTTACAATTCTCATCAAACGATAAAAAGAATAATCACTATATATTCTGATTTATAAATCTGAACCGTTGTTCAAATCGGATGCAAATATATAGAAAATAAAATCAATCAAAACTTTTCATCGGCACTTTTTTATAAAAAAAAGTTTCTACTTTGAAACTCTGCTGTAAATCAACGTTTTGTTTAAATTCATTTCTATAAAAAATCCAGAGTCTTAGACTTTATTCCTTATAAACTGTTGATAACATACCAAAAAAGACTGCTTTCCTTAATATACATACAGTATATTTGTAAAAAATCGTTGAGATGATAAAAATTGGATTAATAGGCGCAGGACATTTAGGAAAGATACATTTACGTTTAATTAAGGAGCTTCCAGAAGTATTTGAGTTAGTCGGAATCTATGACAGCAACCCTAGACAGGCTGCTGAAGTCAGTAAGGCATATGATTGTAAAGCCTTTTCTTCTGCTGAAGCATTAATCGATGAAGTAGATTGTGTTGATATTGTAACGCCAACAACTTCACATTTTGAAATGGCCTCGATGGCCATCAAACGCTCTACACATGTTTTCATCGAAAAACCAGTTACACAAACGACCTATGAAGCCCGTGCATTATTAGCACTTGCAGAAGAAGCAAATGTAAAAGTGCAAGTAGGACATGTGGAACGCTTTAACCCAGCATTTAGAGCTGCAATTCCCTATTTTGACCAACCTATGTTTATTGAAACACATCGTTTGGCTCAATTTAATCCACGTGGTACAGATGTTCCTGTTATTTTGGATTTAATGATTCACGACATTGATGCTATTCTTAGTGTTGTAAAATCTAGCGTACGTAAAATATCTGCTTCGGGAGTTGCGGTTGTTTCAGACACACCAGACATTGCCAACGCACGTATTGAATTTGACAATGGTTGTGTTGCTAACTTAACAGCATCAAGAATTTCACTTAAAAACATGCGTAAATCTAGATTTTTCCAAAAGGATGCGTATATCAGCGTTGATTTTCTCGAGAAGGAAATGGAAGTTGTTCAAATGGAAACCTTGGAAGGAGAGCCCGGACCTTACGATATGGTCATGGAAATGGGGAACGGCAAACCATCCAAAAAAATCATTTTTGACAAACCTGAAATTGAGGAGATTAATGCCATTAAAGAAGAACTCCGTACATTTGCAGAAGCAATTCATAATGACACTACCCCAATTGTGTCTTTAGAAGATGGTTTGTTGGCTTTAGATGTTGCGGAACAAATTCTCGAAAAATTAAAAATGAGCGGATCGTTAATTGAAAAGTAATATTCTTTACTTTTTAACGTTTCCTCCTAAAATTCATTGTAATGAAACACATTTTTACATATACAATTGTAGCCTTACTTTTTTTCTCATGCGCTAAAGACCAACCTGAAGTAGCTTGGTTAAAAATTGACCAATGGGATCTTGTTGCTAATCCTGACGCTGAAAATCCTCAAGGTGAATTGTCTCACAACCTCAACCAGGTTTTTGTGAATATGGATGGAAAAAGTCTAGGTATGTATGAATTACCTGCTAAAATTCCAATTATTGGAGACGGAGCTCATGAGTTTGTACTTATTCCAGGCATCATTGTGAATGGAATTGGTGAAACCAAAAAAAGATATCCTTTCGCAGAGCAATTTAAAGAGATCATCACCCTAAAAAAGAATGACACGGTTTCCGTTTCACCAAAAACACGTTACTATTCCGCTTTAAATTTTTTAATTGAAGATTTTGAAAGTCCGAGCATGCAAGTAGATGTTGCTACAGAATCTACCGCTACCCTAGGGAGAAGCAGTGACCCTGAAATTTTAGTTTGGGGAAATAAGTATGGAGACATTCAATTGAATGATGCTGATTCTTCCATTTCATTTGTGACTAATTTTCAAACGGTTTTACCTAAACTAGGAGCAGAGGTGTTTTTAGAATTTGATTACATGAATACCAACTCTATGTTAACAAGTACAATCGCATATGGAAATGGGAATTACCATGAAAATCCTTACATCATTGTTGCCCCACAAGCAGAAAATGAAGCAAAATGGAAACATGCCTATATCGATTTAAAGGAAAATATTTCATATCATCAAACAACACCAATTAACGAAGTTCAATTCACATTGATCCTTGATGAATTGGGGACATCTAAATACTTCTATATCGACAATATTAAGTTGATCTACCCATAGCTTAAGCATGAATCAAAAAAGGTTAAAAACATTATTCATTTCAGTTGACCTACTTACAGCTGGAATTGCTTGGGCACTTTTTTTCTTTTACAGAAAAACATTTATCGAACAGGTCCCATTTGAAACTTCAGACCGATTTTTCATTGGACTTATTGCTGTCCCAATATTCTGGTTAGCCGTATATTTCGTTTTGGGTACCTACAACAACCTTCGCAGAATGTATTTCATGCGCATTCTCTCCTACTCTATGCGCTCATTTCTCTTAGGAACTTTAGGAATTTTCTTTTTCCTTATTCTTGACGATGAAGTATTCATTCATACAGATTATTACAAATTATTGATCGCTTTATTTGTAATCCACTCCACCCTAACACTTATCCCTAGATTGATTATCACGAACTACCTGGTCAAACAAATTGCAACAAGAAAATCTGGATTCAGAACCTTGTTGATTGGAGGGAGTAAAAAAGCGGTTGACATTTATAAAGAAGTTGAAGGACTACCCAAAGGAACAGGATCTATTTTTGTTGGATTCATTAACCTTAATGGTATTGACAATGAGTTATCAACACAACTTCCTCATTTAGGTCACTTAGAAAATCTTGAAAGAATTATCGATGAAAACAATATTGAGGAAGTAATTATTGCCTTAGACTCATCGGAGCACGAACGTTTAAAACGCATTATCACCCGTTTACAAGGTCGAGAAATCACCATAAAAATTGCTGCAAACATGTATGATTTATTGAGTGGTAGCGTTAAAATGACCAATATTTTCGGAGCACTACTCATTGAAGTCAATGATGATTTAATGCCACATTGGCAATTTGTAGTAAAACGCCTTATGGATTTAGTGGCCTCAACAATCGCTATTATTCTATTACTTCCAGTTTACATCGTACTTGGTATTTTGGTCAAATCAACATCCAAAGGACCAGTATTTTTCTTGCAAGAACGCGTGGGCAAAAATGGAGTTCCATTCAACATTATTAAGTTCAGAACAATGGTGGTAGATGCCGAGAAAGCAGGCCCTCAGCTTTCCTCTAGCAATGACAATCGCATCACGAAAATCGGAAAGTTTATGCGCAAAGTTCGACTCGATGAAATCCCCCAATTTTGGAATGTAATCAAAGGAGAAATGTCACTGGTCGGTCCACGACCTGAAAGACAATTTTTTATTGATAAAATTGCAGAACGTGAACCACAGTTTTTACAATTGACAAAGGTTAAACCTGGGATTACTTCGTGGGGACAAGTTAAATTTGGATATGCAGAAAATGTGGATGAAATGCTTCAACGCATGAAATACGACTTACTTTACATTAAGAATATGTCCATTGCTATAGACCTTAAAATTTTACTTTATACCATAGGTATAGTGTTAAAAGGAAGTGGAAAGTAATTATTGATACTTGCAGCTAATAAATTATTGAAATTTTCTTTTCTAAAGTCCCAAAATATTGTCAGTTTAATTCTATCTTTGACCCCGATGGAAACGCAAGTAATTCTCAACGCAAAGCAGTTTGATCTCACCCTGCAACGGCTCTGTCGACAACTCATTGAAAATCATAATGATTTCTCAAACACCGTTTTAATTGGATTACAACCCCGAGGGATAAGAGTATTGAATCGTTTAAAAATTCTAATCGAAGAAATCTTAGACAAGGAAATTCAATGCGGAAGTCTGGACATCACATTTCACAGAGATGACTTTAGAAGACGTGCCACACCTCTTATTCCTAGTGTAACAAATATTGATTTCTCCTTAGAAAATAAAAACATCGTCCTGATTGATGATGTGCTTTATACCGGACGAACGATCCGTGCAGGTTTAGACGCCATGCTCGCCTACGGACGTCCAAACAAGGTTGAATTACTGACTTTTGTTGACCGAAGATTTAAACGCCACCTCCCCATTCAAGCGGATTACATAGGAAAAACAGTAGATTCACTCGTTTCAGAACGCGTAAGTGTAGAATGGAAAGAAATAGAAGGAGAAGATAAAGTGTTATTATATACCCCAGAAAGCAATGGATAATTTAAGTGTTGGACATTTAATTGGAATTGAAGATCTCACTGCAAGAGACATCGAAATTATTTTTGAAACTGCAGATCGATTTAAAGAAGTTATCAATCGCCCGATAAAGAAAGTACCTTCACTACGTGACATTACCATTGCTAATGTTTTTTTTGAAAACTCGACAAGAACAAAGCTCTCATTTGAACTCGCTGAAAAAAGACTCAGTGCAGATGTAGTGAACTTTAGCGCAGGTAGTAGCTCCGTAAAAAAAGGAGAAACATTAGTGGATACCGTTAACAATATTCTTTCAATGAAAGTCGACATGGTAGTCATGCGTCACCCCAATCCAGGAGCAGCAAAATTCTTATCGGAACGGGTTAATGCCAGAGTCATCAATGCAGGAGATGGAACACACGAACATCCAACACAAGCTTTACTAGACAGTTACTCTATACGTGAAAAACTAGGAAGTGTTAAAGGCAAAAAAGTAGTAATCGTAGGAGACATCTTACATTCACGTGTTGCATTATCGAACATCTACGCCCTTCAAAAACAAGGTGCAGAAGTGATGGTCTGCGGCCCAACCACCCTTATCCCTAAATACATTCATGAATTAGGGGTTAAGGTAGAGCATAATCTTCGCAAAGCACTAGAATGGTGTGACGTTGCAAACATGTTGCGTATTCAATTGGAAAGACAAGACATTCAGTACTTTCCTTCGCTTAGAGAATACACTATGCTTTATGGTTTAGATAAAAAACTCTTAAATAGTCTAGACAAAGAGATTGTTGTTATGCATCCTGGTCCAATCAACCGAGGAGTCGAAATAACGAGCGATGTTGCCGACAGCAAGCAATCCATCATCCTTAATCAGGTCGAAAATGGAGTAGCTGTTCGCATGGCCGTAATATACTTATTAGCCGCAAAGATAGATCGTTGATAAATTTTATTATTTTTGGATAAACGCAAGCAACAAAATGAACTTTACAGTAATAAACCATACAAACTATAGCATTATATCTTCTGAGGTTGACAAACTCAACAGCACAAACGCTTCTGAGCTAAAAACCAGCATCTTGAATTTAAACAAGGAGAATGTAAGTCATTTAATTATTGATTTATCTAAAACTTCTTATTGTGATTCCTCTGGATTAAGTGCTTTGCTTTCTGCCAATAGATTGTGTAAAAATTCAAATGGGAAATTTATCTTAACAGGGCTTCAACCAAATGTTAAAAAGATGATTGAAATTGCACAGCTACACAGGGTACTTTCTATAACAGAAACCTTAGAAGAAGCAGAAAAAGCGATGCCTTAAACTTATGAGTTTCAATGTCACCATCTTAGGTTCAGGAGCTGCGGTCCCTACTTTAAAAAGAGGTACTACAGCACAACTCATCAACTGTCAACAACGCTCTATCTTAATTGATTGCGGAGAAGCTACTCAGCTTCAAATGCGAAGATTCAAAGTCAAATTTCAAAACATTCAACTTGTACTGATTTCACATTTACATGGAGACCATGTTTTTGGACTCCCAGGATTAATCAGCACCATGCAACTATTGGGAAGAAAATCTCCCATGACATTGATTGGTCCAAAAGGTTTAAAAGAATTTCTACTCTCTCAATTCAAATTGGTAGGATTATACAATGGATTTACCTTAAACTTTATCGAATTAGACCCTGAATTTGAAGGCCTTGTTTTTGAAGACAAGTGTCTAAGAATAAATAGTTTTCCTTTAAACCATAGGATTGCCACACATGGATATCGCATTGATGAAAAGCCAGGAAATAGAAGACTGGATAAAGAAGCTTTTGACCAAACGGGTGTGAGTACTTCTTATATCAACAAATTAATTTCAGGAGAAGACATCGTTGACAACAATGGCATAATGGTTCGTTCAGAAGACGTTACTTATTCGCCAAAACCAACAAAGTCATACGCATTTTGTTCCGATACAGCTTACCACCCACCTATCATTGAGCATTTAAAAAACGTTGATTTGCTTTATCATGAGGCCACATTTATAGACAAAGAAAGTGAACGCGCTTCAGAGACCTTTCATTCTACAGCAAAGCAAGCGGCAACAATTGCATTAAAAGCCAATGCAAAACGGTTGATTCTAGGTCACTTCTCAGCACGATACAAATCAATGGAAAATCATTTAGAAGAAGCTCAAACGATCTTCGAGCGTGTTTTTGTACCTGAAGATGGAGAATTCTTCAACGTATAAATAAAGAATCAAGGAGCGACTTTCTTTCTCCAAAAGTTTCTAATTCACTCAACAATATCGAACATTTCCGCTGCTTTTTTACGGGAAAATGCATTAAAGTGCCACCATTCAGTTTGAATCACCCAGAATCCTCCTGCCCTCATCACTTGTCTCAACAACTTTCTATTTTGCACTTGATGAGGGGTCAAATCGCCAGAGGCCAAAAATTGTTCCTCATGTCTTGGATAAGCAATTTTCCTCAAATCATCATACCCTGCTCCCATATCAAACCACTGATCAGAATTTTTATTTTTAATGGTCAAATCAACCGCACAACCATAATTATGAATACTTCCATTAGCTGGATTACTTACAAATTTAATTCTGTCATTAAAAGGAATCGTATCAAGTGCATCCCACATGGCTTGTTGAACAGAACGTGGTCGAGTGCCATCAAATACTAGTAAAGTGAGAGATGAGTCGATTTTCTGCAAAGCCTTTTGTGCCAATGACAATCTTTCGGCGACAACAGGCTGAAGGTAGACCTTATGAAAATCGGGATAAAGCACTTGTCCCATAAAGTTATCAGTAGTTGCATACTTCACATCCACTTGAATAGTCGAATCAACACTTTGAATATCAACAAGACCAGCGGCCATCATCTTTTTTTCTAAGGCGCTAATTTCTTGAACAGTATCAATAATTTCTTGATCTTTTTCAAATAAAGAATCATTATCCCACACCTCTTGACCTTCTAAAGCAGGTACTTTTTCTTTAGGTATCTCAATTGATTCCTGCACTTCTTCACCGTTACAAGCAAAAAGCAAAAGTATTATGAACAGTAAAATACATTTATTCGACATCATGATTAATTTCAATTCTTACAAAGGTAAAGTTATTAACATCTTAGGAAAAGTATAGGAAGAATGAAATAAAAACAAAATATTTGTATTTTGGTCATTAAATATTCATGATATGAACGAGGAGCAGAACTATGAAAGTCAGCAAGAAGTACACTCAAAAGTAGTCCGTGCTGGAAAAAGAACCTATTTTTTCGATATAAAGTCAACACGTAATAATGATTTATACTTAACGATCACGGAAAGCAAAAAGTCTATTCAAAATGGGAAAACCACTTTTCAAAAGCACAAGATATTTCTATACAAAGAAGATTTCGAAAAATTCAGTGATGCTTTAGGCGAGTCCATTAATAAAGTTAACGAGCTTAAACAAGAGGGGAAATTTGCAGAGGCAGAAACAGACCTATCTGACTTCTCCTCAGTTGATTTTGAGGATTTACCGTAGAGGTACTGATTTTCTAACAAAAATCTGTTACTATAAATTTACGATTTTAAGCGTACCAATAAATTAATATTGCGTATCTTGTTCAATCATTTGTACTATTTAGAAAACTTAAAATAATATGGGGAAGATTATTGCCATTGCAAATCAAAAAGGAGGTGTTGGAAAAACAACTACAGCTGTCAATTTAGGAGGTAGTTTTGGGGTATTGGAGTATAAAACTTTGATTGTAGATGCAGATCCTCAAGCAAATGCAACATCTGGAGTTGGTTTTGACCCAAGTCAGACCAGAAATATTTATGATTGCTTAATCAATGATGTACATCCTTCTGAAGTCATCTTAAAAACAGAAAATCCTAATTTGGACATCCTACCTTCTCACATTGATTTGGTTGGAGCAGAACTGGAGATGATTAATATGCCAGGACGTGAATACCTTATGAAGAAGGTTTTAGACAAGGTAAAAGACAGCTATGACTTTATCCTTATTGACTGTTCTCCTTCTTTGGGATTGATTACAGTAAATGCACTAAGTGCGGCCAACTCGGTAATTATTCCTGTACAATCAGAATACTATTCACTAGAAGGATTGGGGAAACTTTTGAATACCATCAAAATTATTCAAGGGCGTTTAAATACAGATTTGGATATTGAAGGGATTTTAATTACACTTTATGACACCAGGTTGCGTTTAGCGAATCATGTTGTGGAAGAATTAAAAACCCATTTCCAAGACTTGGTTTTCGACACTGTCATTCACAGGAATACCAACTTGGCTGAGGCTCCTTCACACGGTGCTACAATCATCATGCATGACGCAACAAGTAAGGGGGCTGTGAATTACCTGAACTTGGCAAGAGAGATTATACAAAAACAAGAAGCGACAAAATTAACAGACGACAACAATAAAATTTCATTAGAAGATGAGCTCTAGTTCTAAAAAACGACCAGCACTTGGAAAAGGATTAAGTGCACTATTAGAAAGTTCTTTAACGGATATTACCTCTGAAGATTTATCTGATGCATCCGTATTGGGATCGGTTGCTTTGTTGCCAATTAGTGCAATCGAAGCCAACCCATTTAATCCGAGGACACATTTCGAAGAAGAAGCCTTACAAGAGTTGAGTGACTCTATTGCAACCCATGGTATTATTCAACCAATTACTGTACGGAAATTAGGACGTAGCAAATATCAACTTATTTCAGGGGAACGTCGATTTAAGGCTTCACAAATGGCTGGATTAAAAGAAATCCCTGCTTATATTCGTGTTGCAAATGACCAAACAATGCTTGAGATGGCATTGGTGGAAAACATTCAAAGACAAGATTTGAATGCCATTGAGGTTGCGCTTTCTTATCATCGTTTGATTCAAGAATGTAACTTGACGCAAGAAAAATTAGCACAACAAGTTTCTAAAAGTCGTACATCGATTACCAACCATCTGCGTTTGCTTAAACTTCCTGCTAAAATTCAATTGGCTGTTAGGGAAAATGAAGTTTCAATGGGACACGCAAGAGCCTTAGTTGGAATTGATGATACAGATAAACAAATTGAAATTTTCGAACGTGTCATTAATGAAAAGCTTTCTGTCCGTGATCTAGAAAATATTTTACGTGAAGAAAAAAACAACAACACAGAAGAAAAGAAAAAAAGTACGGCTAAACCTGTCGTTACCGAACAACAAAGTCAATTCACCAATGGATTCTCAGAAAAAGTGGCTGCAAAAGTTCAAATCAAAAAACAGCCTTCTGGAAATGGTAAACTGATCATTAATTTCAACTCTGAAGTTGATTTGAATAGAATAATTGAAATACTGAACGAATAAAAGAATGCGATTAATTCTTGCTCTTCTTCTTTTTACCCCTTTCGCAATCAATGCCCAAGAAACCGATGCGGAAAAATCTGGTGATCTGGATACTTTGAGCGTAACGTTAGTAAAAGACAGTACGCATTCCCCAAAAAAAGCAGCATTGCTATCTCTTGTTCCAGGAGGGGGTCAAATCTACAATCACTTGGCAATGCCAAAGGGAAAGAAAAAAGCATTTTGGAAAATTCCTATTATTTACGCTGGATTAGGAGCTACTGGTTATTTCGCCATTCAAAATCATTTGACGCAAAAAACATTAAAATCAGAATATTTATTCAGGGTTGAGAAAGGGTATCCCAACCCAGACTTACCAGCGTATGCAGCTTATGATAATCAAGGAGTACTTACGCTTTTTGAAAATGCTCGTACGAACAGGGACTTAATGATATTTGCCTTCATCGCGGTTTATGGATTGAACATCCTTGATGCACATGTTGAAGCCCACTTTGTGAACTTTGATGTTTCAAAAGACCTTACGTTAAGTCTTCAACCAAGAATGCACGATTTCAAAACTCCAGGACTTGCATTGACACTTAATTTTCGTTAATTATAGTCGATAAAATGCAATAGAAAAGTAAATTTGTAAAGCTTCAAAAAACGAATGAAATGAAAGTGGTACTAGTTGGATATGGAAAGATGGGAAAGGAAATCGAAAAGATTCTTCTTTCGCGTGGTCATGACATTATTGGTAAAGCTACTGAAGAATCACCATTAAACGATGCTATGATTAAGGATGCTGATGTTGCCATTGATTTCTCAACACCACATTCAGTGCTTGAAAACATCGATTTCTTATTGCGCAACAACATTCCTACGATTGTTGGAACAACAGGTTGGAATGCATCATATTCAAAAGTAAAAACACAAGTTGAATCTTGCAATGGAGCACTAGTACACGCATCAAACTTTAGTATAGGCGTTAATTTATTTTTCAAACTGAACGAGCAATTGGCCCAACTAATGGAGGAATATGCGGAATACACTCCGAGCATCACCGAAATACATCACACTGAAAAGTTAGATGCACCAAGTGGAACAGCAATTACTTTGGCCGACGGATTAATTCACAACTACAGTAATCTTACCGATTGGTATTGTCCAACCGCTAGTTCATCAAGCACTCATAAAAACAGCAATAATCAAGTCCAAGAAAAGTCCTTGAAAATTGAAGCCCTACGTGAGCACGACGTTAAAGGTACACACCGCATCGATTATACATCAACAATTGATACCATTTCTATTCAACATGAAGCACACAACAGAACAGGATTTGCTCTTGGCGCTGTGATTGCCGCAGAATGGATTCAAAACAAAAAAGGAATATTTACAATGAAAGATGTATTACAACTTTCTTAAAAATTAAAAACAATGTCTGCATTATATTATTATTTATTTTTTCTGATCTATCCTTACATCGCAATGTGGTGGAAGAGTTTTCCTAAAGCTGGACGCAAATCATGGGAGGCACTGATTCCAGGTTACAACTATGCCATTGCTTCAAAAATTGCTGGTCAACCTGCATGGTGGGCCTTTTTAATGGTCATCCCAGGAATTCATATTGTAATGTGGATGGTATTTAATGTTAGCTATATCCGTAAACATGGATTCTTCTCATTGACCGATACTTTACAAGGAATTTTCTTCCCTTTCCTGATTATGGCCAAGATTGCGAATGACGAAACTGTTCAGCCAACATTCACCACAGATTGGGAAAAGCAAACTGATATTGAACGCAGAAAAAACGGAGATCACTTGGTCCTCTTTTTAACTTTACCCATTATCGGACATGCCGTAGCATTAACTTTAGGCTTATTACAAAAGAAGAAAAAAGGACGCAAAACAATCATCAAAGAATGGGGAGACAGTATTTTATTTGCCTTAGTTGCTGCAAGTGGAATTAGAACCTATGTTTTTGAACCTTTCCAAATCCCAACTGGATCCATGGAAAAAACATTATTGGTGGGAGATTTTTTAGTGGTGAATAAGATGACCTACGGTTCGAAAGTTCCTGTTACTCCTCTCTCCTTCCCGCTTGTACACAATACCATTCCATGGGTTGACATCAAGTCATACACGACATTGGAAAAATTAGAATACACTCGTTTACCAGGTTGGTCGGAAGTAAAAAACTACGATGTTGTGGTATTCAATTATCCTTCTGGAGACACTGCTGTTTATGACCCAAGAATGCCAAATGGATTAATGGGGCACGATTATCATGGTATTGTAAACAGTGAAGCCCGTAGGTTATTTGAAACGTCAATTGACAAGAGTAAAATTCCTGACCGAAATCTTGAACTTCAAAAAAGAAGAGCACAGTTGTCCGAAAAATATGAAGAGTCAAAGCTGGATAGTGTTATGGCAATAGAGCAGCAAAAACTCGAAAAAAACATTCAAAAAATTGTCAATAATTTGTACCAAGATTTTATAGACAATTTCGAATCTTGGAAAGACAAAGCACGTCATGAAATTGCAGTCAACAAGAGAACTTACTCTAATTCAGAAGAAAGAGTAATTTCGCATTATGGAGTTGTTTATCGACCTGTTGACAAGAGAGAAAATTACATCAAACGTTGTATTGGAATTCCTGGTGACTCTATACGAATAGAGGATGCACAAGTTTATGTGAATGGCGAAGCTGCTCCAATCTTCGAGCATCAAAACTTACAATACATTGTTTCTAACATTTCACTTCCTTCTCCTCAAGTAATGAAAAGTAAGTATGGATTAGAACTCAATAGAGATTATTATAGTAGTAATGGAGGAGCGATGAATCTTACAGAAACAGAATTAGCTACATTAAAGTCAAAATACCCTTCAGCTCAATTCAAACTGTACAATCCATTAATTGCTGATGTTTCTAAACAATCTCCAGGTGAGAAAGTAGGGAATTTACAATATTATCCAAAGTCTTTTGACCATAGCAATACAGAATCTAACTTTTCTACTTTTTGGGTTCCAAAGAAAGGAGAAACAATTGAATTAAATCCTTATACTGTTACTTGGTACAAAAGAATTATTACGGCTTATGAATTACATTCCTTTGAAGAAAAGGATGGTCAATATTTCATAGATGGAGAACTTGCAACACATTACACCTTTGAAATGGATTATTACTGGATGATGGGAGACAATCGATACAACTCTGCTGACTCTAGAGTTTGGGGATTTGTTCCTGAAGATCATATTGTTGGAAAAGCATCGATGGTTTGGTACTCAAAGCATCCAGCGGGAGGAGTTCGTTGGGAAAGACTATTTACTGGCATTGAATAATGATTTATTCTTCGAATTATTTTGGTACCATCCCCTACTTTCAATCTATTGCACAGCGCAATGAAATAGTGATTGATTTGTTTGAACATTATAAAAAACAAACATGGCGGAACCGTACCCAAATCTTGGAAAGCAACGGTCCGATGTACCTCAGTGTGCCCGTAATGCGTCCCAATGGAAGTAAAAGTCCAGTGAAAGACATCCTGATTACCCACGACATAAATTGGCAAAAAGACCATTGGAAAGCAATAGAAAGTAGCTATAAGCACGCCCCTTATTTCTTTTATTATGGTCCGCAGGTCAAAGCATTAATTTATCAAGAAGAAAACGAGCTTTACAAATTCAATTTAATTATTCTTAAACAGTTTTTAAAATGGTTAGATTTAGATATTAAAATCTCTTTTACTTCGGACTACGTAGTTCCAGAAAACTCAGAAGATCATAGGATTGCTTTAGACAAAAAATCTTTCGAAATAGTTCAAAAACCATACATTCAAGTTTTTTCTGATAAATATCCATTTTATCCCAACTTATCTATTCTTGATTTGATCATGAATCAAGGTCCTTTAGCAAGAAACTATCTCCTTCCTCAAAAAAGGTAATAAAATTATCAGATCAAAACCTCTGTATATCAACGTGATAACATTATCGGTTTGAAATTTAACATATTTTCTATAATTATCACTTGCACGGAAGTAATATTTAAGTATCTTTACAGTGATTTAGGTGGTTAGGTTAGGTTGATTAGCGAGAGAGAAAGGACGCCTGTCCATTCTCTCTCGCGCTTTTTAGGGGTATTTGTTTTTTAAAACACATCCTTTCAATCACCGATTACGTCATCGTAACATTTCTTTTTAAAATCGCGTTTAAATTTTTTCAAATCGTCTTCACTAATAGCATTCGGAGTTGTCATTACCAATAAGTCAACTAATTCACCCTGTTTTCTAAGTGGCAATTGTTGGTATGGATGCAAGTTTAAGATAAATCCAAGTCGTTCATAAAAACTAATTCTACGTTGGTTCATTTCTGTGGTTGACGGCTCGACTTCTAACAAAATATTGTCAGGACTTTCAGCAATAAAATCCAATAAAATAGACTTCCCGTAACCTTTTCCTCTATGGAGATCTAATGTTGCAAAGTGTTCAATAAATTTCAATCCATCAAATTGCCACCAAGCAATAAAGCCGATGAACTCTTCATCTTTATGGATCACTTCAAAATGATAATCCTCATGTTTTAAAACTACTTCTTGAATATCCAGTTCTCTTTTTTCATTGGATGGAAAAGCATTTTGATATAGGTTCCAGGCCATTTTAAAGTCAGAATGAAGTGTTGAGGTATGTCTTGTTCTTTTCATTTCGCGTATAATAACAAAGCATAAAAATAGGGCCGATTTTTCAATCGACCCCAGTGTTTTTTTAATAAAATATGAATGGAAATAGTTACACTACTTAAATTCTTTTTGTATTCATTTTCACATCATCTGGCTCCTCTTCTTCTGGCTCATAAAGATATCTTTCTTTACTGTCATCCATTTCATCCATCCACTCAGTATGGTGTTCCGCAGCCATCGTTCCAGTAACAACACTCTGAAAAGTTTTATCCCTATAGGTAAGAATATTTTCTTCTTTATCATTGAGCCATTCTTTGAACATTTCAGCTACTTTATCAATATTAAACTCAGGATAATCCGAAAGTTTTATGATGTCCTTGATATAATCCGATTGGAAATCAACATCATCATGCCCTGTTTCCAGTTTATCATTTCTATCCAACCAATAATCGATGTCTTTTCTTCTTTCTTCAATTGAAGGCAGTTTAAATTCTCCTAACATGTAGTCACGTGCTAACCATGCTTGAACATCAAACATATTAAAAGTATAATATTGATCTTGCATCCCCAGATAAATTAACTGTGGTAAATCATTAAAGAAAACACCTTTATAAAGATGATCAGGGTATAAGTTGTTCTTCGTTTTCAAGCGCATCTCATCTGGAAGGAATGGGAATTTATGCTGATATCCTGTACACATAATAACTGCGTCAAAACGTTCAGATTCACCATTTTTAAAGTGCGCTACGTCATCTTCAAAATGCGTTACCAGAGGCATTTCCTTAATTCCTTCTGGCCAATCAAGACCAATTGGGTTCGATCTGTAACTTAACGTCACCGATTTCGCACCGTGCTTATGACATTGCACTCCGATATCTTCGGCAGAATAGCTACTTCCAATCAATAATAAGTTTTGATCTTTGTATTGATCTGCACCTCTGAAGTCATGGGCATGAATTGCATTTCCTGGGAAGTTTTCGATTCCTTTAAAGTAGGGCATATTTGGCGTTGAGAAATGCCCTGATGCTACAACGAGGTAATCAAATTCTTCAGAATAGGTTTTATCGTTTTTTAAGTCATCTAAAACCAAAGTAAACTTTTTAGTTTCTTCATCAAAACTCACCCATCTTGCAGTGGTATCAAAACGAATATAATCCCTTACATTGTCTTTTTTAATTCTACCTTGAATGTAATCAAAAAGAACAGGACGCGGTGGATAAGATGAAATGGGCTTTTTAAAGTGCTCATCAAAAGAGTAATCAGAAAACTCTAAACACTCTTTCGGTCCATTCGACCATAAATATTTATACATACTTCCGTGAATTGGTTCACCATACTTCCCTACTCCAGTTCGCCAGGAGTAGTTCCACATTCCACCCCAGTTACTTTGTTTTTCAAAGCACACTATTTCAGGGACTTCTACACCCTTTTTTTTAGCTGCTTCAAATGCTCGAAGTTGTGCTAAACCACTAGGTCCAGCGCCGATAATACCTACACGTTTCTTACTCATAATTTTATATATTTTGACGACACTCCACAATTTGCACAAGGAGTTCGACTAATTAATACTTACTTTTTAATAAAAAAACTGCTTTTTAAGGCAGAGAAAAGTTCAATTAAACTTTTTTCTATAGAAATAACTGAGACATTATGTCTGTTATTATAACGATTAGCTGCCCAGTAAAAGGGGAAACTAAAAAAGAGAAACAAGAGGGCCATTTGCGGCTTTTTCTCTTAAAGTTGTTTTCAAAAACCTGTGCAAACATAGTGAATTGTTAGCGATTTTCCTAATTTCATTTCTTTGACCCACTGATAATCTTGGATATGAGCCCTTTCTGATTGGTAAATTCAGCATACAGAACACCACCTATATGCAACAAAATAAACGGAATTAAATAGAATAATGATTTGACATGGAAAAACTCCATAGACTTCTTATATTCTTTTGGTCCCAATGAAATAATAAGACCTGTTACCAAAGAAATCACCACACCAAAATAAAATAAGATATACACCCACCTTTGAAACTTTTCCTTCCTCGTGATGTGATGCTCAAGTGGATTTTGAAACTTCATATACCCCAAAATAGGCAGTGTAAAACGAATTAAAAACAAGGCCGTTAAGACATAACCCACATAAATATGCCAATTCCACATTGGTTTTCTAATTTGTTTTCCTAGTTGAATGAGTTCTTCTTCTGATAATTGTTGATTTTTAGTCGTCAAAAAGTCACCAATAATTTCAGCGATATTAAATTTATTGAGCCACGTCATGCGCAGGAATATGGTCAGTAAAAGAAAGGTAAAGCAAATGGCAATAGCCCAATGTATTATTCTATAAATGCGCGAGTAGGATTTCGTTTTCATGGGAGGTGTACTACGATGACAAAAATAGTTCATTGCAAAATTAAATACCTAAATCTAGCACTTAGATTCTATATAAATAAGGAGGTAAGATACTCGAATTGAACGGAGTTACTTAATCGTGATGGGCTCACCTAAGAATTTTGGATTAACTCCAAAAAAACAATCAATAACAGCTTTACTTCTGGCAAAGTACTCTCTAACAGCTGTTTTAAATCCGTAAGATTTAGAAACATCTTTGGCGTTAAATCCTACAGCATCAATTCCATTTTTCTCTGCCAAATAAATCGCTCGTTCATTATGAAATTTTTGAGAAATAATAGTCAACTTAACTTGTCCGAATATTTTTTTAGCCCTGACAACGGAATCCAAAGTTCTAAAACCAGCATAATCTAAAAATATTTTTTCGGCAGGAATACCGCGTTTTACAAGTTCTTCTTTAAACGCTTCAGGTTCGTTATAATATTGTGTACTGTTGTCTCCACTGACAAGTACAAATGCTATTTTTCCACTATTGTACAATTCTACAACAGCATCTATTCTGTATTTAAAATACAAATTGATTCCACCTTTCGCCCTATATTTGGATGTCCCCAAGACCATTCCAACACGATTTGATTCAATTTGATCTGTATCAAAATAGGTTTTACCTTCCGCTGTATTGACGATAATTTGATTCGAAACAATTGCAAATACTAAAGGAACTACCACCAGCAAGACTGTTAATAGCAGAACTTTCTTCTTCTTCCTTTGAATAAATTTTATAAATCTATTTTTCAATTCCTTTAACTGTTGTTTTCATAGATGAAAATCTTCTAAGTTTGAAAACTTACACTGATTCAAAGATGAAAATGTTATTATTGTTTTGTCAGCTTAAAGTAAGCAATGAATGCTTTGAACATTCGTTTTCTTATTGCTGGTTAAAGTTAGTTCTTAAGAATCATAAATCCAATCTAAATTTCAGAAATAAAAATGAGATTTAATGCTCAATTTAAATGATGGTCTTCTTTAATCCTTCTAAAACAAAATACCACATGTAATGCCACATAGACCTTGTTGGGTCGCGCTCAAAATCTTTAATTTCACTGTTTTTTTTAATCGGTGGATCAAGCAGTTTACTGGCCACAAATGAAACTATTTTTCTTTCCTTTCCTTTTTTATTATAAACATCAAGTTCAATGTTTTGGGACTGAACCATAAAAGTTCCGTGGGCGGTACCTCTAGATTTCATGTGTGACTTTAACTCTGTTATTTTCCCACTCAGTTCGACATTCACTGCAGGTCTCAACATGCTATTCACAGCATTAGTTTCGATGTTTTTGGCGTGGACGTCCATGATAAACGTTTCTATTTTAGCCAATTGATTATAAGCAATATCAACCCCTACCATAGATCCAGGACTGACACAAAAAGTACCTTTTAGAATAGCATTTTTGTTTTTTTCTGGAAGGTTGTGAATATTAAAGAGTTGAACATTCACGTCAAAAAAGTCTATCGTGCTGAGTTTTCGATCTTCTCCAAGCATTGAATAAGTGATTTTTGAGTTTTTTGTTTCCAAAATTTCACCATCGATTTCGAAGTTCAATTGTTGAACCATTTGTCCATAAGTCAACTTATGCTGAGTGTTTTGTGGAATGGTTTTATCCCGATAAACATCTAAATTCAGTGAGTCAATATTGATTTTATTAAACAACACTTTTTCCAATTCGTTATTGCGCAATACAAAATCAACGCTATCTAGGATTATTCCATGTGCAAAAAACGAGACATGATCTTTTTGTTGTGGGATATGATGAATATATTCTGTTTTTGAATAACGTGTCAAAACACTGAAAGTATCCAATTGTAAAATGTTGTTACTATAGGTTAAGTTCATCAAGTTTAAATCGTGAATATCCTTTGTTTTAAAATGCAAGGATTGGAGATTCACCCTGAGCAATTGATCAAAACTAATGTTTTCCAAATCTTTTAACTCCGCACTTAATTCAACACCTTTAGCACTAATCAAGGTGTCCTTTTCCTCAATAGAGTATATATCCATCTCACTAAGTTCAATCGATTTCAACATAAAGGGCCGAGATGCTCTTTTCTTTTTGGAAACTTCACTAGAATCTGAGCTAAGCTTATAATAATTAACCCTCACCCCTTGTGCTTTAGACGATTTTACAATAATGGTATCAGAAAAAATAAGGTTAATCAGTCCAATATCAAGTGCCACATCTTCTATGCTTACCTCTACCTTTTGGTTTTTAAAGTTTACCTCTCGCAAAGAAACATTCCCTAAAAAGTTCATTTTAAACTCGCCAAAACTCAATTGCTCCTCTTTTTTCAGCTGTTTTTCGATATAAGACTCCACCAAAAACACACCTCCAATACAAAGTAAAATCAGGACAGAGACAGCAAGTAGTATTCTTTTTAGTGCTTTCATAAATAAGTTTGAATCAAAATAGTAATATTAGGAATAAGAACCTTAGGAAGTATCTTAATTATCATTAATTCTTGAAACGAAGTTAAAAATATTACGAAATTTCTTCAATTGAAATCATATCACATTTTTAAAACTAAATTTGTTTCAGAAAAAACGCCCGTGGAGATAAAGTTAGAAATAGTACACGAAGACGAACAACTGATCGTGATCAATAAACCGGCTGGACTATTGGTTCACAGAACAAAAATCGCACGAGATGTGCAAGAGTTTGCTTTACAATTATTGCGTGACCAAGTTGGTTACCAAGTCTTTCCTATCCACCGTTTAGACAGAAAAACATCTGGAATTTTATTATTTGCCAAGCAGAAAGAATTTGTTCATCCCTTTCAGTTGGTTTTACAAGATCAAAAGACACAAAAAAGATATGTTGCCATTGTTCGCGGTTATTTTCCTGAATCTATAACGGTTGATCATCCTTTAATCAATGACGAGGGCAAAAAACAAGACGCTTTAACCCAATTTAATTTACTAAAACACACTGAAGTTCTTCTGCCATTTGGGAAATTCAACACTTCACGTTATTCATTGATAGAAGCCTTTCCCCAAAGCGGTAGAATGCATCAAATTCGTAAGCATTTAAACCATCTCCGCCATCCCATCATAGGTGATCGTCCACATGGATGCAACAAACAAAACGCTCTTTTTTTAAAAGAGTATGGTCTAAAAAAGATGTTACTTCATGCCGAAAGTATACATTTTTCACATCCATTTACAGATAAAATAATAGAAGTTAAGGCGGCCTTACCAGCCCATTTTAATCAAACCATTTCTGATTTGAATTTATAAAATATAATGTACAAAAAAGTGTGTTCTGATTGCTCAAAACACACCTAGTTATAAGATTAAAATAGATGACTACTTGTTGCAGTGATCAAAGTAAGTCTGAACATGAATAGGGAATTCTTTCCACACCGACTCTGAAGCATTATATTTCTCTACAGCTTCTTTACAGTCACCATAAAGTTTAGCTCCTTCTTTTTTATA
>Ga0209075_1001734_pt1 | contig 20195 bp, 17 predicted proteins | sample Stecom2011_FD_187523 | JGI IMG/M metagenome (GOLD analysis project Ga0209075, IMG submission 187523) | Agricultural soil microbial communities from Utah to study Nitrogen management - Steer compost 2011 (SPAdes) (version 2) | ecosystem: Environmental > Terrestrial > Soil > Agricultural land...
TAGTTGCAGGTAATAGTGCCCGCACCCACGTTTACATGGGTTCCCAGCGTAGCATCACCCACGTAGCTGAGGTGGTTAATTTTGCTGCCTTCGCCAACGATGGTTTTTTTAGTCTCAACAAAATTGCCCACCTTGGTATTGGCCGCCAGTTGCGTGCCGGGGCGCAATCGCGCGAAAGGCCCAACCTGTGCCTTAGGGCCAACACTGGCCTGTTCGATAACACTGTGTGCATGAATCTGGGCGCCGTCTCCAATGTTGGCATCGGTGATCACACAGCCGGGTCCGATGGATACATGGCTGCCCAACGTCACCTTGCCATTAAAAACCACGTTTACATCAATCAGCACATCGTTGCCGATATTGAGTTCCCCACGCACATCCACCCGTGCGGGGTCAGCCAGCGTTGCTCCTTCAGTCATCAATCGATCTGCTTCTCGCCTTTGGTACCAGCGCTCAAGTTCAGCCAGCTGCAGACGATTATTAACCCCCTGCACTTCGAAGGGATTGCCCGGCTGAGCGACGTTGACGGTCATTCCAGCCTGCACAGCCATGGCGATGATATCCGTGAGGTAATACTCGCCCTGAGCGTTGCTGCTAGAGAGCTGGGGTAACCAGTCTTTTAAATGGCGGGCGCTAACCGCGAGAATGCCCGTGTTTACCTCTGTAATGGCCAGCTGTTCCGCACTGGCGTCTTTCTGCTCAACGATGGCGGTAACCTGCCCTTTCTCATTTCGCAAAATTCTGCCATACCCTTGCGGGTTATCCAGAGTGACGGTTAACAAACCTAACGTGGTTTCATCCAAATCCTGAACGAGTCCTTGGAGGGTTTCTGCGGTCGTCAGCGGCACGTCACCATAAAGCACCAGCACCCGGGCATCGTCCGGAAGTTCGGGTAGTGCCTGTGCAACGGCATGGCCTGTGCCCAATTGCTGTTCCTGCATTACCCAACTAACGCTATAAGCGGTGGAGGCCGCCTTCACCTGATCAGCGCCATGGCCAATAACGCCATGAACCTTCTCAGCACCAAGCGTTTGGGCGGTATCAATCACGTGATGAAGCATGGCTCGCCCAGCCACTTTGTGCAGTACCTTTGGCAGCGATGATTTCATCCTTGAGCCCTGACCGGCGGCCAAGATAACAACGTGCAACGGTGACATGGGGCAACAACTCCCTTACGTGGTGGGGTTCTATCAATGGTAGTTCACACAACAAAAAAGCCGCACCTCGTAGTGGAAGCCAGCATCGTAATAGCCTTTTCAGGCCATACAATACCCGCTACCCACGCCGGGATGCGGCTTTATCGGGGCAAGCTCTGCCAGAGCGTTCTAGCGAACGTTCTTGCGCAGCTTTTGCAAAGTACGTAGCTGAGCGGCCGCTTCGGCCAGCTCTGCAGCCGCACGATAATACTCAAACTCACCCGTCTTATTCGCCAGTGCTGCTTCGGCGTCTTTCTGAGCCTGCACAGCGGCAGCCTCATCAACGTCTTTGGCGCGCACCGCCGTATCGGCCATCAAGGTCACAAGATTTGGCTGTACTTCCAGGTAACCCCCGGAAACGTAGAGGATTTCCTCTTCGCCACCTTGTTTGATGATCCGGACTGCCCCCGGTTTAAGGGCGGACAGCAACGGAGCATGGCCAAACTGAATGCCCAACTCACCCTCGGTACCAGTAGCGATAAGCATCTCTACCAAACCGGAGTAAATCTTCTTTTCAGCGCTTACGACGTCGCAATGTACTGTCATAGCCATATCTCTAAGCCTCTTGGGTCAGAAAGTGAAAGAGGATTACTTGCCTTCTTTCGCCTTCATGGCCTTCGCTTTTTCGATGGCTTCGTCCATAGAGCCGACCATGTAGAAAGCCTGTTCAGGCATGTCGTCATAGTCGCCGTTCAGGATGCCTTCGAAGCTGCTGATCGTGTCTTTCAGAGACACATACTTACCTGGAGAACCGGTAAACACTTCAGCAACATGGAACGGCTGAGACAGGAACCGCTCAATCTTACGGGCGCGGGAAACAATCAGCTTGTCGTCTTCTGACAACTCATCCATACCCAGAATGGCGATGATGTCTTTGAGCTCTTTATAGCGCTGAAGAACGTTCTGAACACCACGGGCAACCGCGTAGTGCTGCTCACCAATCACCAGCGGATCCAGCTGACGGGAAGTGGAGTCGAGCGGGTCAATCGCAGGGTAGATACCCTTGGAAGCGATGTCACGGCTCAGTACCACAGTCGCGTCAAGGTGCGAGAAGGTGGTGGCTGGAGATGGGTCAGTCAAGTCATCCGCAGGTACGTATACCGCTTGGATCGAGGTGATAGAGCCATCTTTGGTGGAAGTAATACGCTCCTGAAGTTCACCCATTTCCTGAGCTAGGGTCGGCTGATAACCTACCGCTGAAGGCATACGGCCCAACAGTGCAGATACCTCAGTACCGGCCAAGGTGTAACGGTAAATGTTGTCAACAAACAACAGTACGTCACGGCCTTCGTCACGGAACTTCTCAGCCATAGTCAGGCCGGTCAGCGCTACACGCAGACGGTTTCCTGGGGGCTCGTTCATCTGGCCGTAAACCATGGCTACTTTATCAAGAACGTTGGAGTCCTTCATTTCGTAGTAGAAGTCGTTACCTTCACGAGTCCGCTCACCAACACCTGCGAATACGGAGAGACCGGAGTGCTCCTTCGCGATGTTGTTGATCAGTTCCATCATGTTTACGGTTTTACCAACACCGGCACCACCGAATAGACCAACTTTACCACCCTTGGCAAACGGACAGATCAAGTCGATAACCTTGATGCCGGTTTCCAGAAGGTCAGCAGAAGCTGACTGGTCTGCATAGCCTGGTGCTTTGCGGTGGATACCCCAGCGCTCTTCTTCACCGATAGGGCCCTGTTCGTCGATAGGACGACCAAGAACGTCCATGATGCGACCCAGAGTCTGGGTGCCCACGGGTACTGAAATCGGCTTGTGTGTGTTCTCTGCTTTCAGGCCTCGTTTGAGACCCTCTGTGCTGCCCATTGCGATGGTACGAACAACGCCGTCGCCCAGCTGCTGCTGAACTTCCAGAGTTGTCTCGCCACCTTCAAGCAGCAGTGCGTCGTAAACGCCTGGCACGGCGTCACGTGGAAATTCCACGTCGATAACCGCGCCAATGATCTGAACGATGTGTCCGCTACTCATGCTCGGTTCCTCGTTATCTTAATAGTCAATAAAACCAGTAGGATTGTGGCGGATCAGACCGATGCCGCGCCGCTCACAATTTCCGAAATCTCTTGCGTAATGGCTGCCTGACGAGCTTTGTTATAAACCAGCTGCAACTCGTCAATAATGTCACCTGCGTTATCGGTAGCACTCTTCATGGCAATCATCCGTGCCGCCTGTTCGCAGGCAAGATTCTCTACCACGCCCTGATAAACCTGGGACTCAATAAAACGTGGCAGCAGCCCGTCCAGAATCGGACGCGCATCCGGCTCATAGATGTAATCCCACTGGCGACCAATATCTTCTTCCGTGCCTTCCGGCAGTGGCAGAAGCTGCTCAGCTTTCGGCATTTGTGTCATGGTGTTCACAAACTCGTTGCTCACTAGGTATAGGCGGTCAATCTTGCCTTCCCTGAATGCATCGAGCATCACCTTAACGTTGCCGATCAGCGTCTCCGCACTGGGGTCATCGCCCAAATGCGTTAGCGCAGCGATCACGTTTCCGCCGTAGTTGCGGAAAAACGATGCACCTTTCTGCCCGATAGCACAGAGATCGGTTGCGACACCTTTTTCTTTCCAGTCGCGCATTTCGCGCACGAGCAGTTTGAACACGTTTGCGTTCAAACCACCGCACAAACCGCGATCGGAGGAGACAACGATGTAGCCAACACGTTTCACCTCACGCTCAACCATGAACGGATGGCGGTAATCTTTATTGGACTTGGCGATGTGTCCAATTACCTGCCGCATCTTTTCTGCATAGGGGCGAGTTGCCTGCATACGCTCCTGAGCTTTACGCATTTTACTCGCAGCTACCATTTCCATGGCGCTGGTGATTTTCTGCGTGCTCTTGATGCTGCCGATCTGGTTACGTATTTCTTTTCCGATGGCCATATGTCACTGCCCTTTCAAGTTAGACACTCTTTGGGACCAACTAACCCGCCGCAGCGGGCGTTAGTATTACCAGGTTTGAGTGGTCTTGAATTTCTCCAGAGCAGCTTTAAGGCCAGCGGCAATTTCATCGTTGTATTTGCCTTCAGCACCGATTGTTTCGAGCAGTTCTTTCTGCTCTGACCGCATCCAGTCCAACAACTGGGCTTCAAACTTAACAACCTTGTCGACGTCAACATCGTCAAGGAAGCCTTCGTTTGCGGCAAACAGAACAGTACCCATTTCAGCCACAGACATTGGGCTGTACTGGTTCTGCTTCATCAATTCGGTAACACGTTGACCGTGCTCAAGCTGCTTACGCGTGGCTTCATCCAGATCCGATGCAAACTGGGCAAAAGCTGCCAGCTCACGGTACTGAGCCAGAGCCAGACGGATGTTACCGCCCAGTTTCTTCATGATCTTGGTCTGAGCTGCACCACCTACCCGCGATACCGAGATACCTGCGTTCATCGCCGGACGGATACCGGAGTTAAACAGGTTGGTCTCGAGGAAGATCTGACCGTCTGTGATAGAGATTACGTTGGTCGGTACGAAAGCCGATACGTCACCTGCCTGAGTTTCAATGATAGGCAGTGCGGTCAAAGAGCCGGTCTTACCTTTCACTTCACCGTTGGTGAACTTTTCAACGTAGTCCGCGTTTACTCGGGACGAGCGCTCCAGCAGACGGGAGTGCAAGTAGAATACGTCACCCGGATAAGCTTCACGTCCTGGCGGACGACGCAGCAACAGGGAGATCTGGCGGTATGCAACAGCCTGCTTAGACAGGTCATCGTATACGATCAGAGCGTCTTCGCCACGGTCACGGAAGTATTCACCCATGGTCGTACCGGCGTAAGGTGCCAAGAACTGCATGGATGCAGGATCTGCAGCACCGGCGGCTACCACAATGGTGTGATCCATTGCGCCATGCTCTTCCAATTTGCGTACAACCGCAGCAATGGAAGACTGCTTTTGGCCAACCGCGACGTATACGCATTTGATACCAGAGTTTTTCTGGTTGATGATCGCGTCAATAGCAACGGCAGTTTTACCGATCTGACGGTCACCGATGATCAGTTCACGCTGGCCGCGGCCAACTGGAACCATGGTATCGATGGCTTTCATACCGGTTTGTACCGGCTCGTCAACAGACTGACGTTCGATAACACCCGGTGCTACTTTTTCAACGGGATCAGTTTTAGTGGTTCCCAGATCGCCTTTTCCGTCAATCGGGTTGCCCAAGCCGTCTACAACACGGCCCAAAAGTTCCGGACCAACCGGTACTTCCAGAATACGGCCGGTGCAACGCACTTTCTGGCCTTCGGCCAGATCTTCGTAGTCACCCAGTACCACGGCGCCTACTGAATCGCGCTCAAGGTTCAACGCCATACCGAATACGCCATTGGCGAATTCGATCATCTCGCCGTACATAACGTCGGCCAGACCGTGGATTAGCACGATGCCGTCTGCGACAGACAGGATGGTGCCTTCATTTTTTGCTTCAGAAGAGATGTCGAGTTTCTCGATTCTCTTTTTGATGATGTCACTGATCTCGGATGGATTCAGTTGCTGCATGCCTTTGTCCTCAAACCTTTTGCTGAAATCAGGAGCCCAGTGCTTTAGCCATTTTGGCCAGCTTGCCACGGACTGAAGCGTCAATAACCAAATCGCCGGTATTCACCACCACGCCGCCGATCAAAGAGCGATCAACAGAGGTTTCCAAGGCGACTTTACGCTCCAGTTTTCTGGACAATGCTTCTGCCAGCTTTTGCTGCTCATCGGCGGTCAATTCATACGCCGTGCTCACCTTCATATTAACTGTGCGCTCAAGCTCCGCACGGTAGAAAGTGAACAGCGTTGAAATTTCCGGCAGCAGCGCTAGGCGCTTGCTTTCAGCAAGAATCAACAGGAAGTTTCTGAGCGCTTCAGGCATCTGTTCTTCTGCTGTATCGAAAAACAGCTCTGCCTTGCGTTGCTCAGACAGGCCAGGATTGGCCAGAATTTTCTTCACAGCGTCGTCCGCCGCCAACAAACCAACAAAAGCAAGCGCCTGATCCCAGGAATCAACGGCGTCTTGCTCTTTAGCGGCGTCAAAAACGGCTTTCGCATAGGGCCGGGCTAACGTAATCAGTTCTGCCATGGGACCCTCGCTTAGAGTTGTGCGGCCAGCTTGTCCAGCATCTCGCTGTGAGCTTTGGCATCGACAGAGGTTTCCAGGATCTTCTCGGCACCGGCAATGGCAAGCAATGCCACTTCTGTCCTGAGTGCGTCGCGAGCCTGAACACGCTCCTGCTGAATTTCCGCCCGGGCCTGCTCAATGAGCTTTTCACCTTCTTTGCGAGCATCGTCTTTTGATGCTTCTACAATCTGGGCGGCGCGCTTGTTGGCCTGATCAATAAGAACAGCAGCTTCTTCTTTGGCTTGCTGCATTTGCTGGGCCGCCTTTTCCTGAGCTAGCTCAAGATCCAGTGAAGCCCGGTCAGCAGCAGAAAGACCATCAGCAATTTTCTTCTGGCGCGCTTCCATGGCTGCCGTAATTGGCGGCCATACATACTTCACGCAGAACCAGACGAAAATAGCGAAGGCAATCGATTGCCCTATTAACGTAAGGTTTATATTCACGGCAATATACCTCTTGCTATTCGTTGCGTGCTGGAAACCGAAAAACCGGGCGCCAGCCTCTGATTATCAGGGTAGCGCCCGCATCTCTGGTCTGTGTTAGCCAGCAACAACGAAGATCAGGTACATCGCGATACCAACACCGATCATCGGAACGGCGTCCAGAAGACCAGCCATGATGAAGGTCTTAACCTGCAGTTGGTTAGCCATTTCTGGCTGACGAGCGGTTGCTTCAAGCAGCTTGCCGCCCAGAATACCAAAGCCAATACCGGTGGCCAGTGCGCCCATACCGATGATGATCGCTGCTGCAATAAATACCATTTCCATTGAGAACTCCTCAGTTTTTCAGATAGTTAAGGGTTTGCTTTTTAACGGGTAAATCAGTGATCTTCGTGCGCCGCCGCAAGATAAACTATTGTCAGCATGGTGAAAATAAACGCCTGCAGCGGAATTACCAGAATATGGAAAATGGCCCAGGGCACGTTCAGAGTCCACTGCGCCCACAATGGCAGCAGTGCAATCAGAATAAACACAACTTCACCGGCGTACATGTTACCGAACAGACGCAACGCCAGACTGATAGGCTTAACGATGAGTACCAGAATTTCCAGCACAAGGTTGACCGGGATCAGCGCCCAATGGTTGAACGGCTGCATGCCAAGTTCTTTAGCGAAACCGGTGACACCTTTTACTTTCAGGCTGTAGAAAATAATCAGCAGGAACACGCCAATAGACATACCAAAGGTCGCATTGGGATCTGTGGTAGGTACGATTTTGAAGTACTCAAGCCCCATAGCGTGTGCAATAGTTGGAATGTAGTCCACTGGAATCAGCTTAAGCACGTTCATTAGCAGTATCCACACGAAGATCGTCAATGCTAATGGTGCAATCAGGGGGTTACGGGCGTGAAAGCCGTCTTTTACCAGATTTTCAATGAACTCTACGGTAACTTCTACCAGATTTTGCAAGCCGCCGGGCACACCGGTAGTGACGCGCTTGGCTACGAAACGGAAAAGCCCCAAAAACAGGACACCCATTGCGATAGACCAGCCAAGAGTATCTACGTGGATAGCCATGAAGCCCATATCTGCAGCTTCTTGCGCAGTGCGAGCGAAGGTCCAGCCAGACTCGCTCATCACACTGCCGTCAAAACGCTCATAGCCAGCTTCAAGCTTGCCATAGGTCAGGTTTTGGAGGTGGTGCTTTATATACTCTACTGGGGTATCAGCCATTCTGCTCTCGTCCCATCATCGCCGTGGTTGCGGCCGTATCAGCCAGCGCAAAGCGCCGCCTGCTAAGACCATCACAGCAAAAGTGAATAACAGAGCCGGTACGTATACCGGCTCCATTAAAGTGAAAACGGCCGCGAAAAAAATTGCGGTAAGGGCGATTTTGGTGGTTTCCGCCCTGAACAAGTTCCCCACCATCAGGTGCGCATTACGGGCGCCCTGGTAACGATAAACCCGATTTACAAACCAGGCATTTGGCACTATAAAGATAAGACCGCCGATAAATGCGGAATAACCGGCCAAAACACTGTGAAGCGACCATAACAGGCTGATAATAAACAAGCCTGTAAACTCTATGATCAGCCAACGGGCCAAAGGAACGTGGGTGATTCGAGATTGCCGAGATTTCATATCACCGCCATCATTCCAATCGCGCGAAATTATATGTTTTAAGCACTTGTTGTTCAACCAGACTCTGCACGAAATTTGGCCAAAACATAGTCAAACTAGCGCTAAGAATCACCATTTACCACACAATTTGTGGTTAGCGCCTGTTGCAGTCACGACATCTGGTGGTTATGGGACTTTCAGCCGATACGCTGATTTTAATGTCCAATTAGCGGATATGACCAAGAATACCGTCTAACTCGTCCAGTGAACTGTACTCAATCACTAACTTACCCTTGCCGCGCTGACCGTGGGCAATCGATACTTTTGCCCCCAAGCGCTCGGCAAGGTCATCCTGCAAGGCACGAATATTGGGATCTATGGTACCGGTTTTTGCGGGTGTTCCGGCTTCTGCGTTTTGCTGAATCCGACGCACCAGATCTTCAGTCTGGCGCACAGACATGGATTTTGCGACAACCTGCTTCGCAACCTGCACCTGCTGCTTTGGTGAGAGCGTCAACATGGCCCGGCCGTGACCCATTTCCAAGTCGCCATGTTCCAGCATTAACCGTACATCTTCGGTCAAGCCAATCAGGCGTAGTAGGTTGGTAATAGTGGTGCGGGACTTCCCAACGGCTTCGGCTACCTGAGCTTGGGTTAAACCAAATTCTTCCTGCAATCGTTGGAGTGCGAAAGCCTCTTCAATAGGGTTGAGGTTTTCCCGCTGGATGTTTTCAATAAGCGCCATGGCAATGGCAGCTTCGTCTGGCACATCGCGAATGATGGCCGGAATACTGTCCAACTCTGCCATCTGGGTGGCGCGCCACCGGCGCTCACCGGCAATCAGCTCATAGCGACCTTCGGCAATCGGGCGAACAACAACAGGCTGCATCACGCCCTGCTGGCGAATGGAATCCGCCAGCTCCTGAAGAGCAGCAGGGTCCATATCACGCCGGGGCTGAAAACGACCGCGCTGGATCAGATCAATGGGAACCTGTCGCAACTCACCGTCGTGATCTTTCAGTTCCTGATCCAGATTCACTCTGGAACCGGCTAGCAAGGCTCCCAGCCCACGCTCGCCCAATCCTCGTTTCTTCGCCGCCATGGTATCAGTCATTCTTCCCGTTGATGGTGGTTGTATCTATAAAACCTAGCGAGGGGTATGTTACACCGCAACCTGAGCCGGTGTCTTTTTTGCCCCGTGGCGACGCACCATTTCTCCAGCTAATGCAAGATAGGCAATAGCCCCTTTGGATGCTTTATCGTACTTTAAGGCTGGCATGCCATAGCTCGGCGCCTCTGCAAGGCGTACGTTACGAGGGATAACCGCTCGATAGACCTTTTCACCAAAATACTCATTGAGCTGACTGGACACATCCAATGTGAGGCTGTTCCGAGGGTCATACATGGTTCTTAAGATGCCCTCTAGCTCCAGATTTGGGTTCACGGATTCCTTAATTTGCTCCACGGTATTCATCAATGCCGCCAAACCCTCCAGCGCGTAGTACTCGCATTGCATGGGTATAAGCACCGAGTCCGCTGCTGATAGGGCGTTCACGGTCAGCAAACTTAGTGACGGCGGGCAATCGATCAAAATATAGTCGTAATTGTCACGAACGCCGTTAAGGGCAAGCCTAAGCCTGTGTTCCCGGCCAATTTCGTTCATTAACTCCACTTCGGCAGCCGTCAGATCGCCGTTGGACGGCATAATGTCATAGCCGGAAGCTTCTGCCGGGATAATCACTTCAGCAGCGGAAGCGCGTTTGGTCAGCAGGTCGTAGCCGGAAAGTTGCAGAACGTTTTTGTCCACGCCACTGCCCATAGTGGCGTTGCCCTGAGGATCCATGTCCACCAACAGAACCCGACGTTTGGTGGCGGCCAATGAGGCAGCAAGATTGACGCAAGTGGTGGTTTTGCCCACACCGCCTTTCTGATTGGTCACTGCAATCACGCGCGCCATTTCTCGTCTCCTTGTTCGTAAATACTGTTACTGAAGACCGCTGCCGAATACAGTTGCGGGTTACCGGGGCTAATCTCTAACTGGACTCTGACCGGGTTACCACCAGCAGGTGTCTCTCACCGCCAGCACCGGGTACTTCCAGAGAATGACTGGATGATACCTGCCAGCCCGCAGGAAGGGCAGCTACCTCATCATCCGGATACTGGCCTTTCATGGCAAGGAAGCTCCCGTCACGCGCTAACAGGTCACCACACCAAGCTACCAGATTATCCAAAGCGGTAAACGCCCGGCTGCTGATTTGGCTATATGGGTGCTCGGGGTTGCAGTCTTCAGCGCGGCCGTGAATCACTTCCACGTTTTTCAGGCCGAGCTCCAGAACACACTGCTGCAGGAAGCGAGTTTTCTTGCCATTGCTGTCCAACAATGTGAAACGCTTTTCAGGCAACACAATAGCCAGAGGGATGCCGGGCAAGCCGCCGCCAGCACCCACATCTAACAAATACTCTGTGGTTACCCAGGGGAGAATGCTAAGGCTGTCGAGCAATTGCCGGGAAACCATTTCGCTTTCATCCCGCACCGCGGTCAGGTTATAGGCCCGATTCCATTTATTGAGCAAAGCCAAAAACGCCAGCAGTTGTTGTTGCTGGTCTTCGTTGAGGGAAAGTTGCATTTGCGCCAGCCCCTCAGAGAGCTGGCGCTGCCAGAGCGATTGAGTCATAGCCGCGTTCAGGCGCTCTGTTTGCGCAAAAGTTCACGCTTCTTCAGATGCACTAGAACCTGCGAGATTGCTGCTGGTGTAACGCCCTGAATGCGGGATGCCTGAGCAACCGTCTCGGGACGCACCTCTTTGAGCTTTTGTTTGATCTCGTTAGATAGGCCACCGATCACATCATAATCCATGTCGATAGGCAGCGCGGTATTCTCATTCCGGCGCAAGCGCTCAATTTCATCTGTCTGACGCGAAATATAACCTTCGTATTTGATTTCGATTTCCACTTGCTCTGCCACAACCGGGTCATTTGCCTGAGCGGCACCGATTTCAGCAACATGGCTGTAAACAATTTCCGGCCGACGCAGTAACTCTGCCAGAGTGTGGTCCCGGGTCATGGGTTGCTTGAGGAAGGCATTGGCGCGCTCGCCTGCTTCGGTTGCAGGATGAATGCGGGTGGACTCCAGACGTTTGCGCTCCGTGGCAATGGCTTCACACTTTTCACTGAACTTCTGCCAACGCTCGTCATTGACCAGACCTAGCTTGCGGCCAGTCTCTGTGAGGCGCAGATCGGCGTTGTCTTCACGCAGAATGAGACGGTACTCGGCGCGGCTGGTGAACATACGGTAAGGCTCTTTGGTGCCCATGGTGATCAGATCGTCCACCAGCACCCCAAGGTAGGCTTCATCCCGGCGTGGATACCACTCGCTCTTTTCCTGAGCGCGCAAAGCCGCGTTGATGCCCGCCAACAAGCCCTGTGCACCCGCTTCTTCATAACCCGTGGTGCCGTTAATTTGGCCAGCGAAATACAGACCCTGAATAAACTTGGTTTCGAGCGTGTGGCGCAAATCCTGAGGGTTCAGGTAATCATACTCAATGGCGTAGCCCGGCCGCGTGATATGGGCGTTTTCAAAACCCGGAATAGAACGCACCGCCGCAAGCTGGATATCAAACGGTAGGCTGGTGGAAATGCCATTGGGGTAAAGTTCATGGGTGGTTAAGCCTTCAGGCTCTACAAAAATCTGGTGCGAATCCTTGTCGGCAAAACGGTTAACTTTGTCTTCAATAGACGGGCAATAGCGCGGCCCAACACCTTCTATATTCCCTGCGAACATCGGTGAACGGTCAAAGCCACTGCGGATAATATCGTGGGTCTGCTCGGTAGTGCGGGTTACGTAGCAGCACACCTGCTCAGGGTGCTGGTCGCGGCTGCCGACAAAGGACATAACCGGTGCCGGGTTGTCGCCCCACTGCTCCTGCATCACAGAGAAATCGACAGTGCGGGCATCGATGCGCGGTGGTGTACCGGTTTTCAGGCGACCTACGTTAAAGGGCAACTCCCGTAACCGCTGCGCCAGCGCGTTGGCGGGTGCATCGCCTGCGCGACCTCCGGAATGCTGCTGCATGCCAATGTGAATAACCCCGCCAAGAAAAGTGCCGGTGGTCAGCACAACCGTTTTAGCATGGAAGCGGATGCCGGTCTGGGACACCACACCGGTCACCTGATCGTTTTCTACAATTAGATCGTCTGCCGCCTGCTGGAACAGGGTGAGGTTTGGCTCGTTTTCGAGCGTATGACGAATCGCTGCCTTGTACAGAACCCGGTCTGCCTGAGCGCGGGTAGCCCGCACCGCCGGACCTTTGCGGCTATTGAGCACGCGGAACTGTATACCTGCAAGATCGGTTGCCCGAGCCATGGCGCCGCCAAGGGCATCGATTTCCTTTACCAGATGGCTTTTGCCTATGCCTCCGATGGCCGGATTGCAGGACATTTGGCCCAGCGTTTCGATGTTGTGGGTCAACAGCAGGGTTTGAGAGCCCATGCGTGCCGCCGCAAGCGCGGCTTCGGTGCCGGCATGGCCACCACCAATGACAATAACATCGAAACGGGTTGGAAAATCCACAGCTCACCTCGGAAATCGGGGGATAAAATCAGGGCGGGGAGTATAACGTTTCACTTGAGAAATTGCAGTCAGAATGTGCAATTTTTAACCAGAAGCGACGGTGGATTGCTTTCGTTAAATATTGAACCTCGGGAAAAAGGTCTGGTCCTTGCCGTTTGTCGCATTGTGGAAAACCGAAATTACCGGCTTTTCATAGGCTTGGGCAACTCTCCTAACAAAAGTTTTCAATAAAGTTATCCACAAAATCTACCACTTACTACGAAGCCTTTATTGACACCCAAGCCCTTGTTTTAATTGTATTTATCAAAACCTATTCAGAGCTTGTCCGCAGCTTATCCCAATAATTATCCACAGACTCTCATCCGGCTTTACGCCTTAGGCGCCAAACGGCTATGAGCATAATCCCGTTAACCAACGACAACAGCAGGAAGAAGCCCGGAATAGCTACTTCGAGAACGCCAAGCACCAATATGCCCGTCAGCGCACTCACCACCATGAACAGCGCGTTGATCACATTCAGTGCTGCAATAATGCGTGCCCGTTTGTTTGGCGGGGTTTCATGCTGGATAAAGGCATAAAGGGGCACGATGAACAAACCACCACAAACCCCAATGCCCACCAAATCAAGCAATACCCGAATGTAAACGGGGTCGGTCATCAGCGTCCACCAGGTTGAAGGTTGCGGGTTCCCCGGCACCGCAAAAAACAAATCCACCCCCAGCAGAGTTAGGCCAAGGGCTCCCCATGGCACAGGCGCAAGAGTGATGCGGTGTTTGGTAAGCCGTTCGCACATCATGGAGCCGATGGAGATACCCACAATAAACATAGACAACAATAGAGTGACCACGGTTTCATCACCCTGAAGGTTGCTGTAGGCAAAGCTGGGGAACTGGGTGAGATAGGCGGCACCCAGAAACCAGAACCAAGAGATAGCTAAAATGGCCCAGAGCACAGGTTTACGCTCAGCCGCGACACTCATCAGATGCCAGGTTTCCAGAACCGGGCGGAAAGGTATTACTTGCCCGCTGCTAGCTATGCCAGTTTGCGGCACTTGTCGCGCCGCGAGATAACCTAAAACCGCCATTGCCAACACACCGACTGCTGTGAGTTTGGCCGCCGCCTCATGACCCATCAGCAAACCAGCTGCTATGGTTCCGAGCAAAATGGCCACGAAAGTGCCCATGCTCACTAGGCCATTACCGCCCACCAGCTCGTCGTCACTCAGTACCTGTGGCAAAATGGCGTACTTTACCGGCCCGAAGAAAGTGGACTGGGCACCCATGAGGAATAGCAGTATCAATAAGCCTTCATACCAACCAAACCAGAGCGCCAGAGCCGCCATGGCCATAATGCCTATTTCAGCCAGCTTTACTTTGCGAATAATGGCCGACTTCTCATAACGGTCTGCCATCTGGCCCGCAATGCCGGAAAACAGGAAAAACGGCAAGATGAACAAAAAAGCGGCCAAATTAATCACTGTATTAACCGAAAGCCCCATCAAACCGGTGGTCTGGTAGGCAATCAGGAGCAGCAGCGCGTTTTTATAGAGGTTGTCGTTGAAGGCCCCGGAAAACTGGGTGAGATAAAACGGCAAAAAACGCCGCTGTCCCAGTAAACGGAACTGACTGTGTATGGCCATGTAAGCATCCGGGTTGCTAGGTTTCGCTTCAGTCTAACGAGTTTGCTTGAGGCAGAGATGCCTGACGTTCCAACTCATGCTCAACCGCATTTGCCGATTTGGCAAAGCCAGCCAGCAGATTATAGAGCACCGGAATGATAAACAAGGTAAGCGTGGTCGCAAAGATCAGCCCGCCCAGAATCACCATACCAATCGCCGCCCGACTTTCCGCACCGGCTCCCGTCGCTATAACCAGAGGTACAGCGCCAAAGACAGTAGATATGGTGGTCATCAACACGGGTCGGAAGCGCAAGGAGGCGCCTTCCAGAATTGCATCCTTCACCGCGTATCCTTCATCCCGCAGCTGGTTGGCAAACTCCACAATCAATATGCCGTTTTTCGACATAAGCCCTAACAGCATGATGATTCCTATCTGGCTGTATATGTTCAGGCTTATGCCGCTCCACCATAGCGCCAACAGTGCTCCGGTTACCGCCAATGGCACCGGGAGCATGATGATCAGCGGGTGAATCCAGCTTTCAAATTGGGCTGCCAGAACCAAAAACACGATAATAAAGGCCAAACCAAAGGTGACATAAATCGCCGAGGACGATTCCTGAAATTCCCGGGACATGCCCCGGTAGCTCACCCTTGCTTCGGGGGGCAGGTTATCCACAGCCAGATTGTTCAGGTAGGTGAGTGCCGAGCCTAAGTCGTAGCCATCCCCCAAAGAAGCACTGACCACCACCACAGGCAGTCGGTCGATACGGCGCAGATCGGGGTTTGCGCCAAGTTCGTCAACCGTTACCAGAGCCTGTAGGGGGATGAGTGTGCCGCCCTCTCTAGGCCGCAGAAAAATCTGCCCTAAATCCGCTGGCGTAGCGCGGTCGGCGTCCGCCGCCTGCACGATCACATCGTATTCACGGCCACGATCCTGATAGGTAGTCACTTGACGGGATGCCAGCATGGTTTGCAGGGTTAAGCCAACATCCTCAATGGTAATATCCAGATCGGCCGCCCGCTCACGATCAATTTTCAGGAGCAACTCTGGACGGGTGAGTTCAAAGTCCGTTTGCACATTCAACAAGTCCGGGTTTTCCTTGGCCAAGGCAACAATTTCCTCACCCCAGACTCGGGCGGATTCGTAATCCGGGCCGGCAATCACAAATTCCACCGGCTGACTGAAGCCCCTCTGGCCCAGCCCCGGCGGGTCTATGGCCACAATCCGGATACCGGCAACCTCAAGCAGTTTGTTGCGTATTTCACTCGTAATCTGTTGCTGTTTTATGTCCCGCTCTTCCCATGGCGCAAGGCCCATGATCATGAAGGCGCTGTCTTCCTCATTCCGGAAGCCAACGATGGAAAGCAGGCGACTGGCAACACCGGATTCAAGATAAGGTAAAAGTTTCTCTTCAGCCTTGCGTGCGTAGTGGTCAGTAAACTCCACCGTGGAACCCCGAGGGGCATTGGCGGGCATGATGATAACGCCCCTGTCTTCCGTAGGCGCTAGCTCCTGGGGCAACTGCGGATAGATAACAACAGCAACTACCAGCCCCACAAGCCCCAAACCCAGCACTAAGCCCGCTTGATTGAGGGAAAATCGCAGCAGCCGTTCATAGCCGTTGGTAAGGCCGTTCAGAACTTTCTCACTAGCGGCCCAAAAACGATGCCCTTCCGCGCTCTCCGGACTGTGTCTGAGCCATTTGGAACAGAGCATAGGGGCAAGGGTAAGCGCCACCAGACTGGACACTACTACCGCCGCCGCCAGCGTAAAACCGAACTCCGCAAACAGTCGCCCGATGTTGCCACCCATGAATGAAATGGGCACAAACACCGCCACCAACGTGAGCGTGGTAGCAATAACCGCGAAGGCCACCTGTTTTGCGCCGCGATAAGCCGCTAGCAACGGCGGTTCCCCTCCATCAATACGTCGCTGGATGTTTTCCAGCATCACAATGGCATCGTCCACCACCAGACCAATGGCGAGAATCACCGCCAGCAAAGTGAGCACGTTAACGGAAAAGCCCAGAAATCCAAGGCCAATAAAGGCACCGATCACCGCTACAGGAATGGTTACGGCCGGAATCAGAGTGGCGCGCCAGGAGCGCAGGAACAGGAAGATCACGAGAATGACCAGTGACACAGCAATGGCCAGAGTAATCATGACTTCGCTAATGGAAGCACGGATAAAAATGGATTCATCGTAGCTTTCGGTAATAGAGATTTCCGGGGGCAGGGTTTCCCGTATTTTGTCCAGCTCAGCTCGTACAGCATCGGATACCGCCACAGTATTCGCCTTGGACTGGCGAATAATACCCATGCCGATAGCCGTTTGGCCGTTGGCCCGCAAACGTCCGATATCGGACTCCACGCCCATGTGCACATCCGCTACTTCTCCAAGACGCAGTAACTGGTTGCCATCCCGGCGAATCACGAGTTCACGGAATTCTTCAACTTTGGTCAGGCGACCTTCTGTGCGAACGGAAAAGTTGCGGGTGGAGGAGTCTACCGAACCCGCCGGTAATTCCACGTTGTTGGCACGTAAGGCCCGCTCCACCTCGGCCACGGTAATGTCCCGGGCGGCTAGGCGTTCCCGGTCGAGCCACACGCGAATGGCATAGCGGCGCTCGCCACCAATACGCACATCGGCAACGCCGTCCACCACGGCCAATCTATCCGCCAGAACCCGATCCGCATAATCACTCAATTCGGCACTGTCCCAGACCTCACTGCGCAAGGTAACCCACATCATCGGGCGGGCATCGGAATCCGCTTTGCGGATAATGGGTGGGTCCGCCTCGTCCGGTAGCTGGTTGGCAACCCGGGATACCGCATCGCGCACATCGTTGGCGGCGATATCTACATCCCGGGAAGTGGAAAACTCGATACTGGTGCGGGAATCCCCTTGTTCTGTAGACGACTCAATGGTGCGAATCCCTTCGATACCACTGATCGCCCCTTCAATCACCTGAGTAATCTGGGTGTCCACCACATCGGCGGCAGCGCCGGTGTAATTCGTGGAAATCGACACTATGGGCGGGTCAATATCAGGATATTCACGCACCGGCAGGCCCATTAGGGCAGTCAAGCCAAACACCACAATCAGCAGGCTGAGAACCGTGGCAAAAACCGGGCGTTTGATGGAAATATCTGAAAGAATCACCGCTTACGACCCCACAACACTGGTGAACCGATTATCGGGAATGGCGGTTTCATCATCCACCACCCGAATACGTTCACCACTGCTCAGCCGATCCTGGCCGCTTACAATCACTTGGTCATCGGCGGTCAGGCCTTCGGCGACCTCTACACTCCCGGGCATGCGTGCGCCCAAGGTGACGCTCACACGTCGGGCGATCCCGTCTTCCGCGACAAACACGTATTTATTGGCACCACGTAGCATCACCGCCTGCTCCGGAATTACCAAAGCCTGCCGTTCACGCAAGGTCAGGTTCACAGACATGAATTGCTCGGGGCGCAAGCGGCCCTCAGTGTTATCGATCAGGGCGCGGACCGGTAGGGAGCGGCTTAGCTCGTCAATACGGCTGCCCAATTCAACCAGTTCGCCACTGAAAGTCAACTCGGGATAGGCGGGGGATCTGCCCTGAACTTTCTGGCCGGGGCTGATCTGGCCTAGAAAGCGCTCGGGAACGGAAAAATTGAGTTCCATGCGGGAGGTGGCATCCAGTGTGGTTACCCGTGTACCCGCCGTTAAATATGCACCAATGCTAATATCACTGAGGCCTGTTACACCGGCAAACGGCGCTTCTATAAGATGGTTTTCAAGACGAACACGGGCTGCGGTATGTTGGGCTTCAGACACTTCTACGGCTGTTCGGAGTTCATCCACCAAAGACTGGGAAATGCTGTTCTTGTCTCTCAGGCTCCGGGCGCGCTCGTACTGGCGCCGGGCGTCTGCCAGCTGCGCTTCGATAACACCCAGATCTGCCCTCGCCTGCCGGTCATCCAGCCGCAGCAGCACATCACCCTGCTTCACCTGTCGGCCGGATTTTAGGTTAATCTCCATCACACGGCCGCTTGTTTCTGTGGTTAACTCAACGGCATTCACCGCTTTCAGGTTACCAACCGCCGCCACCTGATCGCGCACGGTATCGGTTACTGGCAGTACCGTATTAACCACACTGGCTGGCCGTTCTCGGGCAGCTTGCTCCTGCACCGGGCCAACGAAGTTGCGATAAGCCAGAGCACCACCAACTGCCAATACCACCAGCAGCAAACCGATCAACCATTGCTTCAACATACAATTTCCCAGCAGACAGACCGGCTAACGCCGGGTGTTATTTTTTCTGAATCACAAGTACAAGCTCACCGACATCAACCCCCCATTTGCTCATAGTGGTTTGGTTGATCAAGGTATCGGGCGTTACAAGATACATCCAGTCGTCCATTCGCACATCCACAGTTCTATCACCATAGGCTATGCGAAGCACGTAATTCATGTGAATGGTATTACCACTCCAGCGCATAGTGCCGGGCTCTACCACATCGCCCGCCTCGGCATGATAGCTATCGGCAGTATCCGAAGGTGTTAGGGTCCAAATCCGGGTTTGGACTTCGCCGTCATCAAAACGGAATTCTTCATCCAGCGTACCCACCCCGGTGTTGTCCCAAGATGCTGAAATATCCGCATCAAATGTGCGAATCACTTCACCGGACATGTCCTTGACCACACCACGGGCACTAAGTTCACCGCTAAAAAAGTTTTCCGGAACAAGCTTGGGGCCACGCTCGGCGTAGTCGGTTAAAGCTGGCCCTGAACACCCACTCAACAACCCCAAAACCGTTATAAAAATGAGTATAGAGCGCTTACCTACTTTGGGAATCATAGAACGCGGGTTTTGCATCTTTTTTACACTAGCCATAAGGCTCTCCAAAGGGCTTTTTAAGTCAGAAATTCCATTAAAAATTCACAGTTCAACGCGTGTTACATAAATACGCCCAAGGGTAGGTCTTCGATCAGCAGATACTTAAGGCAGAACCCACTGACTGTCTTTATTGACATTGCGTCGGGCGCTTTTCGTCAATGGAAGCCGGAGCGGAATGCCGTAAAACAACAACCAACTTTGCGATGAATAGCCCTACTTTCAGATTTTCAGACCTGTACAGAGGATTGATTATGCCGGTATACAAGGCGCCTTTGCGTGACATGAAGTTTCTGCTTAACGAAGTGTTTGATTACCCGAAACACTACGCATCACTGGCCAGTGGGGAGAACGCAACCCCGGATATTGTTGACGCTATCCTCTCCGAGTGCGCTCGCTTCTGCGAAGAACAGCTAAGCCCCCTTTACCAGCCCGGTGATGAAGAAGGCTGTACGCTGAAAGATGGCGAAGTAACCACCCCGAAAGGCTATAAAGAAGCCTATAACCAATATGTGATGGGCGGCTGGCAAGGGCTTTCTGCCCCGGAAGAATTCGGCGGTCAGGGTCTACCTGCCTCCATGGGCCTGCTAAAGCAAGAAATGATGGGCACCGCGAACTGGTCATTCTCCATGTACCCGGGCTTGTCCATGGGTGCCATGAACACCATCTTTTTGCATGGTACTGACGACCAGAAAGGCACCTATCTTACACCGATGACCGAGGGCCGCTGGGCCGGCACCATGTGCCTGACCGAGCC